>SMVB01145535.1_pt1 | contig 16743 bp, 16 predicted proteins | sample 2456461 | NCBI WGS metagenome assembly SMVB01 (sample SAMN11095934, study PRJNA526329) | marine sediment metagenome | biome: Marine sediment; feature: Surficial sediment; material: Deep marine sediment; isolation source: Hadal surficial sediment | place: Pacific Ocean | collected 2014-05 | depth...
ATGGCCAGGTCGTCGCATTTCCTGAGGTCGGTGGCCTCCACCACCGCTACGCTCGCCGAGCAGCGTAGCTCTCATCTCGACTTCCACGGTTGGCTATTCCGGGCGGTAGTGCGCCCACAGTGAGGCGTCGCCTAACTCAGTGAGCGGCCGCCATGGACCAAGACGGGTTTCTCGTTCCGTATTTTCTCTTTCATGCTCACCGAATCAGCCGTATATTGGAGTGGAAAGAGCCGGATGGAGTTTTTTGTAGGGACAAGTGTCGGCCCGCTCCGAACCCCAGACCCCGACGTCCGGAATCCGGCCTCGACAACCAGATACAAGAAATCCCGGCCAGCCCACTGGGGCCAACTGGGATTTCATCTGTAAAGAGTGGTTGCGGGGACCCGATACGAACCCCAGACCTCCCGGTCCGGAATCCGTCCTCGAAATCCAGATGCAGGAAATCCCGGTCAGCCCCATGGGACCAACCGGGATTTTATCTGTAACGATTGGTTGCGGGGACAGGATTTGAACCTGCGACCTTTGGGTTATGAGCCCAACGAGCTACCAGACTGCTCCACCCCGCGTCCGTATATCCCTGTAGCCGCAGGAGATTAGCAACGGGTCCTGATGGTGTCAAGGTTGAACCCGAGGCCCTGCTTGTCCTAGAGTTCAGAGGGTTCAGGAGGAGGACCAAGATGAACAAACTGCAACAGGCTCCGGTCATGGGACTCATGCTCTCCCTTCTCGCCTTCGCGGGCTGCAGCGACGGCGACGGGGGGATGTCTCGCGATTTCACCCTGGACGCGGCCAAGGCGCGAGTGGCAGACCTGGAACAGAATACCGAAGGCGTCGAGCGCACTCTGGCCGGCTATTTCTCAGCCTTCGACAAGCAGGATGCCGACGGGGTGGGCGGCCTCTTCACGCCTGGGGCGGAGATCTACTTCCACGACGGCCAGGTTCTCAAGAGAGATGAATTCATCGCCATCCTGCCGCGAATCTGGGGCGACTGGTCGAACCTGAGTACCACGTACCATGTGCGCGGCGAGACCCTCCAGCGGTCTTACGGCTGGGCCAAGGTGATCTCCGAACTCTCCTACCACACCGGAGGCGAGGTGCGCACCGTGAAGCTGCTCACGACATTTGCCGTGGAGAAACGCCAGGAGAGGTGGCTCATCAGCCACTTGCAGATATCAGAGATCGAGATGCCGAAGTAGATCAGCCCGCCCGGACCATCAGCGCTCGGACATGTCGAAGAAGTACTCCTGCCGGCCAAAGACCCAGGCCGAGAGGGCCGTGAACAGGGCGAAGATCAGGACCAGGGCCAGGATGGACTGGATGGTCCCGGTCTGCTGCTCCAGAGCCGAGACAGCGATATTGCGTCCGCTGGCGTGCGAGGAAAGGGATTGCACATAGTGCATCACCGTCAGCTTGCGGGTCAGGCCGGGGACAAACGCCACCCATGACTCCCAGCCGAAGGCGATGGCGATGGCCCAGAGAACCGGCCTCTTGAAGTACGCACCGATGAAGAGGAACAAGGCGGTGTAGACCGCCAGCGTGCCCATGGTCAGGACCAGATCACTGAGCAGAGTGGGAAAGTTCACCATGAAACTGCTGGCATTGCCTTCGTACAGCAGGCCGTCCCCCAGCGTGAACAGGACGAACGTGATGGTCAGGAGGGGTGCCAGAATGAGGGCACCGATGAGCCAGGCCGCGATCCCCTTGCCCAGCAGGATGGCGCTGCGCGGCACAGGGCGCACCAGCAGGTAGGTCAGGGTCTTGCCGTCAATCTCTTCGGCCACCACAGCAGTGCCATAAAACAAGGCCAGCAGCATGACGTAGTACTGCACGAACTGGAAGGCGTTGGAGTAAAAAATGTAGCCTGGAGTGTGGATACCGGCGTCGGGAATCGCCTTGACCGCCAGGAAGAGCGCGGCCGTCAAGGGGAGGAAGATTCCCAGCATGGTCATGAGCAGCGTGCGCCTGCTCCACAGGGTCATGGGCAAAGCCAGGCGACAGACAGCGCGCGCGCCACGGAAGAAATCGACGTCCGGAGGTGGGGTTCTGGTCTCGTTCATGGTCGCCTCACTTCACCAGGTAGTCGAAGACAGCCTCGAGATTGTCATCGGGACTGGACATCTCATCCACCCTCAGGCCCTTCTGGGCCACCAGCAGGGGGATTCGTTTGTAGAACTCTTCGGGTTTGACCGTCTCCGCGGTGACACTGCTGCTCTCCTCGTCAAAACGCACCGACACCACCGCCGGATCGGCGATGAGTTCGGCAGCCAGACCCCGAGGATCGCTGGTGGTGATGGTGACGTGGTGAGGATGTTCGTCGATGAGTTCACGGATCTCATGCACATCACCCTCAGCCAGAAGGCGGCCCTGGTTGATGAGCAGAACCGTGGATGTCATGGCCTCCACCTCGTGGAGGATATGGCTGGAGACCAGCACCGTGCGCCCCTCGCCACCCCACTTGAGAATAAGATCGATGATATGGCGGCGGCCCACCGGGTCCAGCCCTGTGACCGGCTCATCCAGAAGAAGCACCTGCGGGTCGTGGGCGATGGCCTGGGCCAGCTTGATGCGCTGGCGCATGCCCTTGCTGTAGCCGCCGATCTTCCCATGGGCCACCTCGGTCATACCCACCTCGCTGATGGCCCTCTCGGTCCGCTGCTGGACCTCTGCACGGCTGTAGCCGTGCAGAGACAGGAGGGCGTACACGAACCGGTGGCCGCTCATATGCTCGTAGAAGGCATCCTGCTCGGGACAGAACCCGATGAACCGGTTCAGGTCCGCGTTGTTCCAGGGGGACTGGCCCAGCACGGTGACTTCACCGCGGCTGGGACGCAGTTGTCCTGTGAGCAGCTTGATGAGAGTCGACTTGCCGGCACCGTTGGGTCCCAGGAGCCCGGTCACACCGGCTTGCAGACGCAGGCTGATGCCGTTCAACGCCACCACCTGGCCGTACCATTTGGAGATGTCGGAAACCGTCACCGTATGGCTCATGCCACCACCTCCACCGGCCGGATGCGACGATTCAGAGTCCACAGAGACCATGCCATCACCAGTCCAGCCACCGCCAGGGAGACCATGGGATGAATACGCAGGCCCGACTCCTGCATGAAGAAAAAGTCCGACAGACGCACCAGGTTGTGGCCCAGGGAAAGGGCAAGGACCTGGTGATTGCGCAGGACCAGGTTCAATAGGTTGCCGATCATGGTGGAGAACAGGGTCACCGCGATGAAAGCCACACCCACCACGCGGCCGGAACGTGACGTGGATGACAGCCCGACGATGAACAGGGACGTCATGGCCACCACCAGCAGACCGTAGGCCAGGATGGGCAGGATCAGCCAGAAGTTCGCCTTGAGAAACGCGAGATCCGACGAAACGCCCACCGCGAAGACAAACAGCAGCAGCACCGGCAGGAGAAAGACCAGGGTCAGAAAGAATCCGATGACCGCCAGCTTGCCCAGGATGTAGTCCCTTCGCGTGATGGGCCTGGCGAAATAAAGAGGCAGGGCGTTGGCCGCCAGATCTGAGGAGATCAGGCCCGATCCGGCATAGATGGTGACGAGCACCAGGGGGAACATCTGCACCGCGAAGGCATTCTGGAAGAAGGCCGCGCCTATCTCGAAGCCCATGCTGGCCCCCTTCACCATGATCATGTAGAGCAGGAAAGCCTGCACGAAGAACGGCACCCACGACAGCATCAGCAGGAACACAAATTTCTTGTACGAGAGCAGGAGCCGGATGCCGGCCTCGGCAATCACCAGCCAGCGGCGCTCCGCCCCGTGGAGGGGTCCTTCCCAGTGGCGGTAGCTGAGGTCATAGATGGGCATGGTCGCGCGCTCTCCTTCAGTTGACCAGGTTGCCGTTTTTCGCATCGGCAACCTGGTACGAGGCGTTCGTCTCAGGTGCACCGATGGCCGAGAGGAAAACCTCCTCCAGGCTCATACGCATACGCGTCAGGTGGCGCACCTGGAAGCCGTTCTGGTCCGCGGCGGCGAAGATCTGGCGAGCATCCTCACCATCACTCAACTCGACCCGCAGAATTCGATCCCGGTCTTCCTGCACCCGGCAACCCATGGCCTCCAGAACCTGACCGAACGCGGCCTGATTTCCCTTGCCACGCACCAGGTAGACCCGGCGCCTCTGGGCTTTGAGCTTCTCGATATTGCCGGAGGTCACCACCGTGCCCTTGTTGAGAACCACCACCTCGCTGCAGGCGTATTCCACATCCGGAAGGAGGTGGGAGCACAACAGGATGCTAATTTTCTTGCGCTGGGAGATATCCCGTATCAGGTCCAGCATCTCCCGCCTTCCCCTGGGGTCCATGCCGTTGGTGGGCTCATCCAGGAACAGCACCTTGGGATCATGGATGAGGGCTTGAGCCAGCTTGATGCGCTGCTTCATGCCGGTGGAGTAGGTGTCCACCGAGCGGTAACGAGCTTCTCCCAGCCCCACGTACGACAGGACCTCGTGGGCCCGGGCCATGGCATCTGTCCGGCCCATCCCCGATAGCTCGCCGGTGAACGCCACGAAGGCGACGGCGTTCATGCCCGGGATATGTCCCTCGCTTTCAGGCATGTAGCCCACCTGCCGGCGCACGGCCAGAGGGTCCTCACAGATGTCCATGCCCAGCAGGCGACCGCGACCCGAAGCCGGGGTCAGGAAACCGAGGACGGTCTTCAGCAAGGTCGATTTGCCGGCACCATTGGGCCCCAGGAGGCCCACCGCTCCCTCCCCCAGCTTCAGGGTCAGGTTGCGCAGGGCCATCTTGCGCCCATAGGTCACGGTCAGGTCATCAAGTTCGAGAATCATCACACCTCTTCCGCGTCAAGATACGCAAGAGCCCCTCCCGAGGTTCTCCTGAAGAGAGCAACCGCCTCCAGTTCTTCACGGGGCTGCGACGAATGGCCCTGGCCAGCAGCCACGACGTGGGCCAGCCATTGGGCATACGGCGTCGGCTGGAAGGCCAGTTCCCGGCGTGCCCGCCCGATGGCCAGCACCTGATCCCGGGTGGCACTGAACGGGGCGAAGAGGTCTCCGTAGCCCCGTTCAAGAAGCCACGCCCGGGGCGGCGAGACCACTTCCGGCTCAGGCCGTCCCAGACAACCGGCCACCTGGTGAACCAGATCGCGCACCGAGATCATCTCGCTGGAGGCCACGTTATAGCCGCCACAGGCACCCGGCGTCGTGACAGCGGCAGCCACCGCCGCCGCCGCGTCTTCCACATAGAGATGGCAGAAGCTGTTGAAACCGCCATCGGGCAGCAGCAGCGGCCCGCCGGCGGCCACTCGCTGCACATAGCCGGCATAGCGCCCCGTGGGGTCGCCGGGACCTCCAACCACCGGGAAGCGCAGGCGCACAGCGGTGAAATCCCCACGGGCGTGAGCCCGGGCCAGCACGTCTTCGGCCGCCCGCTTGCCCGTCCCGTAGTCATATTCGATGCTGCCGGGAGTCAGAGGAGTGGCTGGAATCCGCAGCGTGTCCTCCCGGTCATATTGGTTCTCCCCGACCGGGTTTTGCCAGGCGCCAGTGCACCAGTAGACCGAGCCGGTGCTGATCATCACCAGCCGCTGGATGCGACCGGCGAAGGCCTCCAGGAGCTCTCGAGCATGCCCGCCCTCATAGCAGAGAAAATCAACCACAGCATCCGGGCGGCCCGCGGCAAGGGCCGCCAGTATGCCGGGGTCGTGCCGCTCACCGGCCACGTACCGGACACCCTGGGAAGAGGCGGGTGGGTGCCGCTTCAGGATGGTCAGCCGGTGGCCGTCCGCCAGCAATCGTCTCTGGACGGCCGAGGAAATGAACCCTCCGCCTCCCAGGAGGGTGATATTCATGGCTTTCTCAGATCCACCAACTGGGACGCGGCCCCCAGTTCCTCACCTTCGGCCCACAGGGCATGCTCCAGGATCTTCTCCAGTTCGGCCCGCGCCCTGGTCCCGAGCCCCACAAGCGGTTTGCGTGGTGGTCCGCCATGAAGGCCTATCCTGTCCAGGGCATATTTGAGTCCGGCAATGCCGTTCTCGGTGGTCACCGCTCTGGCCAGGGGCGTGAGCCGCTTCTGAATGCGGCGCGCCGCGTCCTGGTCATTGGCCGCCCATGCCGCCAGAAGGGCACAGACAAGGCCCGGAACGACATTGGCGACGGCCAGAATGCCGCCCGCCGCGCCACACGCCAGAGCCGGGTAGAAGACCGTGGCATTCCCCGCCATGATCCGGAAGCCATCCCCCTCCACCGGGTGGTCCCCTGCCAGGATCTCAACGATGCGCGAAGTGTCGGTACCCGAATCCTTGAGACCGGCCACGGACGGGTTACTGGCCAGCTGCTTGACCAGCGAAACGGGCACCTCAAAACCACTGAATCGCGGCACGCTGTAGATGATGATGGGAATCGGGATGGCCGCCGCGATGGCGGCGAAATGGGCCACGAGGGCATCCGGTGGAATCTCCTGGCGGAAGAAGGTAGGCGCACCCACCAGAACAGCGTCGGCGCCGCGCTCGGCCGCCCGCTGGGCCGCCTCCACGGCTCTCTCGGTCGACTCCCGCCCGGTGCCTACCAGGAGAAGCCGCTCGGAGGGTACCAACCGGCGGGCCTCCTCGGTCATGGCGTCGATCTCGGCCTGGTTCAGAAGTGGGGATTCGCCGTTGGAACCGGCAACCAGGACTCCTGCCAGGTGCAGCAACTCGGAGCCGCCTGGAACGGAACTGCCTTCCCAGGCCATCCATTTTTCAAGGTTCTCTCGAAACTGTCCCAGGTCCACACTCCCGTTGCTGAACGGGGTGGGAACAGGGATGATGATGCCGCTGAGATCCATGACGGGGACATCTTTTCCCGTTATGGCCGGGACGTCAACTCAGGCCCGTCCCGTCGTCCTCGGCGGGGGCAGGTACGCCTTCATCTTCGATGAACTCCAGGGGTGGTGGCGCAGCACCTGCGTCCACATCGGGCTTGCCCCGCCCCAGGACGAAATTCCAGCCGAAGGTCACTTCGTTGATATTCTTGTTCTGGTTTTCAATGAAGTGCCGCTTGAGATCGATGCGCAGCACGTGACGCGGCTTGAAATGCCAGCGGGCCCCCCCACCGAGGCTGAAAAAGAAATCCTCGAAGCCGCGGACCTTGCCGGTGGTCGAGAACCCGGACGTGGCCAGAACGCCGGGAGGAGTTTTCCACTGAGGCACTTCATCACAGAGAATTTGCCTGGTATCCGGATCCGAGGTCATAGCCTCCCCCGCGGCGCAGCTGAATAGAAGAGGGGGTTCGTCTTCACGGGGGAGCTGCACCGCGTCGGCGTCCAGGAAATAACTCCCCAGTACGATATCGAGCACCTGCTCGCCCACATCATTGGTGACGACCCCCACAGATGTCCCCGTGAGAAACGCTCGGTTACAGCCGGGGACAACCTTCAACTGCTCGGGGTTGTCCTGGAAAAAGTCCGGGTTGAACAGATCGTTGGGATCATCGTTGAAGGGGTCGATGCTGGGGTCGGTAACGACCTGGACGTCGCACGCATTGAACGGTGAACTGTTGGGGTTGAGGCTGAAATAGCCGCCGCCGAAGGAACCGTAAAAGACCCAGCGCGAGGTGGTCCTGTTGTTGAACTTGAAGACACCCATCAGGTTGGCGTTGGTGTAATCAAAGTCCAGGCTCTCGTAGGCCGCCAGGATACCCGGCGCCGTGGCCGTCTGCTGGGCCAGCACCGTCTGTCTCAGTGCGGCGTTCGCCAGGGTGAAGTTCTCCTCCAGGCGGATCTTCGTGTCACTACCGACCTCGGTCTCGCCCAGGACACCACCCAGCTCCAAGGAAAAATAGCGGGTGAAATTGTAGCCAACCCGCAGACCCAGCGTGGGGATCGAGACCTCCAAATGATCCGCTTCGGTGGGAGGGACCTTGCTGGTCCCCAGCGTGGGCGTGACGAGGCGATATCCCATGACCTTGGCATTGAACCCGGAATCCAGGAAGCTCATTCCGGCGGTGGCTTCGAGATCCCATGTGTGGCTCCTGCCCCGTGGCTCTTCAGCGTGGCCGAGGCCTGGAAGCATCAGCAGGGCAGCCAGGACCAATCCTGAAGTCGTTGGGCAATGCATACAGGATCCCTCAGATACGCGAAACAACATCTGTTTTCTTCTGCAAACGGCGCGATTCTACCCCGGCCTCTCCGTTCATTGCAATACGGCGGGCAGGACCCGCGGATTCGGCTCCGCAGCCCGGTTCCTCACTCTATGGCCAGGTGACCGGCAGGCGCAGGCGTCGGCCGTCCCGTCCCCTGAACAGGACGTGACCGTGGCGGCGGCCGAACTCATAGAGCTTCAGGGTGATCTCCACATCGCGGCGGCAGTAGGCCTCGATGAGATCCCAGCGCCCCTCCTGGACCCACGCGAGGCTCTGCAGCCCATCGGCGCTCTTCTTCACGCCCAGGGTCTCCTCCGCCAGGTGGGCGAGGGAAAGGCGAAATCCAAGCACCTGGTGGATTTCCTCCAGCAAATCCAGCGTGGGGACACGAGAGAAGTCGGCTGCGGCATAGCCTGACAGCACCGTGTAATCGAACCGCTTGACGTTGAAGCCCACCACCCGGCCGGCGGAAAGCAAATCGATGATCAGGTCCTTGACATCCTCTTCCCGGTAGGTGTGCCAGAGGTCGCGTCTGCGGTCGTAGATCACTCCCAGGGCCAGACCCATGTCGGCGGCCCGGCTCCAGCCGCCGACTTCCGCGGCGCTGCGCAGGGTTTCCAGGTCGAAGAAGAGATCCCGCCGCACGGGCAACTCGCCATCCGGCTCAGGCACCTCGGCGGCCTCACCTTCAGCAGGTGAAACCGGGGTCCGGATACCGGCGTCGGGCGGCGGCGGCGGCACCGGCTCATGCCCACAGAGAACCGCCAGCAGGTGAAGAGCCATGGCCTTGTCCAGGGGGCGGTTGCCGTTGCCACATCTGGGCGACTGGATGCAGGAGGGGCAGCCGTCCTCGCAGGGGCAGGTCCGGATCAGGTCATGGGTGCGGGCCAGGAGTTCCCGGATGCGCCGGAACCCCTCGGCTGCCAGCCCCATGCCACCTGCGTGTCCATCGTAGATGAAAAAAGCCGGGCCGCCGGTCTGAGGGTGCCGGGGATACGAGATCCCGCCCAGATCCCCCCGATCACAGAGGGCCAGCAGGGGGAACAATCCGATAGCGGCATGTTCAGTGGCGTGAATGGCTCCCATGAAATGCTGCCCGCGGCGAGCGGCTTCCGCCTCCAGCCCCGGGGGCAGTTCCACCCACATGCCGATGGTTTCGAACTGGGAAGGGGGCAGGTCCAGTTCATGCTCCGAGAGGACCTCCTGGTTGGCCATACTTTTGCGCAGGTAGCCACGGAAGCGGGTCGTCACCTTGAGGCGTCCCAGGCCGGCCTTGAACGGCCCGTGGTCCAGTTCCTGCTTGCGTTCCAGGATCTCCGTCTCCTTCTCGGTGAGGGCAACGGTAAAGTAATTGGAATCGAAGGCGGGAACGGCCAGAATCTCGCGCTTCTCCAGGTCGAGGCGCTCGATGAGGTATGTGCGCCCTCCGTGCAGATAAATGGCACCGGCATGGCATTCCGTGCGGGCGCGAAGGCTATCCACGGTTCCCAGTGCACCGCCATCAGGGCGGCGGATGCGATACGTGGCGCCCATGGAGCGCAGGCTCACATCTCTCTGGGGACGACGGCGAAGGGAATACCAGCGCTGCTGGTCGGCATCCTCCACCAGGCGGCCGTCCCTGACCAGATCCGGGACCAGGGAGAAGACCTCCTCCCCGTAGCGGGAGGCGTCGGATGGGGACAGGGGCAGTTCGGCGCCGGCGCAAACCAGGTGGCCTCCCGCCACCACCGGATTGGCCGGGTCAAACACCACCGGCTCAAAGGGACGGCTGAAAAATTCCTCCGGGTGACTCAGGAAGTACTGATCCAGAGCGTCGGGCATGCCCACCATGACAACCAGGGAATCGCGATCACCACGGCCGACACGGCCTATCCTTTGCCAGGCGGAGGTGACGCTGCCTGGATACCCGACCAGGATGCAGACATCCAGGCCGCCGATATCCACCCCCAGTTCGAGAGCCGAGGTGGTGACCACTCCCAGCAGATCGCCACGGGACAGGCGAGCTTCGATGTCTCGCCGCTGCTCCGGCAGATAACCGGCGCGGTAGGGCTGCACCTTGCCCCGCAGGCTCCGGTCACCAGCGATCAACCACGAATGAATCAGTTCGGTGACCCGCCGCGACTTGGTGAAGGTGATGGTGCGCAGCCCATCGCCCACCGTGCGCGCCATGAGACGGGTGGCCACCGTGTAGGGGCTCAGCTCCATGCCCAGACCAAGGAAGACCACCTGGCGTGCGGCCCGCGGGGCGCCGGAGCGGTCCACCACCGTGAACGGCTCGCCCAGGAGTTGGCGGACAAAGCGGGCCGGCTCCCCCACCGTGGCCGATGCCGCCACGAAAGCGGGCCGGCTGCCGTAATGGGCGCACAGGCGTCGTAGACGCTGGATGATGTGATGCAGATGGGTTCCGAAGACGCCGCGATAGACATGCAATTCGTCGATGACCACGGTCTCGAGATTGCCCAGAAACCCGGCCCAATCGCCGTGGTGGGCCAGAATTCCCAGGTGGAGCATGTCGGGATTCGTGATGAGAACGTGCGGTGGGTCGGCCTTGATTTTCCGGCGCAAGCCGGCCGGCGTATCCCCGTCGTAAATAGCGCAGCGGGGCCGCTCCTGCGCAGGAAATGCGGCCGCCAGGGCCTCGAAGGCGGCTTTCTGATCCTGCTCCAGCGCCTTGAACGGAAAGATATAAAGGGCCCGGCTCTCGGGACGTTCCGCACACGCCTGCAGGACCGTCAGATTGTAGACAAGGCTCTTCCCCGATGCCGTGGGGGTGGCCACCAGCACCGGCTGGCGGTTGGCGGCAATCTCCAGTGCGTGTGCCTGATGGCTGTAGAGCCGGCCGATGCCTGCCCTCTTCAGGGCGGCGGCCACGGCTGGCGCCGGCACAAAGGGCAGCGGCGCCATCTGCGCCGGTGCTCCGGGAAGATATCTCTCGTGAACCAGGAAACGGGTCAGCCCACATCGTTCAAGAAGCGTCTGGGAATAGTCCCGCAAGGGTGCTGCGTCAGGACCGGGCGTAGTCGTAGAAGCCGCGGCCCGATTTTCGTCCCAGGCGACCCGCAGCCACCATCTTGCGCAGGAGCGGGCTGGGCCGGTAACGGGGGTCGCCCAGTTCCCGATGCAAAACCTCCATGATATTCAGGCAGATATCCAGGCCGATGAAATCGGCCAGGGTCAGCGGACCCATGGGATGATTCATCCCCAGCTTCATGATGGTGTCGATGGCCTCTTTCGTGCCCACCCCTTCCATCAGGGCGAAGATGGCTTCGTTGATCATGGGCATGAGAATGCGGTTGGCAACAAAACCCGGGTAATCGTTCACCTCCACCGGCGTCTTGCCCAGATCGCTGCACAACTTCAGGGTCGCCTGCGTGGTCTCATCGCTGGTCGCCAGCCCCCGGATCACTTCCACCAGCTTCATGAGTGGTACCGGGTTCATGAAGTGCATGCCGATCACCTGTTCCGGACGCCCCGTGGCGGCCGCCAGGGCCGTGATGGAAATGGACGAGGTGTTGGACCCGAGAATGGCCTGGGGCCGGCACAATTCATCCAGACGCGTGAAGATCTTGCGCTTGGCTTCCAGGTTCTCGAAGATCGCCTCCACCACGAAATCGGCCGGGGCCAGCGCCTCAAAATCGGTGGTGGTGGTCAGGTTGGCCCGGGCCGCGTCAGCCACTCCTTTTTCCAGACGGCCTTTTTCCACCAGCTTGCCGAGGCTCCTGCCGATGGCGGCCTCGGCCCGCTCAAGCTGGGCGGCGTCCAAATCCTGAAGCACGACTCGCCTGCCGGACGTGGCAAAGACCTGGGCGATTCCGGTTCCCATGGTGCCTGAACCGATCACCCCGATGGTGGGATCATCCATCATGCCACCTCCACGGCCATGGCCACGGCGTTGCCGCCGCCAAGACACAAGGCCGCCACGCCGCGCTTCTCGCCCCGGTCCTTCAGAGCGTAAAGCAGGGTCGTCAGCACGCGCGCTCCGGAGGCACCGATGGGATGCCCCAGGGCCACGGCGCCGCCGTTGACGTTCACCTTCTCAACCGGAACCTCCAGGACACGGGCCACGGCCACTTGCTGCACGCTGAAGGCCTCATTGAATTCGAAGAGATCCACCTCATCCAGAGACCAGCCGATACGGGCTACCAGCTTCTTGACGGCCGCTTCCGGCGCCATCAGGACCAGCCGGGGCTCAAGACCTGCCGTGGCATAGCCGATGATGCGCGCCAGGGGTTGGCAGCCCAGCTTCTCCGCCGTGGCCGCGGAGGTCACCACGGTGGCGGCGGCCCCATCGCTGAGACCGGGAGCGTTGCCGGCGGTGACGGTCCCATCCTTCTGGAAGGAAGGCCGCAGTTTCGCCAGTTTCTCCATGGTGGTATCCCGCCGTGGAGCTTCGTCGTTCTCCACCAGAGTCACGTCACCTTTGCGGCCCTTGATCTCCAGCGGCAGGATCTCGGCAGCAAAGCGTCCCTCGTCCATGGCGGCCAGAGCCTTTGTGTGACTGCCCAGTGCCCAGGCATCCTGCTCTTCACGGCTGATGTTGTATTCAGTGGCCACCACTTCACCGGTGTTGCCCATGTGGTAGTCGTTGTAGACATCCCAGAGACCATCACGGATGACGCTGTCCACCAGCTCGCCATGTCCCAGGCGATAGCCGGTGCGCCCTTTCTCCAGCAGAAACGGCGCCCGGGTCATGGACTCCATGCCACCGGCAACAACGATTTCTTCATCGCCCAGGCGCACGGCCTGGGCGGCCATCATGACGGCCTTGAGGCCCGACCCGCAGACCTTGTTGATGGTCACGGCTCCCACCCTGGGTGGCAGCCCGCCGAAGAGCGCGGCCTGCCGCGCCGGGTTCTGACCCAGTCCCGCCGCCAGGACATTCCCCATGATCACTTCGTCCACGGCGTCCGGGGAGACGCCGGCACGGCGGATGGCTTCCGCGACGACAAGGGCACCCATGCGAGGCGCGGACAGACTGCTGAGGGAACCGAGGAACTTCCCGATGGGCGTCCGCACGGCGCTTAGAATCACAGGCTCGTGCACGTTGACCTCCCGAAGAATCACCAGTTGGGGGAGGTGAATCGTATCACAGGGGAGCGCTCCCAGTGGTGTCATTCCCGGCCATGAGGAGTTCCTGCAGACGGTCCATGTGGCGGAGCGAATCCAGGATAAGGCGCCGGCCGTGGTGAGGAATCACGCAGAGGGCACGGGAACGCCTCCCGCCCATGCCCACCAGCGGCCTCACCTCCCGGATGTCATCCCAGGCCAGAGACCGGCGGCGACCCAGATAACGATTCCGCAGCTGCACACCTGAGGCGTCCACCACCACTTCATCACCCAGGGCAAGCACCAGGCCGGCACCGGCCAGGAGACTGATCCCCGCCATGCAGAGGCTCCACAGGGTCAGACCCAGCCGGCCGCCAAAGGCATCGGCCGCGAGCAAAGACAGGGAACCGGCACAGACAAGAGCCGGGGCGGCCCGTGCCATGAGGGTGCGCCGGAAGATTTCCGTTGCCATGATCCTAGCCGGGAGGCCAGCCGAAGGTGCGCCCCCCCAGCATGTGAAGGTGAATGTGAAAAACGGACTGCCCTGCTTCTTCGCCGCAGTTCATGACCAGGCGATAGCTCTCGAGGCCCTTCTCCCGCGCCAGGCGGGCGGCCGTGAGCAGCAGGCGGCCGGCAAGGGCTTCGTGCTGCGGCGCGAACTCGGCGCTGGATGCCAGGTGCTCACGGGGCACGATGAGGGTATGGTGGGGTGCCTGAGGCTGGATGTCCTCGAACGCCGCCACGAGATCGTCCTCATAGATGCAGGCGCCCATCTCTCCGGCAACGATGCGGCAAAAAAGACAGTTGTCAGAGGCGGCCATCTTCATCCTCCCTGCTATTCCTTGATGCGCTCCATTTCGGCCCCCAGGCCGCGCAGCTTCTCCTCGATCCGGTCATAGCCCCGGTCCAGGTGGTAGACGCGCCGCACCAGGGTCTCACCGCTGGCCACCAGTCCCGCCAGAATGAGGCAAGCCGAGGCACGCAGGTCGGTAGCCATCACCGGCGCTCCCGAGAGCGACCGGGGTCCCTTCACGAAGGCGTTGTGACCTTCACAGCGGATGTCGGCGCCCAGGCGCTGCAACTCCTGGACATGCATGAAGCGGTTCTCGAAGATGGTCTCGGCGATGACCGCAGCACCCGACGCCTGCGTCATGAGGACCATGTACTGGGCCTGCAGGTCGGTGGCAAAGCCGGGATAGGGGCGGGTGGACACGTCGGCGGACGTAAAGCCGTCGCCGCCCCGGATGGTGATGGCATCTACACCGACCTCCAGGTTGATTCCACAGCCGGTCAGGCGCTGGAGCAACGCCGAGAGGTGCTCCGGGCGGCAGCCCTGGATCACCACCTCATCACCGGCCAGCGCCGCGGCGCAGACGAACGTACCGGCTTCAATGCGATCGGGAACCACCCGGTGCTCTGCACCCCCGAGAGACTCCACACCTTCGATGCGGATGGTGTCGGTTCCTGCTCCCGAAATCTGTGCACCCATGCGGGTGAGCAATTCGGCCAGATCCGAGACCTCCGGTTCCTGGGCGCAGTTGCGCAGGACGGTGCGGCCCTCGGCCAAGCTGGCAGCCATCATGGCATTCTCAGTGCCGGTCACGGTGATCCGGTCGAAGGTATAGGAGGCGCCACGGAGACGGCCGGCCCGGGCCTCGATATAGCCATGCTCCTGGCGAACTTCGGCCCCCAGGGCGCGCAAAACATCCAGGTGCAGATCCACGGGCCGGGCGCCGATAGCGCAGCCTCCCGGCATGGAGACCCGGGCTTGGCCATGACGAGCCACAAGAGGCCCCAGGACCAGGACCGAGGCCCGCATGGTACGCACCAGATCGTAGGGAGCTTCAGGGTGCAGAAGCCTGCCCAGACGCACCGTGACCCGGTCACCCCGCCGCGACCACTCGGCCCCCAGATGCTCCAGGACCTTCAGCATGGTGTCCACGTCGCGCACACCCGGGACATTGGCCAGGCAAACCTCCTCATCGGTGAGAAGGGCGGCGGTCAGGGCCGGCAGAATGGCATTCTTGGCGCCTGAGACATGAATGGTGCCGCGCAGCCGCCGCCGACCTTCAATGCGAATAGCGTCCATGTGGCGGCGATTCTAGCGCGACGGCAGCCTCAGTTCTTGACGCTGGCAGCAGAGCAGGGTTAAGGTTGGCCAGAGGAGGAGATGACACATCGTGGCGCTCTACGAATATGCCTGCAGCAAGTGTAACCACAACTTCGAACGGATCATGAAACGCGGAGCCCGCGCTCCCCGCTGTCCCGAATGCGGCGGCAGCACCCGGCGGCTCATCTCGGCTCCCGCCATTCATTTCAAAGGGAGCGGCTGGTACATCACGGATTATGCCCGCAAGGGAAAGGACGGCGGCAAAGAATCAGACGACCGAGCAAAGGCCACCGACGGCACCAAGACCGCCGACGACAAGACGAAGTCCAGCAAGAAGAAGGCGTCCGGCGAAAAGAGCACCAGCAAGAAGTAACTCAGTCGCCGGGCTTGAAGAGATCCAGGTCCAGGGCCCGCAGGTAGGTGCCGAACTCCCCGCCCAGATCGCCGCGCCTGAGAGCGAACTCCACGGTCGCCTTCAGGAAGCCGAGCTTGTTGCCCGTGTCGTAACGGGTGCCCCGAAAGCGCACGGCATGCACAGGGACGTGACGCGCGACCGCCCGCAGGCCGTCGGTCAGTTGAATCTCGCCCTTCTTGTCCGGCCCGGTCTCCTCCAGGCAGGGAAAGATCTCGGGGGCCAGGACATAGCGACCGATGATGGCCAGATTCGACGGGGCGTCTTCCACCGCGGGCTTCTCCACCAGATCCCGGACCCGGTAGACACGGTCATCGATCTCTTCCGCATCCACCACCCCGTAGGACGAGACACGTTCCCGGTCCACTTCCTCCACGGCCACCACGCAGCCGCCGAAACGGGCGTGCACCTCGAGGAGCTGCGCCATGCACGGCACCTGGGCATGAATGATGTCATCCCCCAGGAAGACGGCGAACGGCTCATTCCCGACCAGGTGGCGGGCCGTGAGAACGGCATGACCCAGTCCCAGGGCCTCTTTCTGGCGCACATACGAGAACTCCATGAGCCGGGAAATGCTGCGAACCGTCTCCAGCTTTTCCGTGTCGCCCCGCCGCTCCAGCAACCGCTCCAGTTCGGCGGAGATATCAAAGTGATCTTCGATGGCGTTCTTGCCCCGGCCGGTGACCAGGGTCCCATGGACGATTCCCGAGGCGATGGCCTCCTCGACCACGTACTGGATCACCGGCTTGTCCACCAGGGGCAGCATCTCCTTGGGCTGGGCCTTGGTGGCCGGCAGGAAACGAGTCCCCAATCCTGCCACCGGGAAAACCGCACGCTGGACATGCGAGACCCTGCCTGGCGAAGATGGGGTGGTCTGGCTCATGGGCGGCGGAGTATACCAGCATTTGATCCCTTCCTCTGCTCCTCTTACAATGACGCCGCCACGGAGGGGTGGCCGAGTGGTTGAAGGCAGTGGTCTTGAAAACCACCGTGCGCAAGCACCGCAGGTTCGAATCCTGTCCCCTCCGCCATTTGCTTTCGCAGGGATCTGACTCAAGTCTGCGCGAATCCTTTC
>SMVB01060835.1_pt1 | contig 16738 bp, 16 predicted proteins | sample 2456461 | NCBI WGS metagenome assembly SMVB01 (sample SAMN11095934, study PRJNA526329) | marine sediment metagenome | biome: Marine sediment; feature: Surficial sediment; material: Deep marine sediment; isolation source: Hadal surficial sediment | place: Pacific Ocean | collected 2014-05 | depth...
TCGCGAGTAGTCTACACAAGAGACATTCGGGGATTGCCAATCACTCAATAAAAATCAAACTAACGATCTTTGAATATTTGTGGGGATATCTCAGGGTCAGACCTCTTTATTCCAGTGTCTTCGAACGGCACCGTGCGGCACTGTGGTTAGGCTGCAGACCGCGCCCCTCCGGGGTGCCCTCTCTACAAAAAATGCCCTGGACAGCGGTCATTTTTCTACGCTCGGCGCTGGTCTATCATCGCTGCTACACCACAGTGCCTCCTGTTGCCTTAGTTCATCATTAACTGAAAACAAAGTGTTTGTCTCGCACAAAGTTTGCTAGTGACTGCAAGCGCTGGAATAGGGGGTTCTATTAGCTGAGCTAATAGAACCCCCTGAGCCAGATCGTTCTCTCAGACATTCCTGAACCCAAACACTCTGAATTACAACACCCACATTACGTAGAAAAAAGGGGTCAGACCGCATTTATTACCAGGTTAAGGAAACAACACCATCAAGGATTGCTTGTGCCGCTCAAATAAACTCTGCTGTGTTCCAGCCATTCGGCGCATTCTGATAAGATATGCGAATTGTTGTTTCCTTGGTTTTTGAGATTAGGGTTTCTGAAATCAGGGCTTCCAGGGCCTAAGCAAAAATTCCGTGCAGGTACCAGTGTCGCTCGCCGGTTTTTTCCCGGTAAATCCACAGGCGGCTACCGTTTTCCTCCATGGCCACATAATAATCACGGCGTATATCAGTGCCGGACCACCAGCGGGTTTCGATACGCTCGGGACCGTTGAGAATGACGATAGAACCCTGGTGATAAAGTCTGCCCTTATGTATGGCAAGTTGCTGTGGTGTGGATAGCAACCAGAATGGCCTGGGGTTAGTAGTGACTTTTTTAGGGTTCGTTATGGCCGTGGGTTGTTCTTCGTAGTCCAATTGCGCGCTGGCATATTCAGGGCAATGCTCGGCCACACTGCTAATACTTTTTACCCGGTGTTCGCCCAGTCGCGCATGTAACTGCTCCATGAATTGATTGAAATTATTGTCCTGGTAATGGTGTGATGCTGGTTTACCTTCGCTTAACAGTTCACTGCTGTACCCCATAAACGCATCGAATTTTTTAACCTCGATTTTTAAGGCGATGACCGGTGCGGGAATGGTGAGCTTGTTAAGGTGGGTTTCCAGCAGCAGCATCAGATGTTCCCGGGAACGGCTGGGTTGGCGTAGTCCCAGGTTAACCTCGGTATTACTTTGTTGTTCGTGAACAAGGGATAACACCAGCTGGCTGGTACTGAGATCACGCCGGCGTAGAAAGTCACCAAGCTGGGCGATGATTTCGTCCACCACCGGCAATAACAGGCCAAGGTTTTCTATTTCGTAGGGCAGGTCATAACAGCTGCTAAACGCGGGAGGGGTCTGATAATACCTCAGGGGTTCAGGCATTTTACCCACGGCCCTGTTCAGCTGGTTGATGAAAGCACTGCCAAAGCGTTTTCTCAGACCATCTACAGGCAGGCGCCATATGTCTCTTAAATAACGTACGCCCATATTGTGCAGGCGCCTGCGCTGCTCCCGGTCCAGCTCCAGCACATCTGCTGGTAAGTGGCCCAGGGCGGAGCGTAAATTGTCCTTTTGATACACCAGGGCATTGTGGCCGGCGCGAGCCAGTAACAGGCTGCCGGTGGCAGTGGGGCTGGCAGCATAAAGAAAGTTGTCAGCTAATTGCCAGGCACTTAATCGTTCTGCAACAAGGGGTTTGAGTTTGTTGTGTACGACATCAATACCGCCGAAGTATGTCAGGCTGCTGCGTATTTCAAGCACCAGGGACAGGGGATGAAAACTGACGCTGGAACTGACCTTGGTGGCCTGGGAAGCCAACTGCTCCAGGAGTTTTTTTTGCTTCGATTCGGCCAAACCGGCGAGTTGGGGAAAATACAAGGCATACCAGAGGCTTTGCTGCTGTGGTTTTTTGCTGTGGTTGGCAGGGGTAGCAGGCGGGGTGTCATCTGATCCGGCAGGTAAACGAACAACCTTATTCCGAGAACCGGTTACCACAGACGGCAGAGGGAGTTGGGCTATGGTTTTCGGCTTTTCCATGGTGTGCCTTTTATCTCTGATGCCGGACTTGTTTCGACATAGCTGCCGTCGAGCGGGCAGAGGCTGGAAAAGAACACGGTTTAGATGCAGTAGGACGAGCAAGAGCTGGAACGGGGCACGGTTTATGCCGGTGGAGATTCAACCGGGTAGATAAGGGACGAAAACTACCCCGGGCTTTGATGACAGTTATTTCAGTGCTGGTTGTATCTCTCTTGTTCATCTGACCAGCTTGATTTGCTTGAAAATGAGATTTTCTAGGGCTACGACCCTCTATTTTAAGGGTTAATGATGATTGTGAAGACTTACTAACATTATGATGAAAAAGTACGCCCAGGGTCTTTCCATTCTCGGCCGCCAGTTGCAAGCGGCGCATTACCCTGTTGGATAGCCAGTTCTGCCAGGCCAGCACCAGGCCGCAACTGTTGGTTTGCAGGGCCTTTTCCATGCTCCACAGAGCATCCTTGCAGGAGGTATCCGGCTTAATCACCAACACCTGCTGGGTATTGATGCCAGCCTGGACCAGTGCCGGGGCATACAGCAGGTAAGGGGGTGAGATCCACAGGATCCATTTACCCTCGGCTACTACCTCGCGCATCAGGGGGGCTAACAATTGCAACTCACCCATACCCCAATGGGGGCTGATTATTTCCACCATGGCATTTCGGGGCCAGCCACGTCCAGGCAAGATATCATCAAGTTGAGGGTAGCCGGTTGGCTGGCCATAATCGCCCTGACCCGCCATGTCACAACCACGCCAGAGGGCGGGATTACGGGATAGCAGCTCATCAAGGCTTTCTGTGTGTGCGTCACTCAGCGGTGTAGAGCTGTTTATAGGTTTAGAGTCATTCCCTGGCTGTCTGGCGCTGAGGCTATAGCCCTGGTATTTTCTGGCCTCGGAGGGTCTATGTCGACCTGCAGAATGCTTTGAAGTTCTTGTTCTTGCCATGCTAACCGCCTGGTCAGTGATTTCGAAATAATACTGTATATATTTACAGTAGTATAACTAAGATTTTTCTCCAAGCAACAGTCAGCGGTAATTAATTTCCAATCCATCATGTTGTATTGCATGAAAGTTTAGTAATCCATTGATTTATAGGCAATATTAAAGCTTTGTGACAAATAGCCGTTAAAACGAAAGTCACCAATACCACAGGGAAGACGGGGGCGCAGGGGAGTAAAAATGGACCAAGAACAAATTGTCTGGAGATAGCCATGCGAAGAAAAAGACCGGATATGATTACGGTGGTAATTACCCTGTTTGTATTCAGTGTGTTAGCCAGTAGTCTGACGCAAAGCGCCCTCTTCTAAGCAATCCCACCCGAGAATTATCGTAAAAACACGCGAGGAGTCAGGGCGTATTTTTTGTGGCTCTTTTAACTAGTCTATCTAGGGTGGTCACTCCCTCTCTGGGTGTGGTTAAGAACCTTTATTCGGATTAACCGCCAGCCCAGGCATATTACTTGCTCACGAGCCTATGGCTCTGATCTGTTTGCAAGCAATATCCCAGATTCCGGCTCAAGGCGTTGGGGATTGGAGATCTAATCTACGATCTCTAATTCGTTGCCATTCTATGCAAGCAGTGGGGGGAATCCCACCAACAAATCAGAGCCGAAGGCTCGGGAATGGGGATGTACCCTCGATGAATGCGGCTACAAGCACTATCTAGATAATCCAGTCTGTCTGGCACGAACAACACAATTCAAGGGTAATAGACATTCGAGTCAGTTATTACTTCATCAAGGCGTACATCCCATGAATCAGTGGGAATCAAATCGATTTTCTGACACTCATGGGCTAACCCTACAAGTTTTGGTTTGTTATTGCCGGTTCGAGACTTATAACTAAAGGTGCGGTCGTAAAAGCCCTTACCCATACCCAACCGGCTACAACGTTCATCGAAACCAACCAGTGGTACAAATACAAGGTTAATTGCTCGGATAGATACCAAGTCTCGGACTTTAGTGACAGGTTCGAGGATACCCCACTGATTAGGTTGCAACGCATCGCCTTCCCGAAACGGCGCAAAACAGACTTTCCCCGGCTGATGAGCACTCAATAAGGGTAAGAAACACTGTTTTCCCATTTCCAGCGCTTTAATAAGTATAGCCAGGGGATCAACCTCGGCGTCACTGGCAAAGTAAAATCCAATGCGCCTGGCCTTGAGAAAGAACGTCTGAGTTGCAACCTGACGATACAGTCGTTTAGCCGCAATATGCTGCTCGGAACTGGATAAGGAGTGACGCTTGCGGCGCAATTCCTTGCGTAAATTGGCGCGGTCAGATTTATTCATTAAAGTGAATCAGAGAAGGTTGTTCTCAGGGTAGGTGTAGGAAACAAGTTCCCCAAAACACCGCTACCAAAGTTGCCCTGAACCGAAAGGTTCAGGTGGTGGCTCCCGCGATGAATAAGGCTTTCCGACTAGCGGACATGCACAACAACATCTAACGAGTTGCCTCCGGATTTACAGATATCGGCTCAAGAACACTTTTGATTGGCAAATGTTCCAGGAAACTCTGAGGGTAAGTATATCTCTCGAGGTTATAAGACACCAGTTCCAGGTGCATATCCGCTTACAAACAAAACTGGGGACGCCTAAATTTCCAACTGCCGGCTTTTTTCCAGCGCCAAGTCTACTTTATCTTCCAATTCTTTGATCTGCTGGGCATTGATGTGGCGGGTTTCATTGATAAGGCGGTTTTTTTTCAACATGTCATGGGTAATGTTCAATGCCGCAATAACTGCTATCTTCTCACCGCCATGGATATTGCCCCGTTCCTTGATTTTTCGCATGTTTTCATCCAGGTAATGAGCTGATTTCATCAGCGCTTCCTGGTCGGCGGTTGGACAGTTGATCTGGTATTCTTTTTCTAGAATTTTGACTTGTACAGAAGTGATCGTTTCGGACATTAGACCTGGCCCTAAGTTAGCATCGGATTGAAGACATAATACCGCTTATTATCAAACAACTCCCGCAGAGTGGCTATAGCATTCGTCAGGCGTTCCTCAATTATCGGGGTTATTGAACTTCTTCCATTGCTTTCAGTTTGGCCAGGATGGCTTCCAGCTGGGATTTGGTGGTTTTATTCTTTTCCGATAGCTGTCGGCGTTCCGCATGCCAGTTTTCCTGGCTCGCCTTGAGCAGCTGATTTTCCTGCCTCATCTCGCTACAGAAGGAGATCAGGGCATCTACCTTGTCATTCAAAGTTTGGAATCTTTCGTCGCTCATATCACTTGATCACACAGTTCCAGGTTAGTATTTCCTAACAACGGCAATGTTATACCGGAATTAGTTTAGGGAGCCTCAATTAATTCTATGACTATACTAGGTTATGGCTGATTCCCTAGAATTTACATTAATTACAGTTTAACTATAGGGCGGCGATTAGTACGGGTCAATGACCCAATTCGCAAAAATAGGAACTGATCACAGTAGACCTATCTAATTGTTATGAATATGCTTGTCCATTCTGTTGCTTACTGAGATTTAGCTTGTTATGACTATTGATTTTCGTGAAATGAAGCGCCGCCGCAAAGAGTTAATGGCCCATATGGAGCCTGATAGCATTGCCTTGTTAGCATCTGCAGCCCCCAAAATCCGCAACAATGATGCTGAATACCAATACAGACAAAGTAGTGATTTCTATTACCTGACGGGTTTTACCGAACAACAGGCCGTATTGGCGTTGATTCCGGGTCGCAAGCAGGGAGAGGTGATTCTTTTTTGTCAGGAAAAAGACAAACTTAAGGAGTTGTGGAACGGCATCATGATGGGACCCGATGGGGCAAAAGAGCAATTGTTGGTTGATGATGCTTTTCCCATAGCGGATATTAACGACATAGTCCCTGGGCTTATCGAAGGAAGAGAGCGTGTCTATTACGCGATGGGCAGGGATTCCCAGTTTGACCAGCAGGTTATGGATTGGGTCAATGTAGTAAGAAGTCATACGCGTCAGGGAGTGCACCCCCCCGGTGAATTTCTGGTATTAGATCATTTACTGCACGAGCAGCGCTTGATCAAGAGCAGTAAGGAAGTGAAGCTGATGCAAAAGGCGGCAGAAATTTCCGCTGAAGCTCATAAGCGTGCCATGGTGAGTTGCCGACCTGGGGTGAAGGAGTTCCAACTGGAAGCAGAACTACTCCATGAATTTTATCGTAGTGGAAGTCGCGCACCTGCTTACAACTCGATTGTTGCCTCTGGGGAAAACGCCTGTATTCTTCATTACGATGTCAATGACGCCGAAATCAAAGACGGTGATCTGGTACTTATTGATGCTGGTTGTGAGTATGCGTATTATGCCTCGGATATAACTAGAACTTTTCCGGCAAACGGAAAGTTCAGCCCTGAACAGAAAGCCATTTACGATATAGTCTTGCGCGCGAACCACGCAGCAATTGATGTGGTTCGTCCGGGTGTTGCCTGGGATGAACCTCATAATGTATCGGTAAAAATCATAACCGCCGGACTCATTAAATTAGGTCTTATAAAAGGACCATTAGGTCAGGCTATCAAGCAAGATTCCTATCGCGATTTTTACATGCACAAGGTAGGGCATTGGCTTGGTATGGATGTACATGATGTTGGCGACTATCGCATAGATGGAGATTGGCGCCTTCTGGAGCCAGGCATGGTAACAACCATCGAGCCGGGTATTTACATTGCACCTGATAACAGAAAAGTTGCAAAGAAGTGGCGCGGAATCGGAGTGAGAATAGAAGATGATGTGTTGGTCACCAGAAATGATCCGAAGGTGTTGAGTAAGAACGCGCCAAAAGAGGTAGGGGAAATCGAATCTCTCATGGCAAAGGCTGTGCATTGATTGTGAGTAATCTCGATGATTGGGTCGTTAAATTTGCTGTTAGTTTTGTGAATTGGGCCTATCCATGCTGATTGAGCAACCCAGGGAACACTATGACATCGTCGTAATTGGTGCCGGTATGGTGGGTGCCAGTTTTGCTCTGGCCTTGCAAAGCAAGCTGGCAAACAAGCCGGTTTCTTTGTTGATTGTTGAAGCCATGCAACCTGAAGGATCTTCAAGTAATACGTCCCCTAGTTTCGACGACCGTTCTACGGCACTTTCTTTTGGCAGTAGTAAAATACTGCAAGCGTCTGATATTTGGTCAAAGTTGGCTGATAAGGTTACACCTATAGAAAAAATACATGTCTCTGACCGAGGGCATTTTGGTACTGCAAGGCTTGATAGTGTAGAACAAAAAGTCGACGCTCTGGGCTATGTGGTAGAAAATCGCTGTCTAGGTCAGGTTTTAAACCAATCATTGTTGGAATTGAAAGAAATAGACTTTCTTTGTCCCGCAAACATTGAGCTGATTGAACCGGTTACGACCGGAATGAAGTTACGAATAGTTGCCAGCGGTGAGCAGAAACTCTCCATTGATGCCAGCCTGGTAGTACTGGCAGATGGTGGCAGGTCACCCATTTGTCAACAATTAGGGATAAAAATTGATAAAGAGCAATACCAACAGCAGGCAATCATCAGCAATATCGCATTCGAAAAGCCCCATCAGAATGTCGCCTATGAAAGGTTTACTGAAACTGGTCCCTTGGCGATCTTACCTTTGACTGAATTAGCTGGAGAGAATCGAGGTGCTTTAGTTTGGACCATCAATGAAGACGATGCTGAGTCATTGATGAATTTGCCTGAGCAGGAAATTTTACCCCTGCTGCAGGAACGATTCGGTTACCGTCTGGGCCGAATTACCCGGATAGGAAAGCGCAGTTGTTTTCCCTTGAGTCTGGCAGTTGCCCGGGAACAGATAAGACCTGGATTGGTCTTGTTAGGGAATGTAGCGCACACCTTGCACCCAGTTGCCGGGCAAGGCTTTAATCTGGCATTGCGTGACATGGATTCATTAGCCGAAGTATTAGCGATGGCTCATTCGAAGAAGGAGTCTGTCGGTTCCATGACAGTATTACAGCGCTTTTTACAGCAGCAAAGTCATGATCAAGACCGTACAATCGGGTTTTCTCACTATATGATTCGCTTGTTTTCAAATGACAGTAGTGCACTGGTCTGGGCAAGAAAGTTCGGCTTGGCATCAATCGATATTCTACCGTTGGTAAAGCATAGCTTCGCCAAAGCAGCTATGGGAATTGCAGATAGGTAGTCAAAAAAAGCGGCCCGTCCCTGGGCCGAGTTGCGGGAGCTGAATTCATAAAAAGCACTACAAATAAGTAGAGTGTTCTTAGTCCCTCATATTGAAGACAATTCGTTGTTGTACACCATAAACCGGCACCGAATTGCCGTTTTCTATTTTTGCTGCGTATTTCCACTTAACGATAGTTTGCAGCGCCGCGCGTTCGAAATATCCTTCGGGTTCAGCATAGGTGACAACTGGGTTTATTACATTGCCCATTTCATTTACAGTGAAAGAAACCAGCACGAAACCCTCAATGCCACGCTGTAAAGCCCGCGAGGGATAAGGCGGAATAGCTCTGACCAATGGGATCATGGAGCTGTTTTCGATTGTTAGTCTGATTGTCCTTGGGGCATCTACTTCTACAATAGTGGGAAAGAAATCGGTAACTGACTCTGGCCCAATATAAGGTTTACGGTCATCTTCTGGGGGAGAGGCCGGCTCGGTTGCAACGATTGGTTCAGGCCGTTCTAGGGGTGGAAATAAAACAATATCTATTATCGGCATGGTCGCATCGATGATAGGAATCACAAAGGCTTCCCGAGCTCGACCGTCATCTGATCGAATAAGTAATTGCATCAAATAGAACAGTGTAAAGGTTACCAGCAATGCAGCGAGCATTACCGAGTTAAATTTCAAACATTGGCGAACTAACATAGACATGTGAAAGTACCTCCTTGGTAAAAATCTGCTGCCCGAAGTAGGGTCAGCTAACTAGAGGCTCACTAAAGAAAATGTAAACCTCTTTCTTATCGGTTCGTTATTCCCGCCGATTCCTTTCACAATTTTAGGGCAGTAAATAAATTCGTTTACTGCCGCCAAAACAGATTTTTCAAACATGCCAGTTGGAACTGATTCTATTATTTTGATGTCAAATACTCTGCCGTCATCATTGATTCTGAATTCAGTGACTACGTAGCCCTCTTTTCCCTTTTTAAGTGCCCTGACTGGATATATCGGATCTGGTATATGCAGTGGAACCAACTCCCAGTTCTCGTATAATGATTTCTGTTCAAGAGTAAAATTGTAACTAACCTGCCTTAGTGCAGGAAGTTTGTCCGAGATCGTGAGAAATGTTTCTCGTTTGGCTGCTGGTTCAAATCGAATCGGTAATAAATTATAGCCCCTGTCAAATACGACAGGTTTCAGGGTTGGAATCTCTTTAACCGGAGTCTCAATAATTTCAGGTTCTGGCTCTAATACAGCAACTGGAATATCAAGCTCAAAGGGTTTGTCTGGTTCAATGTATCGAGCCGAAAAATGCAGTACAGAAAACGGAGCAACAAGCAATAGAGAAAATAGTATTGTAATCAGGATCTCATCGGACCTAAGAAAATTTCTCTGTTTATCCAGAGAAAGAATATGATGAATACGCTTTGCTAATATAGATGGCCTGGAGAACAAACAAATAGCTGCATAGGGAGTGTGTTTCCTGATGTTATTGGCCACGCCAAGTAGGTTTTGAGCATAGTTGATGTTCGACCCAGTACAATCAACTGCCGCATCGTCACATGCTTTTTCACTTTCGATTTTTAAGGCTCTAGCGGCAAACCAAGCTAACGGATTTGGCCAATAAAGGCATAAGACAATCTTTGCCAGAATATGATAAAACCAATCATTTCTTTGAATATGCCCAAGTTCGTGGCTGATTGCTTGCTGAAGCAATTCTTTATCCCAGTCAAGCGCAGACTCTGGAAGTAATATTTTGTGTTGAAGGACACCCCAGGTTAATGGTGTGGTAACCCTGGGGCTGCTGAGCATTACTATTTTGGTTGTAACGCCATTGATTGCTTTTAGTTGATCAAGCATTTCACAAATTGATTCAGTATCAATTTCCCTGGCGGTCCTGGCAAGCATGCGTAATCGTAATAAACCGATGACTAGGTAGCAGGCCAATACCATGACCCCGGCCAGGTATAGGGTAGTGACAGAGGTAAGTACCTGGTCGGAAAAAACGGACTGATTGTCACCAGTTAAGGAACCCGCGAATAGAAGTGATGTGTCAACATTATCTAACTGGCTTGCCGCGACTTCTAGCTCCACAGTTAAACCCGGAACCAATAAGCTAATCAGTGGAACCGACAAGGCAGCGATTACAGCTATCAACCAGATAAGACTGATATTTGACGCAGATTGTTCGCGATAACAATAAGTTATTACCATCGCAAGAGTAATAATCAGAGATGTCTTTATAGAAATTTCAAGTAGGAAATAAGCGAAAGGATGCTCAAGCAGTAACAGGTCCAGCGTATAGAGTAACGGTGCTAATGTCATTGTTATTCTCCGTTTCTATTTTTAATTGAGGCATGTCACTGCTTCCATTACCCGGCTGACTTTGCACCCCAATCAAGTATTACTGTTGTGGCTTTTACTTCCTTTTTTTCGTTTAGCTTGCTCAATAAGTGATTCTAATTCATCCAATTCTTGCTCAGAGATTTTATCGCTAGAAAGGTCGATTAATGCATTCATTGCCTGGGAAACCGATCCATCAAAGAATGTTTTTAACAAACGTGAGACTGCGGATTTACTGGCTACTTTTTGATCAACAGTTGGGGAGTAAACGTATTTAAGTTCACTTTCCCGGTGCTTTAGATGGCCTTTGGTTTCGAGCTTACTGAGCATAGCTCTTACGGCTGAATAACTTGGAGGATCTGGCAGTCTAGTCATTATTTCCTTAGCCGTAGCTTCACTCAGCTCATAAACAATGTCCATGATCTGTCTTTCTCGTCTACTAAGGTGTATTGATTTTGGCATTGAACAAGCACCTGTATATGCTACTTAAATAGCATCATGCTATAAAAATAGCACCTTGGTTTTAAATGTCAACACATTTCTGAGCTATATAGATTAATCAGAAGTTCCTAAGGATTTAACGAAATCGTAACTGACTTATTGTGAATTTAACGCGGACCTTATGGACTCAATTCGCTCCCGGTTAACACCCATGTCACTATAGCCCATACGGGACGCAGATCTTACATGGGTGACGCCGGCCGCGGGATCGAATAAAAATTCAACGTCATCGACAAATCCCATCAGGCGACTGGTGAATTCTGCATATAAATAGTTGGTGTCCGCTTTGACAATGTTGACGTTTCCCATGTCCACTAGGACTTGTTCAACCGTAGCAAGATTTGCATTGATTGGATCGATATAGTGGCTTTCCCTGGTTTCATAACTACAAACACAATTAGGCGAATCAGGACAGTCGGCCAGGCGACCTTCAAGAACACCGATATTTTGCGGAGGTTCCCCAGCACAAGCTGAAAGGAGTGGAAGGAAGGCAAGTGTTAGTCGTTTCATCTCGATAGTGCTCCGATTTAAATTACTGTCATACCAAGCGACTCGGCAATAAGGGCAGGCTTAGTTTCCCCTTCTATTTCTACTGTGACCATGTGTTTCATTAGGAAGTGCTGAGGTTTTTTTTCGTTGGCCTCCACCAATGTGAAGCGAGCACGAATTTTACTACCTACCTTGACTGGATTGATAAAACGGACTTTGTCCAAACCATAGTTGATAACCATTACGGCATCTTTTAGCTTGATTCCGCCACCGTTGTTGCTAAACATACTGAGCAGGGAAAGGGTCAGGAAACCATGGGCAATTGTGCTGCCAAAAGGCGTTTGAGCGGCACGCTCCTGATCTATATGGATATATTGAAAATCGCCAGTCGCTTCAGCAAATTTATTGATACGCTCCTGATCAATTTCCATCCAATCAGTAACGCCAACTTCTTTCCCAATATAGTCGCCAAGGTCTTCGTGACTGATTTGCCTACTCATGTTTTATTCACTCGCTGTTTTTTATTGTGAATTCAGGTTTGCCAGATTGCTGAAAAATTATAACGTTAGTTTGCGGTAATATTCAGCCCCAGTCACTATAATATCGAATTATGACAAAAGCACAGGCAGATTCTCAGTTTGATATAGCTATTGTTGGCGGTGGCATGGTTGGTGCCACTGTGGCCTGTGCCCTGGCAGATACCGGATTGGAGATTGCGTTGTTAGATGGGGTGAAGTTTGATTCCAGCCAGGTTCCTTTTAACCAAGACCAACTAAAATTCGATCCTAAAGTAAGTGCTATTACTCCCGCCTCCAAACAGTGGTTACAGCAAACCGGCGCTTGGCAAGGAATTTCTGCTACCCGGATTTCACCCTATACTAATATGGAAGTTTGGGATGCCGATGGCACCGGTTCAATTCGATTCGCCGCCAAAGACATCAATGAACAATTACTGGGCTATATCATCGAAAACTCGGTCATATTAGACAATCTTTATAAAAATCTTGAACAATTACCGCAAATAAAAATCTTCGCACCGGCGCGGGTTGAACGGATTGACAGGTTGATTGAGTCAAATCGCCAGGGCATAAAAATCACCACTGAAGATGGTGCAAGTTACTTGGCGTCCATGATAATAGGCGCGGATGGACCCAATTCCAAAATTCGTCAATTGGCAGGATTTGAAACCAGAGAGTGGGACTACCAACATAAGGCGATCGTTACTACGGTTCGAACTGAGCGACCACACCACTCTACGGCATTACAACGATTCATGGACAGCGGGCCACTGGCATTTTTACCGTTGTTAGACCATCCCCATAATACAACCGATCAGACTGGCACACAGCAGCATTATTGTTCCATAGTGTGGTCAGTCGTACCTGAGCGTTCTGAGCAGTTGATGGCATTGACAGATGAGGAATTTTCCAGGGTATTGGGCGAGAGCATAGAACACAAACTAGGGAATATTGAGTGGGTAGATAAGCGGTTTACTTTTCCCTTACGCCAACGTCATGCTATTGACTATGTTCAGGAAGGAATCGCCCTGGTAGGCGATGCAGCACACACCATTCATCCTCTGGCGGGGCAGGGTGTAAACCTCGGGTTTTTAGATGCCAAAGCACTTTCGGATGAGATTTGTAGCAGCCTGTATAGGCGACGCTCATTGGATGAATTTAGTATTCTTCGCCGCTATCAGCGTCAACGTATTGGTCACAATCTCGGGATGATGTGGCTGATGGAGGGTTTCAAATTGCTGTTTGCCGAACAGGCGCTACCGCTACGTTGGTTACGCAATGCCGGGATGAGTGGATTAGATCGGACTTCGGTGGTAAAAAACCACCTGATGCGTCAGGCGATGGGAATAAGAAGAGGACACTCATAACTTAACAACTTAGTTAGTTAAGTTATGAGTGTCCCCTTGTTGTATCGCAGTGCGCCAATTCCTAAGCGTTCTATAAAAATCCTCAGTCATCTGGGTGATCAGGTTTTCTACGATTGTATATTCCTCTGGTGAACCCTTCTCAGGTACGTTTTCTTCACCAAGCATCAACGCAAGTGATCCGGATTCATGCAGCACAACCAGTCCATGGAGTTGGGCCCAAATTAATAAAACGCCGTTAGACAGTGATTCTTCAGTGAACGGAGTCTGATATTTGTTATACACATCCGCTAGAGAATGAGACAGTAGTCCGCGTGAATTCCTGTATGCCGGTAATCTACGAGTTTCGAAAAACCCCCGTGGCGCTCTCTGTTTATACATCACGTCGAATAACGTAGGGTGTAGTCGAGAGAAGTCGAAATAGATCTTACAAATTGCAAAAATGTTCTGCTCCGGTTCAGGTTGGGACTTAAAGTTGACATCAAAAAAAGTGACGTATTCCTCGAATGCCCTGGTTTTAATTCCTTCCATCAGGACATCTTTACTGGCGAAGTGGTTATATACAGCAGCCGGGGTGACCCCGATCATCCGCGCAAGTCTACGTAAGCTTACTTTTTCAAGGTCCTCATTTTCCATAATTTCCAACGCCGCATTGATAAGTTCATTTTTGACGTTTCCATGATGATAGCCACTATCTTTCGATTTGATGAGCACCGAGTAATTACCTTAGTTTTGAAAACTGTAACGTAAATTTAACTGTAGCATGTCATTATTACGATAATTGTAATAAATTGAATCTTCGTCGGCGCTATAGTCAACCCACAGAAATCCAAATTTCAGATTGTCAGTCCAATCGTATTCCACTGAAACCCGAGTGACATAACCCTGACTGTCAGTCAGTTTGTTCCAGACAGATAACAGTTCAAGCCGTTCATTCCATCCGGTCCAGTAAATTCTGGAACCAAAACTATGTTGATTTTTATCAACGAGTAGTCCATCACTGGAGCCTTGAGTCTGAATTGAATCTGTCTCCAGGCTTAAGATTGTATTGGTGAATCCATTGTATTCAACACCCAATACCCCAAGAAGTTGATCTCTTTCATCCCAGCCATTTACCTTGGAAAAAGTCTCATTGAGACTGGGCAGCACTGGATTGTTGAAATGCATTCCGAGTTCACCGAACAACAGCCATGACCCGCTTACGCGGTTAGCTGCTATTCCCAGGGCTTGGATTCGCTCTTGGGACAGTTGAAAAATCGGACTGAATGATTTGGGTCCGCTTATTCCACTAAGGGTAAGCTGATTGTTATTAAAATCCCCAGCAACTATTTGCAAGTCACCATTGTTAAAATGGGTCGAAGCACGGAAAAAATATTCTAACGGGTTATCCGGTGATTGTCGGTCGAGTATTTCATTTCCCTGGCGTAATACAATGAATTGATCATACTCGTCACCGGCAGGTGCCATGTTATGGTAACCCGCCCGGTAAGTTACAACGCTGTCCAGGACCCAGTCATTGACGGATACGCTCGATAAAATAGCAGGCACTTGTAATCGCAGATCGTCAAGGTCTTGCTGACCCAAAGTGTACTGATCTTCTGTATTAATAATGTCTGTAACCCGCAAAAATTCGGCAAATCCCCAAGCCAGAATCTGATTACCTGCTTTCAGATAAACATCATCATTGAGTTGTTTCTCAATATAGAAATCTCTTATTTCGAATCGATTACGAAGCTCATTACGTTCAGATCGAGTGTAAGGTGTACTGTCATTTATGCGATAGACTTCATCATGGTAAGCTTTACCGCTGAAACGAAAATGAAGGTCTGAAGCAGGCTGCCAATCAAATTGGGCGAACACACTTGTTTCCACTTTGCTCAAATCACGTTCACTTCGACTGAACAATTCGCCCGGGTTTTCGAGTCCATAAGAAGCTTTTTGGGATACCCAGCCTAGCAATGAATAAGGCGATGAAGAATCCAGTGAGCCACTATTAGTCGCGATATCAATGTTGCTAAAAAAATCATTCTGACTAACAGCTAAACTGCAAGGCATAATGGTCAGAAATAAAATCCTGAGAAAGGTAATTTTGAACTTGTCGCGCAGATTTAAATTCACAGAACTCGACTACCAGTGTTAATCCAGCCCCCGCTGCATATATTCAATAGTGAACATATCATCACTTAGATCGACGTTATAACTGATATCTTCAATTTGCAGGATACTGGCGTGCACCTGCCGATCGTTGCGAGTGGTGATGACCTGCAACCGTTTTATCGTCCAGATGCCATCGATTTCTTCAATCTCAGATGAATTGAAATATTTTATTCGGTTACCACGAAGTTCCCAGGCCTTTCCCCTTACCTGAAGAAAGTTATCTTTACGTATCCAGGTTTGGCTCTTCGAATAACCGGTGGCCTTTTCTGCTTTTTCTTTGAATTCAGGTTTTGGGACTATTTCAATTACCCAGCAATCCTGGCCATCTATGACTTCGGTTTCGTTGATAAAACTATAGTTGTACCAGGCAGTTTCAAGACCGTTAATATCGGCATAGGTAAAGTCACTGCCAAGGAATGAGTCAGAAGTATTACTTGAAGCAATACGTTTTACCCGTTGTAGCGAAGGCAGATATAACCAGTGGTCATCGTCAGCATCTTCATCGTCCCAGTCTATATTCAAATAAGCCGTGCCACGAATGTCCGCGGGAAAACTAAACTGAGAGAGCGTCTTGGTATCTAGGCCGTAGTCTTTAGAATACATTCTAAGATTGCGTGTTCTTTCCCGTCCTCGGCGATCCACTAAAACCAAGGTGTAATTGGTGACCACACTATCACCGTCATAACGCTGGTCTGCCTCTAGAATTACTTCTTCTGCGCTTAATTCTGTAGCGCCATAACTGCAAGATACGGCTACTGTAAATACCAGCCCAACAAGTATACTGGAAAAGGAAATCCCCCTCTGTCTCCTGAATGTGTAATGGACTTTCAAGTCTTACCCTCTAATTTGATCGATTCCCAATCATGTCTGAGTTTTTACTCAGGAATTGCCTAACCTTTTGTTTCCAGCAACAGATCTGATTCAATAGCACTTTCTGGGTTATCGGCACCGTCCACCCAATATAAGATAGCTGGTAACAATAATAAGTCACCTAATAAAGCCAGAAACATAATCAGGGACCCAAACAATCCAACATAGACAATGGTGGTAAAGGATGCCAGTCCGAACACGCTAAATCCCAATACAAGCACCATAGAACTGAAAACTACGGCACGACCAGATTCTTGCATAGCCGACGCAATAGCTTCCTTGGTCGAAGCACCGTCTTCCTTCGCAGTCAGA
>SMVB01165232.1_pt1 | contig 16730 bp, 10 predicted proteins | sample 2456461 | NCBI WGS metagenome assembly SMVB01 (sample SAMN11095934, study PRJNA526329) | marine sediment metagenome | biome: Marine sediment; feature: Surficial sediment; material: Deep marine sediment; isolation source: Hadal surficial sediment | place: Pacific Ocean | collected 2014-05 | depth...
AACTTCCGTCCCGGAGCCATGAACAAACTGGGCTACGGATACGACGACCTTGCTGAAGACAATCCGGGTCTGATTTACTGCTCCGCCCGCGGTTTTCTGAGCGGACCTTATGAGCATCGCACTGCGCTCGACGAAGTCGCACAAATGATGGGTGGACTTGCATTCATGACGGGGTTGCCAGGTCGCCCGATGCGTGCGGGCGCGTCTGTGATCGATGTCATGGGTGGCATGTTCGCGGTTATCGGTATTCTTTCGGCCCTTCAGATGCGGCATCAATCCGGTCGCGGCCAGCAGGTCGTAAGTTCACTGTATGAAAGTACGGTTTTCCTGATGGGCCAGCACATGGCGCAACAGGCAGTATTGGGGGAACCGGCAAAACCCATGTCCATACGAACGTCGGCGTGGTCCATCTACGACATATTTAGAAGCAAGGACGAACAACAGGTTTTTGTCGCCGTAGTCAGCGATACACAATGGCGACATTTTTGTGAACACTTCGGACTCACAGAATTTTCCGCGGATAAAACGCTGGCAACGAACAGTGATCGAATCGGCCAGCGAGACAGGATTATTCCAGCGGTTCAGCAGTTATTCTCAACACTCGATAAATCAGAACTCGTGGCAAAACTGGAGACCTGTGGCCTTCCTTATGCCGGCGTCTGCAGCCCGGCGGACCTCTTTGACGACCCGCATTTGCTCGCCTCTGGTGGATTACTCGACGTCACGATTCCCGGTGGCGGCGCAACGAAATTGCCAGCACTGCCACTAGAAATGAATGGCCGGCGTTTCGGGGTCACCAGAGACATTCCTTTGCAAGGTCAGGATATCTCGGAAGTACTTCGAGATGCGGGATACGACGCCGATGAAATTGATGGACTCGTAAAGCGCGGTATAGTCGCTGCGGCGCCACCATTTCCGGACAAAGGCGGCTGACAAAATCAGTAGCGAAACGTATAAGAAACCTTCATTACGAAATCGCTGCTGGTGCTGGTAAGACTGTTGTCCGTTGCAATTGAAGAACCATGGTTCAGTACAAATAACAGCTCGCGGCCGGAAACAGGTTCGTAGCGCACACGGCTGTTAACACCGACCAACTCGGATACGTTGTCGTATTGTATGAAGTTGCTCCATGACCAACGTGAGTTAAACGCGACATCAATGCGCAGCCTGCCAAGATGTGACGTGAACTGGCCGCTTGGTAGCTTTACGACGTTCTGGCTGATGCCCAGGGCCAGAAAAAAATGAGCTGATTGCCGCCACTGAAAATCCAGGAATGTTTCACGTCGATCACCACCGAAGAATCCGCCGTCCTCAAATTCCAACCTAACGCTAAGCGGCCGTTGATTCCCGGTCGAAAACCCAACTCGATAGCGATCAAACTCATAATCTCCCGCAGGTATTTGTAGTCGGTCGAATAACAGGAAGGAACTTAGCACGCGTTCGCGATTATTCTTCCATTCGATAAACAGACTGTCATTCCCGTGTGTGACGAGTTCCACCGGGCGAATACGATTTAGCCGTGACAACACGCCGCCATTCATATCTGTTACCAGAAATACCTGTACCTGATTGTCGATCATGAGCCAGCGTCCCGTCTCAGGCCGGGTACGATAACGAACAGTCGAGTCATATTGGCGAATGCCACTTCGATTGACAAAGCCTAATGCCGGCGTGAAATTCTCCTGAATGGTCAACACCCCGATTTTTACGTCCAGGCGGTCGTTTGGAACTTGAAGAGCAGCACCGAACGCCTTGTTGTCGCCGTTGAGCCCTGGCGAGTCAGTTTGCTGATACCACGCATGACCCAATACGGTCTCGCCGAAAGGGCCATCACTGTTTCGATAAAGAAAATCTGTGCCAAGCAATGAATTGGCGTCATTTGATGTCGGATCGCCGTCTGTCATTATTAACCCAAGCGACGATTCGCGTAGGACATTTGCCGACACGCGACCGACGAAAAGATCTTTTGCAGTGATTTTGTTGCCGGTGGCATCCTCAAAAGCCTCCTGACGAACGGCCAGCACGCCAACATTGAAATTGCCGGTACGTCCCGTGAGTTTTCCGCCGACGTCGATGCCGATCGGCGTCCCGTCGGCACTTAGACCGATACGCCGCGAAAAGAACGGGCGACCATTCGCAATAAGATTGCCGAACTCAAATATGCCTGCATCTTGCAGGAAAAAATCCCGCTTCTCGGGGAAGAATAGCGAAAAGCGGTCAAGCGCAACCTGCTGTTGGTCCACCTCCGTAGCAGAGAAATCTGTATTAACGGTCAGCGCTGCACTAAGCGATGGCGTAATTTTGTACAACACGTCCAGTGATGGTTCCACCTCCAGATCGTCGCTGCCCGTTAAATAATCCCGGCGTATAATCACGTTAACGGTTGGAACGACATCAAGCCCCAATCCCTGTTGAATATCGTCGATCCCGCTCATCTCTCCGCCGTCAGCCGCCCACCAGCGACGGTCGTTGGAAGACCATAGAACAAACTCCCGCTTACGAATGATCCAGCGGCCGAAATTGATGCCCCATGTGTCTGAATTGGGCGCGAAAGAAATCGACTTAAACGGAATCGAAATTTCCGTCGTCCAACCCTGGTCGCTCCGTAGCGATACGGCTTGCCAGATCGTTGTCCAATTCTGAATGAAGCGCGAATTGGTCTCACGCAACGCCTCACTCCGGACGCCATTTGCGTTGACAGAGAACAAATAGTCGTTGCGCTTGCTGTTGAAGCTGTCCAGAGTTACATGGAATCGATCATCTGAGGCAATGTTGCCCCCCTGGATCAGTTGGGTGGCAACGATCTTGTCGGCTTCACTGTCACGAAGGTCGGCGCTGATGTACAGGTAGTCATCATCGTAAAGAAGTCGCACCACCGTTTCCTCGGTAGCAGCTTCACGATATTGCGGCTGATTTTGGTGGAAATCCTTGACGATCGTGGCGCGCCGCCAGACAGGATCGTCAAGGCGACCATCGATGATTGGCGGCGTATCCGTACGGGTGATGACGAAAGTCTTTAGCCCATCAGTATCGTCCACCGCGAACACCGGAACCTGCAAACCGAGCAGAACAATGGTAAGCGTTTTGGGGGTCATTCTGTTCGTCATATCGCGTCTTGCACGCTCGCGGTTAACCTGCCGGACTTCTATTTAGCGAAACGCCCCGAACTCCGTCATCGTGCTGACGTCAGGATAAAAAATACCAATGCCGGCCTGCCGACTCGATCGTGTGCTATAGATAATCGCCCCGTCCCGAGTGGTATCCAGATTAGGATTGTCCGTTTGTCGCGGCAGAGGATAGTACGTAAACTTCTCCGTATCCGGATCGAAGTTCACCAGCGCTCCGCCCATGCCGCCGTCCCCGAACCAGATCCGATCATCTCGGTCCGCGATGATTCCATAAGGACTGGACGCCGAAACATTGGTAAAGGGCAAAATATCGTACTCTACCTGCTCTCCCGTTTCGGGATTGAGCTTGCCCAACTTCCCGGGTCTTGCGACTGAATACCAGATGAGTCCTCTGGCATCGACCGTGATGCGATTGATTGCGCAGGGCGACGTCAGACCGGGGTATTCGGTAAAATTCTCGGTCTGCGGATCGAACATTGCAATTTTGCAACCCAGCAGCTCAGCGAACCAAACGTTGTCGTCCTTATCCATGTCGATGCCATAGGGAAACGAGTGCGACGTCGGTATTTCCCAGAGCACAATGTTCTTTGTCTCGCGATCGAACTTGCCGATCTTGTTTCCCCTGATTGCCGTAAACCAGACATTTTCATTCGAATCGAGATGCGGGCTGTGCCCGCGTATATTGCCTTGTACGCCGCGCTCGTCTACTACCAATCCTTCCGGGTCCATAGCAAATCGTTCCATCTTGCCGGTTTTCGAATTCAATCGACCTATATGTTGGCCCTGATACTCCATCCAGTAGACGTTTTCCTCAGAATCGACGAGCATGTCGTGTCCAAAAATATTCGACCAGACAGACTCTGGATCACCCTTGGGAATTCCGTACATGTCGACTTCAGGATTGTTCGTATCCATGCCGTACGGATAATGGCTCCACTGAGCCGTCCGGGGGTCCAGTTTGACAACTCCGACGATGCCATTGGTGGCCCAGATATTCCCGGAATAATCCATATCCGTACCGTGCAACCGATGTCGTCCCGGCAAGTTTTTGGAGCGAAGGTACAGATCCGTGTTATGCGCCAACGGCAATAGGTACTCAATGAACTGGCCTTTGGACAGGACGTCCTCGTCCAACGGATACTCCGCGTCGATTTTCAGGCCACGCACCGGACCGTCCGTGCCAAAATTAGTGGTCAGAAAATTCGCCAGAATCTCGCGTTCCTGCGGCGATACCGTTAGCGCAGATTCCCGCCCCTCTTGAAAACCACCGTTTGGATCAAGCATCACATCAATCATCACCAGCCACTCAGCATTGGTTTTCTGATGTGTCGGCAGAAAGGTCTGCCCGTGGCACTGAATGCATGTCGCTTCGGCCAGGTCGCGGCCCGGACCTGGAGGGTACAACTCGTCATACGGCAGCAATTGCACGCCGTCTGCCGCCGGCTGTCCGAATTGTGCTCCACCGGTTGCCCTGTCCTTCGAGGTCAATGGAAATTCCGGGCCTGGCTGCATCGCAAGGTTCACCTCGATGCTTTCTCCGGCATTGATCCGCATCATCTGATGCTCGGACTTGAGCGGACCTTTTTCAGCCCAAATCTCATAACCACCGGGCATCAGGTTGACGGTGCTGAACCGGCCGTCGTTCGAATACACCATGTAAAGCATGCTCTTGTCGTGATTTTTTGCATACACCTGGGCCGCGTTAAACGGTGAGTCCGCCCGCACTGTTCCCGACAGAGTCGCAGTCCCCGGAATGCCATCTGCAGCGTTGGCAGGAGTCGACAGTCCAGCGACGCCGAGCACTGTTAGTAAACCAAGCCGATAACCAGCAAGCATCAAACGGTGTTTCGAATTCATATTCGTGACCTCGGGCAAGAGTTGACGCACCTTCGGTTCAGGCTAAAGCCGACCACACTGAATGAACAGCTACAATGCCCGGTCGTCTCAATAGTGGACGTTCGTTGGGCTGTGTCCCGGACGCCATGACGGTCATGTTACGTTTGATCATTGACTGCTGTTTCATTGAACAATCTGGAGTTCCGGAGGATCGACATGATCAAGCGACGCGACGTACTCAAGGGTTTCGCAGCTGGCACAGCCGCTGCTTCAGCCACGACTTTTGCTGGATCCACGACGGCCGGTGCGGCTCCGATTGAGATCGTGAAAGCCGAGTCCTTTCCTTACATCGACGGTAAAGCGCTCATCAATTTCGAGCGCGCCTACGATGTAATGGAAGAAGAGGGCGTCGACGGCCTGATCGCCCTAAATTGGTTGAATGTCTATTACCTGACCAGCACCGTCGCGATCGGCACCAAGTTCAGGTCGGATTTCGCCTCGTTTGCGACTTTTCCACGCGACCCCAGCCAACCCAGATACCTGGTTGGACTTGTTCCACAAGGTTGGGATCTTGCCAACCGTGCGGGGGATGAACTTCCCGAGCTAATGCCGTATTCCGGGGCCACCAACTGGCAAGACTATATCAATGCCGACGCGGCCCAAACGGCGATCAAGCCGGATACGTACCGCGGCGGCTGGTACATAAATGAGGAATTGGTCAGTACACCGCTTGAGAAAGGCTGGCTGGGCGCCCAGAAAAAATACAGCGCCCTCGCCGAACCCGGCCGCGCATGGGCGCTTGCTAAAGCATTGAGAGAATCCGGACTTGGCCGCGGAGTCGTCGCTGTCGACGACATGCGCATCAAATACTTGCTGGAAAGCATCAGTGCCGCCGACAACATCACCTTCGTCGAGGGAAGAAATATTTTCCGCAAGATTCGGCATGTCAAATCGGCCGTCGAAATCGAACTGATGCGTATCGGTGGACAAAAAAATGCCGCAGCCGCCCTCGCGACCGCACGATCGCTTGAAGTCGGAATGCGCTTTGAGGATATCGAACGCCGTTTCATGACTGAGTGCGCCGCTCGCGGAAACGAAACCTCTTTCATCATTGCAGGTGTTTCAATCGGCCTCCTGCCGCACGGTGAAATCGTACCCGGGGAGGCATTCCTGATCGATGCGGTCAGTCATTTCCGTCAGTATCACGGCGACTTCGCTCGAACGATTGTAGCGGGCGACCCACCGAAAGAAGTACTAAGGCGAGCCAAAGCCAACGAAGTCGGCCGCGCGGCCATCTTCGAAATGTTGAAACCGGGGGTCCGATACTCTGAAATCCGCAAATTCGGTTTCGACGCAATGGTGAAGGCCGGCATGCCGGCTGAAGCTGTTATCGTGAACCCTCATTCCGTCGGGCTTGAACACGACGACGATCCGATAAGAGACGATACGCCGTTCCCTGTTGCATCCGACGTCATACTCAAGGCCGGCATGACCATCACGGTCGACCTGCCATACATAGAGGTCGGTTGGGGCGCCGGCCACAATGAGGACTTGATTCTCATCACCGATACCGGCTTTGAAATGCTGCATACCGAAGAAGATCCGCTGATCGTCATCTAGACGCTGACCGGATTCAGTGGCGACTACAGCAGACCGTTTTTGCGATCGGATTCACGCGATTGTGCGTCGCGTTGTTCTGCCGGTCCAAAGCCGCCACCGCCCGGCAGCTCAAGTACCAGAACGTCGCCCTCTTGAAGCTCAAACGGGCTGCCGGCTTCGACCACTTCGTCATTGAGCAAGATGCGTTCGAGCCGGCCATCCTCGCCGCCTTGCCTGCCTCGCGGTGCGAATTTCAGGCGTTGCGAGAGCACGACGATATTGACCGGTTGCTGGCTAACCACTTCGAGCGCAACCCGCTCGCCCAGTCCGCCGCGAAACTTGCCTGCACCGCCGGAACCCGCGATAAAAGACTTTTCGAGTATGCGCACCGGGAAAGACCGTTCCAGGACTTCTACCGGCGTGGTCGACACATTTGTCGGAAAGCTCAGGGTCGAAATTCCGTCCTGGTCGGGTCTCGCACCCTGCCCACCGGCGTAAAAGAAGATTGTAGAAAAAGGACAATCCCCGCTTACACCCGACATTGTGAATCCGTGAATCGGAATTCCGCTTTCGGCCGGAACGCGCGCAGGAATAGCTTTGGCCAGCGTATTGAATATTGCGCTGGTGCAGTAATGACCGACATTCGCCCTGGCTTCCACCGCGGCCGGATAGGTAGGATTAAGAAAGCAACCTTCGGGCGCAGTGATCGAAATCGGTAGATAATTCCCTTCGTTGTTGGGCACGTCAGGCAACAATATGCACTTTAGCGCATAGATCGAATAGGCTCTTGTGTAACCCAGCACCGCATTCAGCGGTGAGGGATTCTGCGGCGAGCTGCCGGCAAAATCGACCGAAATCCGGTCACCCGATACCTGCAGCTTGCAGTGAATTTCCAGTGGCCGGCTGTTGTCGAATGAATCGATTGGTGTGACGGTACTGTAAACGCCATCGGGTATTTCGCTGATCGCTCTACGCATAGCCGCACTCGTCAGATCGATAATCTTGCTAGCCAACTCGTTGAGGTCGCGCATGGCATATTCGGTGAGCAAATCGGCAACACCGGTGCGCATCTTTTCACAGGCTCCAACCATGGCGTGGATATCGCCAGTTACCTCTTCGGGCGTGCGAACGTTCTGGCGAATAATGTCAAACAAGGTCTGGTTTGCTTTGCCCGCCTCAAAGAGTTTCAGGATGGGAATTTGCAAACCCTCTTCATAAATATCTTTGCTGTCAGGTGCCCGTCGCCGCCCGCCGATGTCGCCCATGTGAGCAATGGCCCCGGCAAAACCAACCAATCGGTTTTCATGAAAGATCGGCGCCGCAATCGTAATGTCGGGAAGATGTCCCGTTCCGATCCAGGGATCGTTGCTGATGATGACGTCGCCCGGCTGCAGATTTTCAGATGGGTATTTCTTCAGATACGCCTTGACGGACATCGGCAAGGTGCCGATGAACGAGGGAATACTGCGCGTCGCCTGTGCAATAGCTCGACCATCGGGCGCCAATACCATGCAGGTGTAGTCATGAGATTCACGGACCACCGTTGAAAACGATGTTCGATGCAGGGTCAGCCCGGCTTCGTCGATGACTGAAATAAGCCGGGTCCACAAGACTTCGACAGTAATCGGTCCTAATTCCTCCATCGCCCTAACCCTGAAGCTCAATGATGACATTGGCGGAAGCGTCAACGTAAAACTCGGCATCCGGCCCAACAACAATGCTGGTCTCGCGCTCCTCAATGATTGCCGGACCGAGGAGAACCTTCCCCTGCGGCAAACGGTAGCGATCGTAAAACGCGGTTTCTACGTAGCCCCCGGCAGCCTCAAAATAAGCTCGTCTGGTGCCTCTTTTGGCCCTTCCGTCCGACGATTCGGCATCGATCCCACCGGGTGTCAATTGACGGTCCGGGCGCGGTCGAATAACTCGTGCTCGCAAGCCAACAACTTCCAATGGCACCTCGGGTGGGCGATGCCCGTACAGGTTCTCGTAGATCTGTGTAAATTGCTCCGCCAAAGCTTTGTTTGTTGCTGTGGACGGCGCCGTCAATATTTCGCTCATCGGAACAATTACCGAATACCCCTGACCCCGGCAACGCATTTCGATCGAGCGCTGCATTGTGAGCTTCGCGGCAGCATCGGTAAGTTTCGCCAGAGCGGCCTCCCCGGAGCGCTTCATGCTAGAAAAATGTTGCTCAACGTCGGACCAGTCCAGCTCATCCAATAAAGCAAAATGAGCCGTAACCAGCTCTACAGCTGGAGCAGCGACCAGACAGCCGATTGCCGAAGCGACACCCGCGCCAAATGGACAAAGCACGCGACCTATGCCGAGTTTCCTTGCCAACGCGTAGGCATGAACGGGGCCGGCGCCGCCGAATGCAAGCATGCTGTAGCGGCGCAGATCGATACCCTTTTCGGCCGCATGGGCCCGGATCGCCGCGGCCATGCTCTCATTTACTACATCGTGAATGCCCCAGGCAACCTGATCGACGGTCATATCAAGTTTTCTGGCGATGTCCGCTTCAATGGCCATTCTCGTGACTCCGACATCGAGTTTCATTTCGCCGCCCAGAAAATTGTCGGGGTTGAGATATCCCAGCAACAGATCGGCGTCGGTAACCGTGGGTTGAATGCCATCCCGCCCGTAACAAACCGGACCTGGATCGGCGCCGGCCGAATGTGGCCCTACCTTCAACAGGCCGAGGTCGTTCACGTGTGCAACGCTGCCACCCCCGGCACCGATTTCAAGCAATTCGATGGCGGATATCTGCAGCGGATATCCGCTACCGCGTTTGAAACGATGAACATGACCAACTTCGTAATGGTGGGTTACAGCAGCCTCGCCGTCGCGAATTACCGATATCTTCGCCGTTGTACCGCCCATATCGAATGCAATCGCGTTGGGCTGTTGCAACGCGTCGCGGGCAAAATGACCCGCTGCAATGGCGCCAGCGGCAGGCCCCGACTCGATCATGCGTACCGGAAAGGAATTGGATACTTCCACAGCCGGACCTATGCCGCCGTGTGAAAGCATGATGGATAAGTCGTGGCCCAGATCACGTATCTGCATTTCATCGGTTAGCAGGCCGACATATTTCTGCACCATAGGCTTTACATAGGCGTCGACGACCGTGGTGGAAGTACGTTCGAATTCCCTTATCTCTGCCGCCACCTGGTGTGAAACGCTGACCGTCAGATGAGGATACAGGCGCGCCGCGATTTCGGCGACTCGCTGTTCATGATGTGGATGCGCGAAACCGTGCAACAGACAGATTGCCAGCGACTCGATGCCAGCTTCCTCGACCAGGTAGGATACCTTTTCGACCACCTCTCTCTCATCAAGCGGTCTCAAAACCTCACCCTCAAAGGTAATTCGCTCATCCACTTCGAGACGCCGCCGGCGAGGCACCAGAGGAGGAGGCATCTTTATGCCCAAGTCATAAATATCGTATCGTGCCTCATGCCCCATTTCCAGGATGTCCCGAAAACCGCGGGTGGTGATCAGCCCCGTCCGAGCCCCCTTGCCCTCAAGAATTGCATTCGTGGCAACTGTAGTTGCGTGAATCACATCGGCTATCGCACTGGCTGGTACGCCGGTGCGCTGCAAAATTTCAAGCGCGCCGGCAAGGGACCCCACGGAAGGATCGGCAGGTGTGCTCAGAATTTTGACAAACCAGACTTTAGCGTCGACGTCATCAACCAGGACGACATCTGTGAAGGTTCCGCCGACATCGATCGACAAGCGGTATCGTGACTCAAGCGATTTCGACTCGATCGTATCGGACATCTTGACCCTATGTTTTACTCGCTGATGTTGCGGCTGCGTTTCGTCCGTTTCAGGCCTTTCGCTCGGCCAGCGATCGCCAGATTCCAGCTATAGAAGAACACGAGCACACGCATGAGACAAACCGGAGAACATTGGCGTCTCAATAATGGGCGCCCGTTATTGAGACAAGTAACTTATAGTCTTGGCACCACAGGTACAGGGTAGTTATAACAACAATAAGCTGTTCGCTCACGGCCTCAGTTACATTAAACCCGCTTCACCGATAATATTACGAGCGGATTCTTTTGCAGGTCCCATGTCACCACACGTTTCAAAGTTGGCTCAACTGATTGGCGCATCCACCGTTGTAAGTATGCGCCGCCGAGCAGATGCGCTCGCTTCTGCGGGCGTAAAAATTATTGACTTTGGAGTGGGTGAGCCGGATTTCGATGTCCCTGAACCGATCAAAGAAGCTGCAATCAAGGCGATCAGGGACAATCAAAGTCATTACGTGGACCCTCGCGGTCTGCCCGAATTGCGTGAGTTAATCGCTCACCACGAGACGCGCCAGCATAGCCGCCTGGTCAACCCCAATCAGATCGTCGTTACGCCGGGTACGCTCGGTGCGTTGTCCCTGGTTACCCGAGCAGTCCTCAATCAGGGTGACGAAGTGCTGGTTATCGAGCCTCGGTGGGGCCCGTATCGAAGTTTGGTCACACTGACCGGAGCCACTCCGGTCGGCGTACCCATGAGAACTCAAGCAGGACGATTTGAGGTGGACGCTGAACGCCTCGCAGCTTCGGTGACGAAACGGACCAAAGCGATTATTCTTAACACGCCCTGGAACCCTACCGGACGGGTTCTGTCACTGACGGAACTTACTGCCGTGGCCGAGCTGGCGAAACACCATGATCTCTGGGTCATCGCCGATGAGGTTTATAGCAACATGGTTTTCGTCGGCGCGGAGCATATTTCGATCGCTTCCCTGGGGGATGACATAGCAGAACGGACAGTGATAACGACCAGCCTATCCAAGTCTTTTGCGATGACTGGCTGGCGCTTGGGTTACTGCGTCGCACCGCCTGAACTGGCAACAGTACTTGGCCGTATTAATCATTACAGCACTCGCTGCGCATCGAGTATTGCGCAACATGCAGCGGTCACCGCCCTTAGCGACGGCGCACTCTTCGTCAACGAAATGTGCCAGGAATATCAGCGGCGCCGCGATGTTATCACCGTCGGCCTGAATCAAATTGCCGGAGTCGTTTGTCCGATTCCAGAGGGTACCTTTTATGCGTTCCCACAGATTCCAGAAGACTGGGGTGACAGCGAAGAGGTAGCCAATTATCTATTGGAAGAATCAGGTGTCATTGTTACACCCGGGTCGGCCTACGGAGCCGGCAGCTGCAATCACTTACGTCTTTCTTTTGCCACCTCAATGGCTGCTATTGAAGACGGGTTAATACGGCTGCAGAACGCATTACCCATGCACCAGAATAAGTGCTAGAACGGAGTATCGCTTGTGAATCCGAAGGAAAAAGCTCAATCGTCGTTCCGCCGCATCGTTGTTTGTCTTATGGCACTCATGTTCATCGTACCGGCGTTTGCGCAACACAAAAATGCGGATGGCCAGGTACCGAAGGCAAAATACGGCCTGGTACTCGTTGCCGGCGCAACCGGACGCACGGGCCGGGAAGTGGTGAGCGAATTGCTGCGCAAAGGATACCGCGTCAGGGCGTTCGTCCGGGACCTTGATTCGGCTCGTGAAAAACTGAGCTCAGATATCGAATTTGCGGAGGGTGACGTCCGGCAGCGCGAAACGATTGATGCCGCGCTGGATGGCGTATCCATAATCATTTCGTCCATAGGCGCGAGCCGCGGCGATCCGAGCAATGGGCCGGAGTTCGTCGACTATGGCGGTGTAAAGAATCTTGCCGACGCGGCAGTTGAGGCGCAAGTGTCGCATTTTGTTCTCGTCTCGTCGATGGGTGTTTCACGGAAGGATCACGCCCTGAACAAGATGTTTAGTGATATTTTGAACTGGAAGTTCAAAGGTGAGGAAGCGCTGCGCAATAGTGGTGTCCCCTACACTATTGTGCGCCCCGGCGGATTAACCGATGACCCAGGTCGCCAGCAGGCTTTGCTCTTCTTACAGGGCGATCGTCACCAGGGCCGAATCCCGAGAGCCGACGTCGCCCGCGTTCTGATCGAAGCTTTGACGATATCCGAGGCGCGGTACAAGACTTTCGAACTCATTAGTGGTGACGGGTCGCCGTCGACAAATTTGCAGAATCAATTCGCAGCATTGGAGGAAGATTAAATGAAATCTCGAATATCATTATTAGTATTTATTTTGGGCAGCGTATTTTCCGCTCAGGCTCTCGCGCACAGTGTTATCACACCCATGACGGCTACGTCGGGAGCAAGGCATCAACCCTTTTCGATGACAGCACCAACCGAGGGGGAAATTCCGTGCGTGAAATACAAGTTGGAAGTGCCGCCAGAGTGGAAAAGCGCCGGTGGCCAGATTGACAGAGTTGAACACGATCCACTGTGGGACATTGCGGTTGAGAAAGACGCGGATGGGTGGATAAAGAGCGTCACCTGGTCTGGAGCAGAGGCGCCGGGCTATTCTTTCGTCAGATTTAACCTGATCGTGTCCTTACCTGATCTCACCGGATTGCAGCAAATCAAGATTTGGCAGACTTACGCGGATGGCCGCGTCGTGGGATGGGTGGAAGATCGAACCGGGGACGAGGTGGCACACCCAGCCGCCGGGCTCACACTAAGCGCTGTCGGGGAATAGTGAGTCGGGCAGTTACGAAATGAACGTCACAGAAGAAGTCGCAGGCCTCGTTGCTGCGACGCAGTTTGAAGACCTCCCCGGCGCAGCAATCGAAATTGCCAAGCTGCTCACGCTGGATTCTTTGGCGGTATCCATTGCCGGCGCAAGTTGCTCGCTTGGCAAGATAACATTGAAAGTGGGTTCCGAAACCATGCGCGGCGATGATGCCACCGTTATTGCTGCAGATTTTCGGTCATCCGTTGCGTCTGCCGCCTACATCAATGGAACTCTTGCGCATGCACTGGATATCGACGATACGGCAGCCGGCACGATCGCACATCCCAGCTCTTCGATCGTGCCGGCCTTGTTCGCGCTGTCAGAGAAGTATCATCTCTCGGGGAAGGCGTTTCTCACAGCGTATGTACTTGGCATTGAAGTGTTCTACCGCATCGCGTTGGCCAGTGACGGCCAGATGCGGGGATGGCACCGGACATCTTTATTCGGCGCGCTGGCTACTGCAGCGGCGTCGGCGAAACTGTTGAATCTATCTGCGCAGCAGATCGAGACAGCGATCGGTATCGCGATGTCATTTACTGGCGGCGTTCAAGTCAACTTCGGGACTATGACCAAAGCTGTACAGGTTGGCCATGCCAGTCAAAGCGGTGTGCTTGCCGCCTTGATGGCTAGCGAAGGATGTACGGCCCACCAAAATTCCCTGGGCGACTCACTGGGTTTCGGATTTACGTTTTATGCAGGCCAGTACAGCGCGGAAAAGATCACCGCCGATTTCGGTGATCCGTACAGCATCCTGTTTCCCGGCATGGCTGTGAAAAATTACCCCTGCTGTGGGTTGACACATTGCCCCGCAGATATCGTGCTGGATCTGGTCGCGAGCCACGATATTTCGGCTGATCAAATCGAAGAAGTTGTGGTGTACTCAGAAGTGTTGTTGCCCACAGTCTTGATCCATCATCAACCCAAGACGGGATACCAGGGAAAGTACAGCCTGGAATATGTTGTCGCGGCAGCCATCATTGACCGCCAAATTACGTTTGAGACGTTTACCGACGACGAGGTCACCCGACCGCAACTGCAGGCCTTTCTTGGGAAAATTCGATGTGAAGTGCGCCCGGATTCGGAATGGGAGGCGACGCGGATTCATCCGTGGAATCACTGTGCGGAAGTTTCGATACGGCTAACAGACGGCTCAGAGGTCTCCGGCAGTGCGCCTTGTGCAAAAGGGTATCCGGACCGACCATTCAGCGCAGCGGAAATCGTGAGTAAGTACGAGAGCTTTGCGGCACCAATATTACAGCCAGTAGCGATTGATACTCTCAGTGACAAAGTGCTTCACCTTGATGCCCAAGCCGATGTTGCCGATTTTATCGGCTTGACATGTGCCCTGATCGAGAACCAGTAAGAGCACGAGCGCGTTCCGCAGTCGCCGCAGGAAGGAGTCTTTTTTTCGTGCTTCGCCTACCCCACCAGACCATGAATCCGGTGACAGGCAAGCTGGCGCAAAAAAGGCTCGCCACAAAGGCCAGAATCTTTCCAGGCATGCCGAAGAACAAGCCAATGTGCAGGTCGTAGTTGGCGGCAATCAGTTTCTCGCCGAGATTACGATCGGTGTGGTTCTGACTGCTCAGTAATTTCCCGCTGTACTGATCGAATTGCAGGTTGTGCGCGACATACCGGGCGTATTCTTCTTGTTGCACGCGAACGCCAATGGCACCACGAGCGTTCACCGGCATTGAAAATATGATGAGCTCCGCGGTTGGATGCAAGCTTCTGGCGTGATGAAGCGCACGATCCAACGGAAATTCTACGTCAGATTCTCCCACCACGGATTCGACCCTTGTTATTACTTGTGGAGTGGTCGTTCCGGCTCCCGCCATATACACAAGGTCGCGAAACCAGGCGAACGCAAATACCAGGCCAGTAAGGGCAATCAGCAGCACAATGGACGAAATGTAGAACCCAAGGATATTGTGCACATCCAGATACTTTCGATTTAACGACGTTCCGGTGTTCCACTGAAATAGAAATTTCTGCCGGCGCAGTTGCTTCGTCTTTGGCCACCACAAGTAAATCCCGGAGATAAGCATGATGATGACAATAATTGTGCAGATTCCGACAATCGGTTTTCCATAGGGAAAGTTGAGCAACAGGCTATAGTGAAGAAGCTTCACAACATTAAAGAAGTCATGTTCCTCATCATAAATTGCCAGCAACTGCCCGCTGTATGGATCCACATAGAAACCGTCGTAGTAATCAACCAAGCCCAGATACGTGATCGCCTCAGGGCTGTTCTTTCTCCCAAAGAACACCCAACTCCTGTCTGCCGCGCTAAACACATTAATGCGCCATAATTCATCCTTGGTGCCTGTATCGGATTGAATTTTTTGCCACAACTCGTCTAACGCTACGGTTTTCTCGGCGCGAGGCTCTACGTAGGTGGCATCTGCACGCAGAAGTGCGGTGATCTCGTCACTGAATACCCAAATAGCACCTGTGATAGCCACAACAAAAACCACCAACCCGGAAGCGAGCCCGATCCAGAGGTGTAAAGTGGCGACTAGTTTTTTCATTGAAACCCGGACGCGGCAGAATCCAAGCTGTCACGATACGGTTTCAGACCTCGCCAGAAGAGCAACGCACCGATCGGACAGGCAATGGCGACCGCGATCGACATCGAATAGCCGACCGCCAGATCATTTTGAAATACGACATCCGTGAAGAATGCAATAAAGGTCGGCCCAAGGCCTATGCCACACATGTTGCTGATGAACAAATAGAGCGCTGTCACCTGGGCGCGCATTTGATTGGGTGTCATCTCCTGTAACGCCGCGGCCTGGCATCCGACGGGAAATGCCGCGAAAAAGATAAACGCGTAGAACAAGGACATCGCCGCTACAGCGTTCGGCATGAACGGGGCCAAAATACCGATGGGAACCATGCACCCCAACGCGACCATGCAAATTCTGACATTCGCATCCGCATAACCGCGCGACCGCAACCAGACGCTGACGACGCTACCCAGGTTAATTCCCAGTGTGCCGAATACGATACTGCCCAGCCCGTACCAAAGGCCGACAGTCGCCGCATCCCAGGCGTATGTCCGCATGAAGTACGTTGGTAACCATGCGGCTATGCCGTAAAACGCCAGGCTCTTTGCCGCGACGCCACCGACAATATAGCCATAGGCTTTGCGCCTCTCGGCGATAAAACTTGCGACCTCGTGAACCGGCATTGATTGCTCGGAGCCGGAATGAGAGATCATGCCTTTCCGTTGCGGCTCGCGAATCGTTCGCATCAACGCAAAAATCACGATACCGGGAAGACTGACTATCAGAAACACGACCTGCCACGGCTCCAACAGTCCGTAAATCGGAATTTCCAGCGCCGGAACCTTCGCAATAACGAAACCACCAATGATCATTGCCAGGCCCATACCGACATATATACCGGTCTGATAAACGCTCAGCGCCCGTGACAGTTTCTGCGGCGGAAAGTAATCGCTGAGAATGGAATAGGCGGCCGGCGACAGCGATGCCTGGCCAATACCGACACCCACGCGACCCAGGAACATGTGCCAAAACGTCTTTGCAAAACCACACACG
>SMVB01407068.1_pt1 | contig 16718 bp, 17 predicted proteins | sample 2456461 | NCBI WGS metagenome assembly SMVB01 (sample SAMN11095934, study PRJNA526329) | marine sediment metagenome | biome: Marine sediment; feature: Surficial sediment; material: Deep marine sediment; isolation source: Hadal surficial sediment | place: Pacific Ocean | collected 2014-05 | depth...
AAGGGGATCAAGATGTTCTACCAGGACAAGGACATCTGGTACGGATTGGTCAAGTCCATCTCGTTCGGTTTCGTCATAGCCCTGGTTGGGTGCAGCATGGGCTTGAGCGTTCGTGGCGGTGCGGAGGGCGTGGGTCGGGCGACAACGAAGGCCGTTGTCTACGGATCCGCCATGATCTTGGTGCTGGATGCCATATGGGCCATGACGGTGTTATGAGCGTCGCCACATGATCTCGTTCAAGGACGTCAAGAAGCGCTTCGACTCAAACGTTGTGCTCGATGGTTTCTCCCTCGACGTGCACGATGGAGAGACCATGGTCATTCTGGGATACTCGGGCACCGGGAAGAGCGTGGCGCTGAAGCACATCGTGGGGTTGTTGGAGCCCGATTCCGGACAGGTAGAAGTGGACGAGCAGATCGTGCACATGTTGGACCGGGACGGGTTGACCCAACTCCGGTCCAACGTAGGGTACGTCTTCCAATTCTCAGCGCTCTTCGATTCCATGACCGTAACTGAGAACCTGACGCTGGGGCTGAAACGGCAACAATTGTCCGACGCGGAGATCCGAGACCGGGTGGCGGCGTCGTTGGCCTTGGTTGACATGGAAGGGACCGAAGACAGGTTCCCCGCGGAACTGTCGGGCGGCATGCGGAAGCGGGTGGGGATCGCCCGAGCGATCGCCCTCCATCCCAGGTACATTCTATACGATGAACCCACCACGGGTTTGGATCCCGTAACTTCGGCGGTGATCAACCAGCTCATGATTCGTACACGCGAGAAGCTTGGCGTGACCGGGATCGTAGTGACCCACGATCTGCAAAGCGCGTACATGGTGGGCGATCGCATCGCAATGCTCTACCATGGCCGGATTCGACAAGTGGGGCCCGTGGATGAGATTCGCCGAACCCACGATCCGGTTGTGCGCCAATTTCTTGACGGGCGACCCGAGGCCGCCGCGGAGGCCGACAGCGGAATGTTCAGAGCCTTTCGATGAAGCGTCGCGACGAGCTGCTTGTAGGATTCACCATCCTGTTCGCCCTGGCCGTAGTCGTGGGCGGTGCGCTCTGGCTGTCTGAGCGGCAACTGGGGCAGAGTGGGCAGGAGTACGTGGCTCGCTTCAATACGGTGGGCGGCTTGAGCGCCGGCAGCCCGGTGGTACTCCGAGGCGTGCAAGTGGGGCGCGTTCAAGAAATTCGACTTGCGGAGGGAAATTGGGTCGAGGCCGTGCTTTCGGTATATCCCGGCGTCGTAATCCAGGGGTCGCCGGCGGTCATCGCGGCTTCGGCATCACTCTTCGGCGAATGGCAAGCCAGCATCGTAAGCCGTGACAGTCCCGATATCAGCGACCCCAACGTGTTGCGGGATCTGGCGCTGGCAGCGGCTCAGGGAGACGATGCCTGGCCGGGTGCCACGCTTCCCGACATCGGCCAGCTCACGGCCCAAGCAGGTCGGATTGCCTCCGACATAGGGGCGTTCTCCAACCGCATCCAAACCGCGTTTAACGATGAGGCGGTGGTGCACCTGCAGAGCTCGATACGCGACTTCGGACAGGTCGCCGAGCGGATCAACGAGTTCGCGGACCAGCAAACCAGCATTCTGGGCGAGGTAGCCGACAACGTGCGCGTGACCAGTAATGTCGTAACGTCAACTGCGGAGATGTTGCAGCGCATCATGTCTCGGCTAGACACGGCGACCGCCGAAGGCGAACTCGATTCCATCCTGCGGAACGCCTCTCAGATCTCGGCCGATTTGCGGTTGGCCATGGAGGAATTCCGCGACTTCGTGGTAATGGTGAACGAGAACGCAACCAGCATCGACCGGATCATCGCGGGTGCGGATACGGTATTCTCTCGGTTGACCGAAGGGACGGGCACGGTCGCCCGGTTGGTTTCAGACTCCACTCTCTACGTGGAAGCGAGCTTGGCGATTCAGGAGCTTCGCGCCCTCCTCGCCGACATCAAGGAAAACCCCCGCAAGTACTTCAAATTCTCAGTTTTCTAACCGTGCCACCGCCCGCGCCCCCCAGAGATCGGCAGGAGGTCAGTTGCGGCGGGGTCGTGTTCAGACGCTTTGCCGATGGGCCCAAATACCTCCTCATTCTCGACGGCCATGGAAATTGGGGATTTCCCAAGGGGCACGAGGAAACTGGGGAGTCGGCGGAGCAAGCCGCCCGCCGGGAGATTCAGGAGGAGACGGGACTCACCGCGCTTGCCCTGCACGCCGCTCTTCCCGCACTGGAGTGGACCTTCAGCTCGGGTAGGACCCTGGTGCACAAGCGCTGCAACTTCTTTCTCTTCGAGTGTGCCGTGGGGCAAGCCCGTCCCCAGCGAGATGAAGGAATCACCAGGTGCGTGTGGCTCTCCCACCGGGACGCCATGCAAAAACTGACTTTTCCCAACATCAGCGAGCTGCTGGAGAAGGCGACTGCCGTCGTTGGTCGTCTGAGTCAGAGCGCCGTCTCCGACCACCGGTAGGATGGAAGTCGTACCCGTGTATCATGCCAACCCGGATGTGCGAGGGGCACTGCGGCGAGGGCTCCGGTCCGCCCGTACGCTGGTCGTCAGGTGTCGCTCGATGGGTCACGTAGAGCAGGTGCTGCAGGAAAATCTGGTGAATGCGGTGGTGGTGGACATCCGTGCCGGTGCGATCGAGGCCACCTTCCATTTGATCGAGCGCTACCCTCGGGTGCCGGTCTTCGCGTACAGCGCGTTTCGACCGGAGGACGGCCGGCTCCTGGCTGCGTGCTCCGCGGGCGGCTTGCGAGGTATCCTGGTGGACGGTATCGACGACCCGATAGCGGGAGAAGTGATCGCGTCACGGTCTACCGCTGGTGAGCGGCGGGCGTTACTGGCCGACGCGCCTGGTCGGCTGCGCCTCTCGGAACCCGTTCAGCTACGTGCCTGGCACGAGGTGTTGATCCGAGTGGGCACCCCTACCAGCACCTCGGACGTGGCCCATGCTCTGGGCCTGGCTCGAGAGCACGTCTCGAGGGAGTTCGCCTCCGGAGGCGCTCCGAACTTGAAGCGGGTCATCGATCTTGTGAGAATCGCTTGTGCTGCCCACCTGATGGCCAACCCCGGTTACAGCGTGGCCACGGTGGCCCGCATTCTTGGCTACTCTTCGTCGAGTCATCTAGCGAGCTGTGCCCGCCGAATCGCCGGCGTGAGTGCCCTGGGACTCGCCGAACTGGGGACCCGGGGCGTGCTGAATCGGTTCCTCGGCGACCGAACCCGTAGCCGTCTCTGATATGCAGATTAGCGCTTGCAGGTGGCGACGTTTGTGATATTTTTCACAAGCAGCTTTCGGGCTATGCGAGACTCTGGTGAGTGGGTAAGCTGCGTGCGAGCGTATTCTCCACCGCCTCGAAACGCTCCTCTCAATCGAGGGAAACATCGAACCGACGACTGATTTGGGTCACCTACAAAGGGAAGTGAATACCGCGTCATGAGCAACCAAACGACCCTCCGACCGGGGGAGCTCAAGGATGTGCTCCTGAAGGAGATTGAAGCGGCCGACCTCTCGGCGCTCGACGTGCAGGAAGTTGGGACGGTTTTGGAGGTAAAGGACGGGGTGGTACGCGTATACGGACTCATGTCGGCGATGTCGGGCGAGATGCTGGAGTTCACCTCGTCCGAAACTGGCGAGATCGTTGTTGGTTTGGCGCTCAATCTCGAAGAGGACAACTTGGGTGCGGTGGTGCTGGGTGATTACCTCCAGCTCAAAGAGGGAGACGAAGTGCGGCGCACGGCCCGGGTGTTGGAAGTTCCCGTCGGGCCGGAGATGGTCGGGCGCGTGGTGAACCCGCTGGGCCAGCCGTTAGACGGTCTGGGTCCTATCAAGACGCATACCACGCGAAAGGTCGAGTCCATCGCGCCGGGTATCATAGCGCGGCAGCCGGTGAACGAGCCGCTCCAGACGGGCATCAAGGCGATCGATTCGATGATCCCCATTGGCCGCGGGCAGCGCGAGTTGATCATCGGCGATCGGGGCACGGGCAAGACGGCCATCGCCATCGACACGATCATCAATCAGAGGGGCACTGGCGTCATCTGCGTCTACGTCGCCATCGGCCAGAAGAATTCCACCGTGGCGGGGGTGGTGGAGCGTCTCAAAGAGCACGGGGCGATGGAATTCACGATTGTCGTGAATGCGGGGGCGGCCGATCCGGCGCCACTGTTGTACATCGCGCCGTATGCCGGTTGCGCGATGGCCGAGTACTTCATGTACGAGGAAAACAAGGCGACGCTGTGTGTGTACGACGACTTATCCAAGCAGGCCGCCGCCTATCGCCAGATGTCGCTCATATTGCGCCGCCCGCCCGGACGTGAGGCGTACCCCGGCGACGTCTTCTATCTCCACTCGCGGTTGCTGGAACGTGCCGCAAAGCTGTCCGACGCCCGCGGAGGGGGGTCGTTGACGGCGCTTCCGGTGGTCGAGACGCAGGCCGGCGACGTGTCAGCGTACATCCCGACCAACGTCATATCGATTACCGACGGTCAGATCTTTCTGGAATCTGATCTTTTCTATTCTAACGTGCGTCCTGCAATCAATCCGGGCATCTCGGTGTCGCGTGTGGGCGGTAACGCGCAGATCAAGGCGATGAAGCAGGTGGCGGGAAAGCTACGCCTGGACTACTCCCAATACCGCGAGCTGGAGGCCTTTGCCCAGTTTGCGTCGGAGCTGGATCAGGCAACCCAGCGCCAGCTGGCCCGCGGCGCGCGGGTTGTGGAGATGCTCAAGCAGCCCCAGTACGATCCGATGCCGATAGAGAAGCAGGTCGCGGTAATATTTGCCGTGAACAACGGATATCTAGATGATGTTGAGGTCAACGACGTCAGGAAATGGGAGGATGAGTTCCTCTCCTTCGTGGAGGCGCGCCACCCGGAAGTGCTGCAACGCATCAGCACGGAGAAGACGCTGAGCGACGAATTGGAGGCAGATCTCAAGAAGGCGATCGAAGAGTTCAAGGCGCTTCAGTAAATGGCTCAGCCTCGAGAACTACGCCGCCGGATCAAATCGGTCGAGAATACGCGCAAGATCACGAAGACAATGGAGATGGTGGCCACGTCGAAGATGAAGCGCGCACAGGATCGTGTGGTCGCCGCACGCCCGTACGCCGCGGCGCTGGCCGAGATCATCGCCGAGCTGCATGATCCCGAACTGGTCGAGCGATTCCCCTTGTTGCGGAGGCCCCCCAAAGGGAAAGGGGGAGGGGGAGGGGGAGGGGGAGGCATCCGACGAGCGGTGGTAGTGGGCATCACCAGTAACCGCGGCCTATGTGGTGGGTTCAACAACAATCTGATCAAGAAGACTCGTGAGCGTGTGGCGGCATTGGAGCAGGAGGGCGCGGAGGTAGAACTCCAGATGATCGGTCGCAAGGGTGTGGGTTACTTCAAGTACATCGGCCGGAAGATGGGAGCCGAGTATCAGGACATTACCGACCGGCCGACTATGGACGATGCCAAGCGTGTGATTGATCCGTTGATGGAGCGTTTTGAAGCTGAGGACCTCGACGCCGTAGAGATCATTTTCGCGAAATCCGTGAGTGCGATTTCGACACCGCCGACGGTGGTTCGCGTTTTGCCGGTTGAGGTGGAGACAGCCGGGGGTCGCCAAGAGGGCGGCGCCGTTGCGAACTACATCCTGCGGCCTTCAGCCCATGAGATAGTGGGCGCCGTACTTCCACTGTACGTGCGGAACACGATGTACCGGGCCCTGGTCGAGACCGCTGCGTCGGAACAGGGTGCCCGGCGGACGGCGATGAAGAGCGCGACTGACAATGCGGGTGAAATGATCGATGAGTTGCGCCGCGTCTACAACCGGGCGCGCCAGGGACAGATTACGCAAGAGATATCAGAGATTGTCGGCGGCGCAGCGGCGCAGCAAGGATAAGGGGAACTAATGGCAGCCAAGACCAACATTGGTAAGGTAGTTCAGGTGATTGGACCGGTGCTCGATGTAGAGTTCGAGCCCGGAACGCTGCCCGAGCTTTACAACGCGCTCACGGTAGAGAGCGAGGGTATAGACGGCAGCGATCCCATCAAGCTTGTTGTTGAAGTGCAGCAGCACATCGGCCGGAATCAGGTTCGTGCAGTCGCGATGAGCACCACAGATGGCGTGGTGCGGGGAATGGAGGTGGTGGACACTGGTGGGCCGATCACCGTTCCAGTCGGTGACGTCCCGCTGGGGCGAATTCTCAACGTGATCGGCGAACCGGTAGACGACGGCGAGCCGATTCCGGATGACGTAGAGCGATGGCCTATTCACCGCAAGCCACCGCTTTTCAAGGACCTCGAGCCAAAGACCGACGTGTTCGAGACGGGTATCAAGGTCATTGATCTCTTGGCCCCGTTCGTGAAGGGTGGCAAGACCGGTCTCTTCGGTGGAGCGGGCGTGGGAAAGACCGTGATCATCATGGAGTTGATCAACAACGTTGCGATGGGTCACGGAGGCCGGTCGGTGTTTTGCGGCGTGGGCGAGCGCACGCGCGAGGGGAACGACCTCTATCTCGAAATGAAAGAGAGCGGAGTGTTGGCGTCCACCGCACTGATCTACGGGCAGATGAACGAGCCTCCTGGTGCGCGACTTCGCGTCGGACTGACGGGCCTCACTGTAGCCGAGTACTTCCGCGACCGCGAGAACCAGGACGTGTTGGTGTTCATCGACAACATCTTCCGTTTCACTCAGGCGGGGTCGGAGGTGTCGGCGCTGCTCGGACGGATGCCGAGCGCGGTGGGATACCAACCGACGCTGGCTACGGAAATGGGCGATCTACAGGAGCGCATTACTTCCACGAAGAATGGCTCCATCACCTCGGTGCAGGCCATCTACGTTCCGGCCGACGACCTGACCGACCCCGCGCCGGCGGCCGCCTTCAGCCACCTCGACGCGACGGTCGTGTTGAGCCGCGCGTTGACCTCGATTGGCATCTATCCTGCGGTGGACCCGTTGGATTCGTCCAGCAGGCTTCTCAACGCACAATATCTGGGTGATAAGCACTACGGTGTGGCGGTCGAAGTACAGAGAATCCTGCAACGGTTCAAGGACCTGCAGGACATCATCGCCATCCTCGGGATGGACGAGTTGTCCGAGGAAGACAAGGCACTGGTCGCGCGCGCGCGTCGGATCCAAAAGTTCCTCTCCCAGCCGTTCCACGTCGCCGAGGCTTTCACCGGAACGGCAGGACGTTACGTGAAGCTCGAGGACACGGTCGAGAGTTTCGGCAGGGTGGTGTCGGGCGAGTTCGACGACCTGCCCGAGCAGGCGTTCTACATGGTCGGAGGCATCGACGACGTTGTGGAACGCGCGAAGCAACTCCAAGAGGTTTCGTGATGCACGTCACTGTCATTGCGCCCGAGAAGGCAGTATTTGAGGGGGCCGCCGATTCTCTGATTGCGCCGGCGTTTGACGGAGAAGTGGGCATCTTGCCGCGCCACGCTCCGTTCATGACGCTCTTGGGCGATGGGCTCCTCACCGTTAGGCATGGCGAAAAGAGCCACACCTTCCATGTGCATGGCGGCTTTTTGCAAGTCGTAAGGGACAACGTCAGGGTCGTCGCCGAACATGCGAGGGCCGAGGAGTGACAAAACATGCGCGCAGCGGTTGCAATCATTATCGCCGCAGTCGTTTTCGTATCCAGTGCGGCCGCACAGGCCAGTGGGTTTCCCTCCTTTAACGCTCCGTATCGAGCATTCAGTGACCATGAGGCCGGATTCGCGATATCCTTCCCCGGTTTGGAGGATGTAGCAGTAGAAGGTCTCTACCGATTTGGTCGAGGCAAGTTAGACATTGGGTTCCGGGGCGGCGTTTGGTTCGTCGGCAATGCTGTGGGCGGAGAGATCGTAGCGTTCGGAGTTGAGGCGCGCCAGCGCATCCTGACGCACTCGGACGACTTCCCAGCCGACGGCGCGCTGATCATCGGCGCCGGAATACAGGTTGGAGCGATTGACAATTTCATTCCGTCGATCGGCGTGTCGTTTGGGCGCCGCATCGACATCGAGGATTCCAACATCAGCATCATTCCCTATGTGCAGCCAAATCTGTGGTGGTTCATCGGTGACACAGATGACGTTCTATTCAGCCTGGGGCTGGGTGCGGACTTCCGACTCTCACCACGGTTCGACTTGCGAGTGAGCGTTGGTGTCGGCGACATCGACGGACTGAGTGTCGGGGCCGTCTGGATCAGGTAAGGGCAACGTCACGGGCGCTGGCCCGTGTTACGAACTCTCAGGAGGGACGACAAATGAAACGCCTTACGATGTTCGGTGCGGCACTCCTTTTGGGAATGACTCTCATCGTGCGCCCGGCTGTGGCGCAGATGAACAGCATCCCGGTGTACTTCAACCCCAAGAGCGGTACCGGCCTGATGGTGGCGGTCGACCTAGGCAGAGGGATCAACGACGAATCCGGCAAGAACACTGCGGTGGCATTTCGCACCGCACTGGGCATTGGCCCGGTGACCATCGGCGGCGGTGTCGGGATGGTCAATCCCGACCAAGGCGGTACGGTCGGTCGAAAGTCCCAGACCCAGTACATGGGTAACTTCGCGATGCGTGTGTTCGGCGGCGGGTTGTTACCGGTGTCGATAAGCCTCCAAGGCGGCGTCGGCGTTCTCGATATCAGTGATATCAACACCAAGATCGTCACCGTACCCGTTGGTTTGGGAATCGGGTTCAGCATACCTACACCGGGGTTCAGTTTCGATCCCTGGATCGCCGGGCGATATGTGTTCGTGCGCAATGAAGTGGCATTGGTAACCGCCGATCAGAACTCGTTCGGTATTTCGGGGGGCTTGAATTTCAACTTCCTCATGGGACTCGGGTTCCACGTAGCGGCTGACTGGCAGCAGAACCCTTTGAAGGTCGTGACGTCGGGCCCGGGCATGCTCACGGTCTTGGAGACTAAGCCGTTTGTATTGGCTATCGGTCTCCATTATACGTTACGGATTCCGGGATTGCCGGGCGTGCCGATGGTGCCGGGAATCTAGGCCCCTCAACCCTTCTCCCCCGCAGGCGAGGCGGGAGGGGCAGCAGTCCAGAGGCATAACTGAGGGCGTCGCCAGAGATGGTGGCGCCCTTTGGTGCAAGCGCCAATTCATGGATCGGAACATCACCATCGGGTGGGGTAGAGTTCTCTGCCTCCTCCGCCTCAGGGTGTGGCGTGTGGAATGGGGGCTGCCTCTGGGGTGGTGTGTGGTGGAGCAGCGGAGGGTGGTCAGGGAGAAGGGGCAACACTAGCTTACGGGGCGCCCGCACCGGGCGTTTTTGGTGAGGGTAAACTCCACGGGGATGGGGACTTGAACTTGAGGAGATTCAATCGACTTATTGTGGTCGTAAGCATGTTGGGAACGTTGGGTGGATGTGCGGTGTCGTTCGACGGCGGTACGCTCGGTGTGAAGGTCAGCATGTCCGAGCCGGCGGGCCAGCCGCCTGAGGGAACCGAGTTCACAATAACCAAGAAGGCGGTGTTCCTTTTTTTCGGCTTGCGGCGCGCTTCGAGCCCCAGTCTCGAGAGTGTGCTGGGAGGGCAACTTCTGGACGCCGCGGAAATCCGCAACTTGCAGATCAAAGTACGGAGTCGCTTCGCCGACATTCTCATTACGATACTGACGGCGGGTTTGATCGTTCCGAGATCGGTTACGTTCCACGGGTACGTGGTGCCGGCGGACAGCGGCTCGGTTCCGTAGTCCGTCAAGCCTTCGCCGCGACGATCCCCAGCAATCGCTCCAGGGCCTGTACCGATTCATCCGCTGCGCCGCAGCGGATTTGAGCCCGCGCCGCCCGGCCGGCGGCGCTCCGGGCATCCGGATCGTCTAGCCACCGCGTCCACTTCTCGACCAGCTCGGGCAGCGGATCTGGTCCGCTGATGGCCGTCACTCCCCCTGACTCGAGCAGTGGTTGGGCAGCGGCATCCCTAAACACACCCGGCCCGGCCAGAATGGGGACGCCCCACGCCGCTGGCTCGGCCAGCGAATGCACTCCGGACGTGCCGAATCCTCCCCCCACGTATGCCAACGCCCCCACCCCATAGAGGTCTCCCAGAACCCCCGCCTGATCGACGACGACGATCGGAGCTCGGATTTCGGCGGGAGACCCGTTCCACGGCGCGGCCTCGAGGCGCAGTCGTCGGGCTTGGCTAACGATGCGGCGTACGGAAGCCGGGCCCGGTTCGTGGGGCACGACCAGGAGGCGCGCAGCCTCGTCACGCGAAGCTATCACGGCGAAGGCTTCAATCAGCAGCTCCTCGTCCCGAGGGTGGGTGCTCCCTGCCACCATGACGTGACCAGCCGAGCCCCATGCCGCCAAGGGTTGCGGCACGGCTTTCCCCGGGACCCGGTCCAGGATGTAGTCGTTGCGTGGATCACCCGTGACGCGCACGACTTCTTGCCGTGCCCCCAACCGGATCCACCGAGATGCGTCCTCGGCGGAGCGGGCGCCGACGAAAGCGAGACCCCTGTGGACAGCAGCCAGGAGTTGCCGAACGGGCCACCGGAGGCGGTTGCTGCCGCGGCCTACCGCCCCACCTACGACGGCCACCGGCACGTGTCGCGCCAGGGCGCCGTGGACCATTTCGGGCCAGAGGTCGCCCCTAGAAACAACGATGATGGACGGACGTAGGGAGTTGAAGACGGCCGCCACCGCCGATGGGAGATCGGCCGGCGCGTAGTCGGTCCGGTCCACGCCGGGTGGCTCGGGCCAGACGGCCATTGAGGGGGACGAAAAGGTCAAGACGGTCTGCAACGACCGGTGATGTTCACGGAGGCGTGCCGCGATGGGGGCGATGACTTGCGACTCGCCAACGGATGCCGCGTGGAACCACACCAGCGGCCGTTCGGTACGCGAATCACGGGCCCAATCGACCCATCGCTTGCCTGCCGCCAGCCGACCCCTGCGGCTTGCCTCCAGCTTGCCCCTGGGGAGAGGAAGTAGGTGAAACAGTTTGGCAGCAAGCCGGTAGGCAGTGTTCATAGGATCAGGGCGGTGGGTGTTAGGTTTTAGGTCCTGCACCCCTTAACACCCATAACCTACAGCCTGCTTGCTATGGTACTGACCGACTATCTCAGGACGACAAGACAGGCGCGATACAGTCTGACGTTCGCGCTTCCGCTACTGCTCTTGTATGAGGGGTTGGCTGCCGCCATGTCACAGTCGGACGCGGCGAGCGTTCGCAACGGTGCAGATGTGCTCCTCAAGACGGTATTCGTGGCGCTGGGCGGGAGAAACGGCGTGACGCTGTTTGGGGTGCTGCTCTTGGGAGTGGGATCGTGGCTGGTATGGCGGGACTACAGGAAAACCCCCGGCCGCCTGGAGATGTCATACATCGGCTTGATGTTTGCCGAGAGCGTGGCCTACGCGGCCGTGCTGGGCACGGTGGTCTCTACGCTGGCTTCGCTTCTCCTTTCGGGCCAGCTGGCCATCGTTCAGAACGGCAGCTTCAGCCAGTTCACTTTCGGGACCCAACTCATGGTGTCGCTCGGCGCAGGCATCTACGAGGAGCTGTTGTTTCGTGTCCTGCTCGTGTCAGGCATGGTTGCGCTCGGTCTCCGGTTGGGTTGGCGCCGCCCCGTGGCGGTGGGGGTGGCCGTGTTGGGCAGTGCAGTCATCTTCAGCGGGTTCCATTACGTGGGGCCGTTCGGAGACACCTTGACGGTAGGGTCCTTCACGTTTCGGGCTGTGGCAGGTTTGGTCTTGAGCGGCCTGTACGTGGCTCGTGGTTTTGGGATCGTGGCGTGGAGCCACGCCCTGTACGATCTGGGCATCGCAGTGTTGGGGTAGATGTTGCGGGATGGGGCTGGGCGCGCCTTCCCTCTACAGGGTGTTCAATCCGTTCCCGTCTTCGCAGCGTAAATCGAGTCGAGAATCGTCCGCCAATCATCGAGCGGCAGGATGCCTTGCAGGGCCCCTCCTTCGATGATGAACGTGGGTGTGCTGCCGAGCCCGTTCTGAAAGGCCATGCGGACGTCACTCGCGACGATGGAGCGTACTGAGCCGCTCTCGATGCACTCCTTGAAGGCGGTCCGATCCAGACCCAACTGTTCGGCGAGCGTCACAAAGTGGAGCGTGGCGGTTTCCATCTGGCTCCAGGTCTCTTGGGTCTCAAACAGCCGGTCATGCATGGGCCAAAACTGATCCTGGGCCGCCGCGCACATCGCGTATTCGTGGGCCTCCGCGGCGTGGGAGTGAAGGGAAATGAGCGGGAGGTTCAGGAAGGTGAACTTCACTTTGCCCGTCTCGACATACTCTTCCTGTATTGCTGGCCAGAAATCTTTGAAGAAGGTAAGGCAGAACGGGCACTGAAAGTCGCTCAGCTCATATACCGTGATGGGGGCGTCGGGGGATCCCTTCGTCCGAGCCTCCAGCATGGGGTCGGCCTGCGGTGGAACGGCTACGGTTCGCAGGGCTGCCGCGCTCGCTCCCGCATCAGGCGTGCGCACCCACGCCGCGACAGCGAGGCCCGCCAACACCAGGGTGGCAGTCGCTGCTCCGTACGTTTTAGCTCGGTTCACGTTTAGGCGTCCTTCGCGTGCGACATTATTGCCCGCCACCCCAGACTCTCAGTTCAGCGGCGCCATCGCAAGGTAACATTGTGGTCGGAGAGGTGTGTAGCAACCGGAACGATCGAGCTCACGACCACCGGTACATGCCAGGCGAACTCCATGAACGGGTTTTCGGGATCGGGATGCCGCGCCACCAGCCACCACGTACCTGCCTCGAGGGACACGTGGGCGCGTCCCAGGCTGTCTGTGGTGATGCTGACCTCATCGTATTCGGCCACCAGGCTCCAAAAAGCCCTGTTCGGCTCCGCTTCCCAACGGCGCAGGGAATCGGCCGCGGCTCCCGCCTTCAGGGCCAGCTCCCGGTCGCTACCCAGCTCTCGCCGCATGCGCCCTTCGAGCACAGCCTCTTCCCGGCCAAGAGCGTCGTGGGCGGTCCTGAGACGGGCGTACGCCCTCGTGTAGGCCGCTGTACCACGCTCCATCGCCCATACCGAGTCGGCGAGATCGGCGAACGCCTGGCGGGCCTCTGCCCACTCTGAGCTGAGTGTGGTCACTGAATCGGGGTTCTTGCGCCGGTACGCCTGCAACTCCGTCTCGAGTTCTGAGAAGACCGGACGGGGTACGGCGGCCGCCTGCTCGAGGGAATCCAGCAGCCCACTGGCATCGTAGGGCAGGGCTACAATCTCAAGGCCGGCGATGGGCATATCATCCAAGCTCGCCGTAAACTCCAACGTGCCCTCACCACCGCACCCTGCCACGAGTGAGAGAACCACGAGAAAACCCGCCGGCGGAAGTCGGCGGGTTGAAGGATGTCGGACGGCAATGTGGGCCTGTCTGTGAAGCAACGTTGAAGCCTTCAGTCGACGATCCGTCCGTTGAAGATAAAGGTGGCTGGATCGACCGCCTTGCCGTTCTTCAGCACCTCATAATGCACATGATGATTAGTAGCCCAGCCCGAGTTTCCCACTTCTGCGATCTTCTCTCCGCGTTCGACGGTCTGTCCTGGTCGCACCAAAACTTTGGAGCAGTGGGCGTAGCGGGTGCGGATACCGTCGCCGTGATCCAGTGTGACCGTCAAGCCGTATCCGATTTTGACACCCACGTCTACCACCCGCCCGGTGGCTGCTGCCATGATGGTTGCTCCCCTCGGGGCAACCACGTCGGTTCCCTCGTGGGGTCGGTTGTCGTGGAAGATGGGGTGCTTCCGGCTGGAGCTAAACCCGCTCGATACGAAGCCGTCGACCGGGAGGATAGATGGTGTGCGCTTGAGAAGATCCGTGAACGCGTACAGCGTATCTACTGCCTGCTGGTAGGACGCGGCCAGCATCAGAGCCCGGCGGTTGAGGCTCTCGAGGGTGAACCGGGTCCCGAGGGTTTGCTGCCCTAGCGCCGTCTCGGCGAGCAAGAGGTCTGCTGCTGTGGGAGCTGGCAGAGGACCGCCCACGCCGGCCTGTAGAACATCCGGGTCGCTGGGTTCGAGGCCCGCCAACAACCGTACGTTGCGGTCGCGGTCGGTGAGCACATCCACCGTGTCGGCCAGCAGGGCCACTATGCTGCTCATCTTGGTCAACTCGCTGGCAAGAATCTCGTTCCGCCGTTCCAGACGGTCCAAGCGGGACAGGGCCACGCCCTTCGATACAGCCGTGAAGGTGAGGCCCAGCATGGCGGCTATGAAGACCGCTGCTGTCCCTATGAAGATCTTTAAGAGCCGGGCGGACAGCTGCACTTCGCTGGTCGTCCCAGCACCTTGGGGCACTACGAGTATGGTCCAGCGGCGCGTAGCCATGACCTTATCCTCGGTCTCGGTTTCCCTAGATATCCCACATATCGGACTGAAACAGCTTCGCCTTGAACGGGGCCAGCGTGGCAAAACATACTGACAATTCCTATGACCCGTCAACCAGGACTATGCCCCAGAATCCGTCCCGGCGCCGTGACCTCAATCACGATCGGGAAGGAAGCGTTAAGTGCCCTTCATTGTTTGACTTACGAGCGGGTCTCAAATTTGGGGAAAAGCGGCGGCGGCTTGATGACTCTTGAGCCTCCCGTTTCCGGCCGTTGGATGAACCCCCAGCCGGCCTTTTCGACTCGTCCGGCGAGGCCCAGCGCCTCCCAGACTTCCTGAGTTTTGCCTGGCAGAAACGGGCTGGCCATGAGCGTGATCCGAGCGACAGCGCGGGCCAAGGACGCCAGTACTGCCCCGAGGCGTTCGGAGTCGCCGGTTTTGTGGAGTGTCCACGGCGCCGATTCTTCCACGAATCGATTGGCCCGAGCTACGAGGTTCCAGGTTTCCTGTCCGCCGGCATGCAAGAGGTGCTGGTCCATGGCCGAGCGGTAGCTCTCAATGATTGTCTCGCCTTCCGTGTCTAGGCTCAGGGTTTCCCCGCCTTGAGGCACGATGCCGTCCACGTAGCGTACGATCATGGCGAGGACCCGACTGGCCAAGTTGCCGTAGCCGTCGGCAAGCTCCGATTCATATCTGCTGTCGAACCGTTCCCAGCTGAAGTTACCGTTGGCGTCCCACGGAATTTCACGCAGCAGGAAGTATCGCAGGGCGTCGACGCCGTGGCGGTCGATGGCCTCGCGGAGGGTTACTCTCACCCCGGCGCTCTTGGAGAAGCGGGCGCCGGCGTACGTCATCCACCCGTGCACCCAGATCCCCTTGGGGGCTGGCAGGTCCGCAGCGTAGAGCATGGCGGGCCACAGCGCGGCGTGAAAACGGAGTATGTCTGGGCCGATCACGTGAAGGTCTGGCGGCCACGCCTCCTCGAACCCCGGGCTTGGAAAGCCGGTGGCCGAGAGGTAATTGATGACGGCGTCGAACCACACGTAGACGCTGTGGGAGGGATTGTCGGGCCATGGGATGCCCCAGGGAAGCCGGGCGCGGCTGACCGAGATGTCCTGAAGGCCGCTGTTCACCACGTTTCGGATCTCGTTCATTTTCGACGGCGGTCGGACGAAATCGGGATGTTGCTCGTAATGCTCTAGTAGCCATGGGCCGAAGGTCGATTGGCGGAAGAAGAAATTCGGTTCGTCCACCCAATTGATCTTGCGGGATGGGTGTTCGGGGCAACGGCCGTCAACGAGGTCCTTCTCGAGCTTGAAGGCTTCGCAGCCGACGCAGTAGTACCCGCTGTACGTTCCCTCGAAGAAGTGGCCTTTGTCCTGAATGCGGCGCAGCATCTCTTCCACGGCCGCCCGGTGTCGGGCCTGGGTCGTGCGGATGAAGTCGGTGTTGCTGATGTTGAGCTCTTGCCAGGCTGTTTGGAAGGCGGCCGCTATCTGGTCTACCCAATCCTGGGGGGCCATCCCAGCTGATTCCGCCGACTGTGCGACCTTTTGGCCGTGCTCGTCCATTCCCATGAGAAAGCGGACTTTTTCTCCCCGCAGGCGACGGTACCGCGCGATGCAGTCGGCACCGATTTTCTCATACGCATGACCGAGGTGGGGCTCGCCGTTGGAGTAATCGATGGCGGTGGTGATGTAGAACTCATTTGCCACCTTCGTCACCCTCGGATCCGGTGGATGTCCCTTCGTCCTGGGTTTCTTTCCTGTCCCGGCGTGCTCGTCCCCGTCGCCGCTTGCGTCGCCGCGGACGTTGTGCCGGAGTGACCGCGGCGGCGGCATCTTCCTCTGTCACCCTGGTGGGTCCTTCGTCGAAGGTAGCGAGCCCCGCCGGCACCCTGGGGTTTTCGGGCTCCGCTGTTGCCGGCTGACGATGTTGGGCTACCTCCAGCTTCAATTCGGATAAAATCAGGGTACGCAGAGTGTTGTCTTCCGACCGGAGTAGGATGCGTTCGCGGAAGATGTCCACTGCTTGCACCCGCTCGCGACCGACAGCGGTGAGAATCGTTCTCCCCTCTTTCGGAAAGCGCTTGCGGCTTGCGATGTAGAAGTCGTGTTCGTAGCGTAGACAACACAGCAGTCTGCCACACCCGCCGGAGATCTGTGAGGGATTGAGTGAGAGGTGTTGGTCTTTCGCGAGACTGAGGCTCACGGGACGCAGCTCCGGCAGCCATGAGGAACAACAATATTCCCGGCCGCAGCGCCCCACTCCGGACAGCCGTTTCGCCTCATCCCTTGCGCCGATCTGGCGCAGCTCGATTCTCGTGCGAAACAGCGAGGCCAGATCTCGAACCAATTGTCGAAAATCGACGCGGTTGTCGGCGGTAAAGTAGATCGTGAGTTTCTTTCGATCCCACTGCCACTCGGCGTCGGACAC
>SMVB01414408.1_pt1 | contig 16715 bp, 11 predicted proteins | sample 2456461 | NCBI WGS metagenome assembly SMVB01 (sample SAMN11095934, study PRJNA526329) | marine sediment metagenome | biome: Marine sediment; feature: Surficial sediment; material: Deep marine sediment; isolation source: Hadal surficial sediment | place: Pacific Ocean | collected 2014-05 | depth...
CGGATGTCGTCTTTGGTAACGTTCCACACCATGTAGTCCGTGGCCATCGAGAGCGGGCCATCGTAGGTCTGACGAACCTGAGCCAGCTGTTCCGGAAGCGTGTCAAAGTCGTTAAAGAAGTGGTAGGCGACAGCCATGCGAGGCTTGGTCAAGGACATGACCTTGCCGAACTGGGCAGGCGATGTGTGGACCTGCGTGCCGACGTTCAGACCTGCACCGGGCGTCCATTTCTGCTTTTCGACCAGGAGCCTTGGCGTGATGAAACACTCGTGGATTGCGATGTCCGCTCCGGCAGCATATTCAATCCACCACTTGTTCGGGTAAGTGTCGCTGCTGAACGCAAACTTCAAGTCCTTCCACTCGAGGATGAAGCTCACGGGCCCATCCAGCGCGTGGATCGCGGGAATGCTGCGGATGGTGACGCCGTTCTCCTGGTAGATCACCTGGTTGATGCCCTTGTAGTCGAACTCGGTGACCTCGAGCACCTGACCACGGATGTCGACGTTCCCCTGCCGGCTTCCGCTGTCCCAGGTGAACACCTTCTGCATGTGCTCCATGGCATAGGCGGTCCCGAACTCGGGCTTGTGGCCGCTCGGACCCCAGACCCTCAACGGTTTGATGCGATTGCCGATGACCCCGCCGATCCAGAGATCCGCCAAGGCGCCGAAGTGGTCCGAGTGAAGATGCCCGATGAAGACCTTGTCGAGGTAGTCGTACGGTATCTTCATCGCCGAGAGCCGCTCCGCCGAGCCGCTCCCGATGTCGAAAATGAACTTGTCGCCGTTGCCGAGCTCGACCAGGAAGCACGCCGCCGCCTGCTTCGGTCGCGAGTTCGGCATGCCTGTTCCACAGGCGACTATGCGCATCTCGTTGGGGGCCAGGTCCTCGGTCCCCGGGTAGTAGACCTCTTGCTCCTCTAGTGCCTTGACCGGCGAGGCGTTGGCCGCGGTTGCGGAGCCATCGGACAAAAGGCCGACGCAGGCGACCAGCGCGGCGCAACCGAGGAATCCGGATGCGAACAGTACGGCGCTCTTTCTATTCATTTTGCTTTCTCCGTGGGAATTGATGAACCAATGTGAGGCACCATCCCCTAAGCTTAGTATAAGGAGGGGTTGTTCAACCATTGATCTCTCGAAATTGAGAGGCGTTCGTTTTTACTCCTATCCCTAGGCGCACAACTTGGTCCAGTCGGCGGCTCGGATCGATCAGAAGACTCGCCTGCTTGTCCTGCTTGGCGGAGAGGCCGGGCTCCGCTGCGGCGAGATGATGGCCCTTGAGTGGACTGACATCGACCTGCCCAAGCGACAACTATGGGTCCGGCGTTCCGATTGGAAGGGTCACGTAACGACGCCGAAGGGTGGTCGCCCCCGCTGCGTGCCGCTGACTCGTCGGCTAACCGCCGCGCTACGAGAACACCGTCACCTGCGGGGTCACCGAGTCCTGTGCCAGGAAAACAGCCAGCCCCTGACCCAGAAGATCGTCCGCGGACTCGTGGCAAGAGCGGCCCGAAAAGCCCTTCTCGTCAACGGTGGGGTCCACACGCTCCGACACACGTTCTGTTCACACCTAGCGATGCGGGGAGCCCCAACGCGAGCAATCCAAGAACTCGCCGGCCACAAGGATCTGTCCACGTCCCAGCGGTACATGCACCTGAGTCCGGCAGCGATAGAGTCCGCGATCCGGCTACTTGACGAGCCCTCCCCTGCTCCAGTTTTTGGAGCATATATGGAGCGGGCTAAAACTGATTCCGGTAACTTGAGTCCCTAGAACCAGATAGCTGGTGGAGGCGGCGGGAATCGAACCCGCGTCCCTAAAGAAAACGGCCCCCCAGGAGAAACTCCCGAAGGGCCGCCGTCGGACGGAACCGAAGACGAAGTTGGATGATCATTGGTTATCCGTCCGGCGCAGGCTCTGAACCTGCGGGGGCGGCGGGGTTTGCTGGATGTCCGGCGTGGCTTCGATCGCAACCGCCGGAGATGCGTTCCCCGACGTATCGATCGCGAACATCGCGTAGGAAATCGTCACGCCGTTGGTCAGGCCGGAGTGTGTCGTACCGTCGGCGGCGCCGCTCACGGCGGGGCGATCGATCACGCCCTGGCCGTCGATCGGGCTCGTCGGTGTGATGCCGTCGGTGCGGAAGCGCAGCACAATACGATCGAGATCGGTGTTCGACGGGTTGGTCCAGCCGAGAACGACTTCGGAGTCGGTTTCGTTGACGGTCACTGCCGTCGGTGCGTTCGGTGGGGTCACGTCGGTACCCGGTTGCTCGGTCGGGACGAACGCGGGGTCGTCCGTGATCAGCACGCGGTCGATGCGGGCGAGCGCTTCCGCGCCACCCAGCGTAAGGGTGTGGTGCCCGCCCAGGAGGGTCCAGCTTCTCGCGGCGACCCATTCCCACGCGCTGTTCGCTGCCGGTTCGACCGGCGCGAACGAGGCACCGTCGACCGTTTCGAACCAGGCGTTGGCATTGTCGTTCAGGCCGTACATGCGGAACCACACGTACCAGGTCGCGCTCGAGGGAATGGAGAAGCCATAGTCCCAACTTCCGGATGGGTTGGCGGGTGTCCCCGTGGATGTGCCCTGCTCCAGTTGCAGCCATGCGTTGGCGAACGCTCCGCTACCGCTGAGCGCCTCCGCGGGCGAAGTCAGCGGACGGTTTTCGGGCTCGAACCGCAGGTAGGTAAACGGATTGGATGAGGTGGTGAATGGCGACGGTCCGTTCTGGGTGGCGGAATTGCCGCTGCCGTCCGTGCTCTCCACGTAGTATTCGTAGCTGGTCACCGGTATCAACCCGGGCAGCGCGATCGCGTGCGCGGTTGTCAGAGTACCGTCGAGCGCGGTTTGTTGATACACCGTCTCGCCGGTTTCACGGTAAAAGACCTGCCCGTCGGCGGGCTCGTCGGTCGTCCAGGAAACCGTCACTGTCGTCGAACCGATGGAACCTGACTGCAAGTTGGTAATCGCGGGGGCGGTCGTGTCGGACGTTACGCTCGCAACACCCACACCGGTCCCGACGATACCCGTGGCATCGGTCACGATCAGATCAAAGACACCCAGTGCGGCGGCGGACGCAACGCTCAGGTTTGCGGTGAGTTGATTGCATCCCTGGATCGAGATGCCGTTGACCGTGACTCCCGGATTCGATGTCGTGACGACGACGCCGGCGCGGAAGTTGGCGCCGTCGATCGTGACGTCTTGGGTCGTCCCTTGCTGGAGGGACTGCGGCGTTGACGTGGAAACGATCGGTCGGGGCCAACCGCCGACCTCGTTGGAGAACGAGGCACTCTCGGTGCCGTCCGGAGCCACGGCCTTGACCGAAACATAGTAGTCGGTGCACGAGGACAGACCCGACAGAACGGCCTGCGGGGTCAAGCCGACATCCTGCGTCAGCGTGTAGTTCCCCGACGCCGGGCCGTAGTACACCCGGTAGCCGCTGACCTGAGGATCGTTCAACGCGTCCCAGGCGATGGAAATAGTATCGGCGTGAAGTGGAACGGCGAGACCCAACGCCAACAAACCCAATAACGTGACACGGAGCGTCGGGTGACGATGCATACAACTTCCTCCTGCTCTCCTCGACTCGGTAAGTCGAAGAACCGGAAGTAGTGCGAGCTTCGTGCCAAACGGAACGGCGCGGAATTACGGCCCAAACGAGACTTTGCCGCACGCGCGCATTCAAAAACGTGGAACGATACGCCGGAGTCGTAATTCTTGACACAGTGTGATGTCGTTGGTTCTGCTGGAGGCGGCGACCGGAGTCGAACCGGTGATAAAGGTTTTGCAGACCTCTGCCTTACCACTTGGCCACGCCGCCCTACGAGGAATGGCGCAATATACAAACAGGTCCAGCCCCGGGTCAATTCATGTGCGCTGTCAGGTGGATCGGGCGGGCGAACTGGTTGCGGGCCGCTTCATGTAGCCCGGAAACGCTGAACGGTTTGGCCAGGATCCCGGCCCCGCAACGCGCCAGGCGTTCGACGAGGTCGCGCTCCAGGTCAAGACCGGTGATCACGAGGGTGCGGCGGGCCAACTGCGGTTGCGCGGCGGCCACCCCCTCGAGCCACTCCACGCCCGAGCGGCCGGGTATCCCGAGATCCAGCGTGATGGCATCGACGTGGCGCTCGGAAAGCGCCCGGTCGGCGGCGGCGGCATCCCCGGCGATACGGCATTGCATCCCCAGCGGCTGCAGCGACTCCCGGATCAACTCCGCGATTTCGCGCTCGTCCTCGACAATCAGTACGTCCATGGCGGTCCCTTCGTGGGTCTCGGTTGATATATAGGCCTCTGACACCGGAGAGTCACTTTCCCGTGCGCGACGGAGTCTTTCGAGGCAAAATGAGGGTATGGATGATTCGTTGGCACCCGGGTTCCTGATCGCCGTCCCGCAGATGCAGGATCCGAACTTCAAGCAATCGGTGGTGTTCCTGCTGGAATACAACGAAGAGGGCGCGTTCGGCGTGGTGATCAACCGCGAAAGCCCGATGCTGCTCTCCGACCTGTGCAGCGATCATCAGATCGCCTACTCCGGCGAACGCGGCAAACGTGTCCGCAACGGCGGTCCGGTCCAACCCGAACAGGGCATCGTGGTCTACGGCGACGAACACATCGACCCCGAAGGCCGCGAGGTCTGCAAGGGCTTGCACGTGAGCGCTTCACGCGGGACGCTGGGCCGCCTGTGCGACCTTCCGCACGGACGCTTCCATTGCTACTCCGGCTACACCGGCTGGGGGCCGGGACAACTCGAACACGAGATCGAGGAAGGCTCGTGGGTCTACGCCCCAGCCGACGCCGGGAGCGTCCTCGACATCGAGCCCGAGTTGATGTGGGTGGCGGTGCTTCGGAACCAGGGAATCGAACCGGGAGCCCTGGTCCAGGGCGGCTCCGTCCAGGCTTGATGGGGGGAATCCCGAAACCGTCTCATCCGACGTTAGAATCGGAGCGGCTTGCGGTAACTCGGCTGGTAGAGCTGCATGGCCCCTTGGAGACCATCCTTCATTGTAACCGCTTGACCCGATGCGTATAGGAGAAACAAGCTGCGATTTCGTCTCCCCAAGCCTTCAACCCAGCGCTCTCAACCCCACTCCAGCTCACAACGCAAAAACCAGTACCCCTTACGATTCAGCGCGTCCTTCGGCGCACGGTCGTAGTACAACTCGAACAATCGCTCATCCTCGACGCGGACGCGGAAGACCCACCGGCCGACACCCCATGACCCGCGGCTCTGGGCGACCTTCAGGTGCTCGGGCTGCATGTTCCGGGCGAAACGGCCGCGGCGCGTGAAGTCGCTCCACTCTTCGAGAATCTCGACGACCCGCAACGTCTCGTTCCCGATGTGCAGGACGTCGGGGCAGCCGGGATTTTTTTCCAGGGCCGGCGGCTCATCGAAGGCCACCTGGATTTCCTTTCCGATGTAACGCTTGGGTTGGAGCACGCCGCGTCCTCAGCGGTCACTCTACACGGTTCCAGACTGGTGGGACGCGCGAGCATGTGTCCGCCGGCTACACGTTCAACGCTTGCAAGCCCGGGGGTAGAGCGCCGCCGGAAGCACCAAGCACTGACCGATCGTCAGAAAGACGCCGATGGCGTCCGTCGCGCCGTGCGGAGCGCCAAAACGGAGCAGCACGAACTGCAACGGCAGCAAGAGCAGGAGTGTCGCAAGGAAACGACGGTTGTACGTCGTCCAATCGGGTCGCGGTCTGGTGCCTGCGCGTTTCGACTCCCGGACGAACCAGATCAAAGTCAAGATCGCGTAGAACCCGGTCAGCGCAGGAATGACCACACCGATGTTCAAGTGGATGCCGAGCGTTTCGCCGTGGAACATCATGCCCTCGGGGTTACGGACAAAATCGAGGGTGCCGTCGACAAACCAGGCAACATTCCAGAGCAGCAGCAACGCGCGGTGGATCGGATTGCTGCCCCGCAACAACCCCCACATCAAGTAGACGAGCGCGATCGACTTGAATACGGTCAGCCAGAGATCCGGACCGATACCGATTGCCGAGAAGGAAAAACCAAAGTGAGCGGTTCCCCAACTGTAGGTGTCGCCATCGAGAACGCAGCGCACCAGGGGAAGCCACGAAAAGATGAGCAGGAAAGCCGTCCAGGACGTCAGGAGCTTGGCGATGATCGTCGGTTTTGCTCTCATCCGAATCCCCCCTTCCTCCGTTATGACGTTCGAAACACGCTTCTGACTACAGACCCTTCGAATCCTCCCGTTTGAGTTACGAGGAGTACGAGGAGTTCTCTACAGTCCGCGGATTATGGACACCGTCGTCCACGCACTCGACCGGGCCTGATTCCTGACAATTCTGGCCCACTCAAGTCAGTGACCCACTGCAGGTCGACTCGAAATGTCGGTCGGCTGAGTTTTTGGACAGCACGTCTTTCGTGACTTCAGTGAACAGTTGTTGAGGATTACGATCCGCCGCGGGGATGCGCGCAGGCGCTGGACCGTGGGGGACGGCCGTGGTCTGATCAAGGTGGCCCTCGCCGGAGAATCACTCCCGGGAATCTTCGCCGTCCCGGTCAGCCGGTGATGGATTAGCCCGGGACGATCACCAGACGGGTGTTTCTCGTTTCAAGCGGGCCGCAATCTCGGCTTCCGCCGCGATCGCGCCGAACGCGGCCCACGGCGCCTCGGCGACAATGCGTCGGTACGCCTCGTGCGCGCGTTGCGTGTCACCGCCGTCGTCATACCAACGTGCAAGACCGTAGGCCAATGCCGCCCGACTCGGCACGTCGCCGCGATCGAGACGGCCCTGCAGCTCCGCGGCGTCCAACCGGCCCACGTACAGCATCAGCAGGTCGTGGTAGCTGTTGTTCTCGAAGATCTCCATCTCGTCGCGGAGTCCCCGCAGCAGTTCGGCGGCCTCGGCATCACGGCCGAGACGGCGCAACGCGATGTGCAACCAGTGCGCTCCCGCAACCCACGTGTCGTCATTGTCGGAAAGCTCGATGTACCTGCGATAGCAACGAACCGTTTGCTCCAGATCGCCCTTCAGGTAGTAGGCCAGGCCAAGGTGGTACCAGATATTGGTCTGCGTCGTGCTCCGTGGGATGCCCGCGGCGTTGGGCAGGCCGTCGGGCTCGACACGATCCGCGCGACCTTCTTCCAGCGCCGTGGCACGCTCCAGGTCGTCGATCGCGTGATCCAGCTGCCGGACGGAAACGTAACGATGTCCGCGATGACGCAGGAACCGCGAATCGTTCGGGTGCTCGAGCAACGCGTCGCCGTACCATTCGATGGCGTCCCGGTAGCGGCCGAGATAGGCGATTCTCCGGCCGACCCAGACCGCGCTCAGCGCGTCACCCGGATTCGCTTCGTGAGCGCTGAGCGCCTCGGCGAGGTTTCGCTCGAACGCCTCGCGCGTGTCCTCCGGCAAGGCTGGGCGGATCAGGGGCCGCGCGAGCAGCGCCCAGCCCTCCGGATTCGCCGGGCGCTCCACGGCGAGCCCCGGGCCCACGTCGGCGAGACCGACGTACCACGCCGCCACACCCGGTTGCGCCGAACGGTTCGCCGGCCGGCCGAGATGCCCGACGATTCTCCAGGCGTCGCGGGCGTCGATCTCGCGGTCGACGACGACCGGGTCGTCCAACCCGATCCCCGCGAACAGCGTGGCATCGAGCCGCGTCCGGTCGCGGGGGGTATGGAAAACGACCAGGGCAATTACCGCGAGCAAGAGAACGACGAGAACGAGTTCGACTCTCCCGGCTCTTGTAGTGGACGTCTCTGATCCGTCCCTGCGTCCGAGAACCCCCAACGCGACACAGACCGCCGGGATCACGAGTGCACCGGGGACACCAGGCGCGACGACGACCAACACCGCGATCGAACACGCGGCGATGGTGATCCCGGAACCGGTTCGTACGCCGCCCGCCCGTTTCTTTCCGAAGAGCCACGGCGGCCAACCGCGTGCGGTCAGCAGGACGATCGCCGGGATCCATGCTTGCGCAGCCCCCGTCAGGCGTTCGCTCAGGCCGCGCGCGGCGAGCACGGGGTCACCGGACCCCAGGTCGTCCACGATGCGTGCCCACCAACTCCCCGTCTCCGCGGCAAAACCCGTGTAGGCCATACGCCAGGCGCCGATCAACGCCACCGCGCCGAGCGCACCGACGGCCAACCGTGTCCAGGCGACTTCGCGCGAGCGAGCCAGACGCAGCGCCTCGAGCGCCAGGGCCAGTGCGACGAAGAGAATCGCCGGAGACCACAGCAACGAAGCCGCGGCCCCGAGGATCAAGGGCAGCGCCCACTGCAGCGTCGGCGCCTTCCAGCGGCGCCCCGACTCGTAGGCGGCCCAGCCAAGCGTGATCAACGCGGCCAGCAGTGCTCCCGGCGTTCCGCGCGTCGCCACGGCCCAGATCGCGGGGGTCACCAGGATCAACATCACGGTTGTCCAGCGCCCCGACCCGAACGCTATCGCAGCGGAGGCCGCGGCGACAACGACGGCCAGGAAGGACACGACGCGCGCCGCACCAACGGTGACCTGACGGGGTTGCCCGCGTGCGATCGCGCTGAGGATCCAGGTCTGCAGCGGGAGGCGGCGCGGCTCCGACTCGCCGAGCTGGTAGGAGCCGACCGCTTCGCCCTTGTAGCAGCTCTCGACCGCGGCCATCGCAGCCGTGGCCTCGGCTGGTCTTGCCGGCGCCTTGAGCGAGAGCGCGAAGAGAACCGCGAGAATCGAAACGGACAAGAAGGTGAAGACACCGGGGGGCAGCGTGCGCGGAGCCCTGGATTCGCTCTTCTCCACGGGCCCAATCTACCCGAACTCGGCGCGCGTCGAATTTTTTCTTCTTTCTCCGTGAACGGTCACTCCTCGGGTGTCTGAGATCCAGGGAAGTTTTTCCATGAACGGCTTGGGGTGCACCGTCGTCGTGTTGAATTCGCTGGAGTAATACAGCTCTCCCCCAGCTCCAGGCGGAGCTGCCGGTGCGGCTCAAGATCTCGGGCTACGCCTACGTCTCGACTGATCGATCATCCGTCGCGCGTAGTGTCCCGAATCTACGCCGTGCCAGATTTTTCCATGCGGCACGGGCCATTTACGGTACATTCTTGGCAGGAGCATAGCCTGAACTCCGGGGGCAACCCGTCATGTGCCGAAACTCGATCGTCGAATGCCTTACGAGAAGCCAAGTGACCTTGGGACGATCCAGTCAAAGAACACTCCAGCCCCCGCGGGGAGCGCCCGATATGGATCGAACCGTCGTTCGCCTAGCGTCGATCGGAGTGCTCCTTCTCCTACTGTCACCGCTCCCCGCGCTCGGTGGCTGCCCGGAGACGCTCGGCGAGGTCTCGGCGCCCGGTGCGTCCGTTCCGCTAGAGATTAGTCGCGAAGCGGACGGGAGTCTCGTCGTCGAATTCGAGGACATCTCTGGAGCGCTGGGCTTCAACCTCTATCGCGGTCGCATCGACTCGTTCTACGACCACGACGTCGCGGGGCTGAACGTCTGTGCGATCGCCACGTCCGTGCCGTTGCCAGGACGGCGGCGTGCGATCCTCCCTGCCGACGCGGAAGCCGACAGCTACTTCCTGGTCACGGCGATCTACCCTGCCGGGGAGGGCACCGCGGGCTTCGACTCGCGCAGAGACGAGATCCCCGTGATCAAGAACGTCTGCTTTCCGGATGAGCTCACTCGCGACCTCGTGTTGACACGGATCGGGGAGTACCGATCCGGGGCGACGTTCGCCACCGGCGGCGCCGAGGTCGTGCAAGTGCGGAGCTTCGACGACGGCGTGAGCCATCTCCACGCGTGGATCGTCAACGGTGCCGAGTCGGCCATCGACATCGTGAGTTTCGACGACCCCGCAAACCCGGTTCGTTTGAAGCAGGTCGATCTTTCCACCGTGGAGGGGCAACCGACGGCCGGACCGACCAGTGTCGCCATCGATCCGCAGGGACGCGGGGTCGCCGTCTCCATTCCCGCCGCTACGGTGCAGCAACCCGGCTGGGTTCAGTTGCTGAACCTGAATGGCGATGTGGTGGACACCGTCGCCGTGGGAGCGCTGCCCGACATGCTGGCCTTCTCCCCGGACGGATCCCTCATCCTCGTCGCCAACGAGGGGGAGCCGTCGGACAGCTACGCCGTGGACCCGGAGGGGTCCGTCACCCTGGTGGAGATCGACGTGGGGTTCAGCGTCTCGGGCACGACCACTATCGGTTTCGCCGGGGTGCCGTCTTCGGGAGACGTTCGCACGATCGGTCCGAACGCGAGCGACTCGACGCTGGACTACGAGCCGGAGTACGTCGTCATCGAGCCGTCCGGCGACGTGGCGTGGGTCGTGCTCCAAGAGAACAACGCCATTGCCGAGCTCGATCTTGTAACGCGGACCTTCGTGGAGGTGCGCGGTCTCGGCGTGCGTGACCACTCGGTCGACGGTGGCGGGCTGGATCCTTCGGACCGGGACTCGGGCATCGCCATCGCAAGCTGGCCGGTTTCGGGATTCTACCAGCCGGACGGCGCCGCGTTTCTGGAAGTGCGCGGACAAAGGCTGCTCGTGACAGCCAACGAGGGCGACGCCCGGAGCTACGGCGGCTTCGACGAGGTCGCACGGGTCGGTGACCTCACTCTAGAGTCACCGCTCACGAACAACTTACGTAACGACGCCAAGCTCGGTCGGCTCAAAGTCACGACGACGCGTGGCGACTGCGACGAGAACGGCAAATTCGAGGCCCTGTTCACATTCGGCACCCGATCGATCTCGATCTTCGACCCCCGCGACCCGTCCGCCCCGGTGTGGGACTCGGCCGACGCGCTGGAGCAGATGACGGCGGTGGCGCTCCCGAACGATTTCAACTCCAACTCCGACAACAACACCAGCTTCGACGGCCGCAGCGACGACAAGGGCCCCGAACCCGAGGGCATCGTCGTCGGCACCGTCTGCGGCCGCAAGTACGCCTTCGTCGGATTGGAGCGCGTGAGCGGCGTTGCGGTCTTCGCGGTGGGCGATCCCGAGAACTCCGTACCCGCGGGTTACTTCACGAGTCGCGATTTCGGCCTTCCGGCGGACGATGCGGAGGCCGGCGGCATCGGTCCTGAGGGGCTGGCGTTCGTCGCGGCGGAGGCGAGCCCTACAGGGCAGCCGCTCTTGCTGGTGGCGAATGAGGTGAGCGGCACCGTCGACGTTTGGGAGATCGTACCGGCGTATCCGTAAGCGAGGCGTAGGCGTTGCACACCCTACTGCCACCCGGTTTCCAAATGCTTGTCGCCCCCCCTTTGGACCCTGCAAGTGTTTTTGGTAGACCGTGTCGCATCGTCCTTGCTTACCTCGTGGCTGGTGGACCTGCACTAGGATCGTTTTCACGGACAGGCGCTATAATTACTGCGAATTCACTGATTCAGTAGGGACAGAAATGCCTTCAAACCAAGCCAAGATTATCTTGGCGGCCTTAGTCTTGATCCTTGCGGGCGGTTGCGGCCTGACGCCGGAGCAGGCGCGCGTCGAGATCGAGGACCGTGGACTGACGTTCGACGAAGCCGGGATCGGCAACGCCGTGCTGTCCGAGGACACGAAGCTGCTCGAGTTGTTCATCTCCGCGGGCTACGATGTGAACGCGTTCGACAACCCGGGCAGGGCTCCGCTGACGCTGTCCACACGGTTATCGCGGTGGCCGACCATGAAACTGTTGATCAACGCGGGGGCCAGGGCCGAGGCATTGCCGGGTGTGTTGATCACACCCGCCTCGCGAGGCGATCTGAGAACGATGTCGCTGCTGTTGGACGCCGGCGCCGATATCGACTCGATGGACCTCGCTTGGCGGACGGCGATGCTCGGCGCGATCGAAAACGGCAAGGTCGAAGCCGTGCGGTTCCTGCTTGACAACGGTGCCAACCCGGACGGCGGGCGCAGCTCGGGCCGTCACGGTGGCAACCCCCTGATCACGGCGATCAAGACCCACCAGCCGGAAACGGCCGAACTGTTGATCGCCGCGGGCGCCAATGTGAATACGATCGGCGGGATGCCGATCGTAACGCCGCTGATCGCCGCCGTCCGACAGGACCAGACGGAGACGGCGGACCGTCTGCTGGCCGCGGGCGCCGACCCGCGGATGAGCGTCCGTGGGATCGACGCGATTCAGGCGGCGGAACGAGCCGGCCACCACGCACTGGCGAAGCGGCTTCGAGAGACCCCCGCCCGTTAGCAACCTGCTAAGCGTTTTGCAGCGTGTAGAGCTTGCGATACACACCTTCGGGCCGGCGGACCAAATCCTCGTGCGATCCCTGTTCGATCAGCCGGCCGTGGTGCAGCACCAAGATGCGATCGGCATCGCGCACGGTGGCCAGCCGGTGGGCGATCAGGATCGACGTTCGGCCGGACATCACCGTCGAGAGTGCACGCTGGATCCGGCGCTCCGTTTCAGGATCGACCGAAGCGGTCGCTTCGTCCAGCACCAGCACTGCGGGATCGAAGGCGATCGCCCGAGCGAAGGAGAACAACTGCTTCTCGCCGGTCGAGAAATTGTTGCCGCGCTCGCGCACTTTCTCGTCGTAACCACCGGGCAATCGTTCGATCAAGCGGTGGACGCGCACGGCTTCCGCGGCGGCGCGAACCTGGTCCCGCGTCACCCGCGGATCCCCCAGAGAAATGTTACTTTCGACCGTACCCGCAAAGAGGAACTGGTCCTGCAGCACCACGCCGATCGAACGACGAAGTTCGGCCAGATCGTACTCGCGGATGTCGACCCCATCGACGAGGATGCGCCCACCCTGGATGTCGTAGAGCCTGACGAGGAGCCGGACCAACGTACTCTTGCCCGAACCAGTCCAGCCGACGACGCCGATGCGCTCGCCCGGCGCAATCCGAAACGACACGTTGTGCAGCACCGGTCGGTCCGGATCGTAGCCAAAAGTGACGTCGTCGAAAACGATCTCGCCCTTCAGCCTCTCGCGGATCCGCCGCGGCCGCTCCGGCGACCGGATCGTGACCGGGGTGTCGAGTAGGCTGAAGATACGCTCGCCGGCCGCCATCGCCGACTGCATCACCGTGTAGCGCTGCGATAGTTCCTGCACCGGCCGGAAACACTTCGCGGAGTATTCGATGAACGCGACCAGCGTCCCGAACGTGACCCAACCCTCGAGGATGCCCCAACCCCCGCCCCAGACGATCGCCGCCAGCGTGATCGAGCCGATCATTTCCGCCAGCGCGGAAAAGATCGAGTCGTAGCGAACGCCCTGCAATTGCGCCTCTTCGTGCTCGCGGTTCGTCTCGCCGAAGCGATCCATCGTCTCCTGCTCGCGCGCAAACAGTTGAACGATGTGCATCCCGCCGACACTTTCCTGCAGTTCGATATTGAGCCTGGTGACCATCGCGCGAACGTGCCGGTAGGTTTGGCGCATACGCGAGCGGAAGAACCAGGTCAGGACGAGCGTCGGCGGAATGACCGTGAACGTGATCAACGCCAGGCGCCAGTCCATCCACAGCAAGATCACCGCGATGGCAAGGAGCTTGACAAGGTCGGCCAGGATCATCACCACACCGGAGGTGAACAACTCGTGCAGCGCTTCGACGTCGCTGGTCAGTCGAGTCATCAACTTGCCGACGGGGTTGCGATCGAAGAACGACGACGGCAGTCGCTGAAGATGCGCGAAACTCTCGTTCCTCAGGTCGAAAACGACGTTTTGTCCGGTTCGTTCCAGTACGTAGATCTGCGCGAAGCGCAGGACGAACTCGCCGATCAGCGCGCCGAGGAAAAGCAGCGCGAGCAGACCCAGCCCCTCCAGTTTCCCCTGGCCGATGTGGTCGTCAATCACAAGCTTGATCAGGTAGGGCTGGACCAGTTGCACCGCGCTGACCCCGAACAGCAACACCAGGGATGCGGCGACCAGCGCACGGTGCGGGCGGATGTAGCCCCATAACCGACGCATCATCCTCGAGTCGTAGACCTTGCCCGGCGCTTCGTCCGCGTTCATCGGTCGTCCAGGTCCTGGCGCAGCTTCTGCCGCTCGAATAGGCGCGCGTAAGTTCCGGCGCGGCCGAGCAGTTCCTCGTGGCTCCCCTCCTCGACGATGCGTCCGTCGTCAAGAACGATGATCCGCTCCATCCCGACCAACGTCGAAGGCCGGTGGGTGATAAAGATCGCGGTGCGGTCGCGCATCAACTCGTCGAGCCCCTGCATCACCGAGCGCTCGGTATCCGCATCGAGACTCGACAAGGCGTCGTCGAGGATCAACAAGGACGGGTCGTCGAGGATCGCGCGCGCCAGCGTCGCACGTTGCCTCTGCCCGCCGGACAGCGTAAAGCCACGCTCCCCGACGACGGTGTCGAGCCCGTCGGGCAGCTGCTCCAGGTCCTGCACCAACTGCGCCCGTTCGACGGCTCGCTTGACGGTCGCAGCGTCCGCGTCCGGATTCCCGAACGTGACGTTCCCACGCAACGATCGCGAGAACAGGAACGGTTCCTGGGGTACGTAACCGATGGAACGGCGCCAGGCCCGTACGGGGATCTCGTTCAGGTCTCTGCCGCCGACCATGACGGTCCCCGGAGGCGCGTCGTAGACACGGGCGAGCAGGCTCGCCAGGGTCGATTTCCCCGAGCCCACCGGACCGACCACGGCCAGGCGGCTACCCGTCGGGATGATCAACGACAGGTTCTTCAGCGCCGGCGCACGCCGGTCGTTTTCACCGGCTTGGTGGGGGTACGTGAAGGTGAGGTCACGGATCTCGATATCGAGCGCCGGCCAGGCGCGTTCGTCGTGTTCGGGGCGACCGTTTCCGTCGAACCCGGAATCGATCCGCGGTTTGGCCGCGAACACTTCGTCGAGCCGCACCATGGCGCCGAGTCCACGCTGGAACGTGTTGATGATCCAACCCATCGCAATGGTCGGCCAGACCAGGAGGCCCAGATACGCGTTGAACGCGACGAAATCGCCGAACCCGATTCGGCCGCTGATCACGAACCGGCCGCCGACGTAGAGCACCACCAGGGTCCCGACCCCGGTGACGATGCCGATCAATGACAGCATCACGCCACGCAGCGCCGCCATCGACAGGTTGCGGCGGCGGAACTCGGCGCACAACTCGCGAAACGTCGCGATTTCGCGTTCTTCCTGGACGTACGTCTTGACTTGCTGAATTCCGCTGATGTTTTCCTGAGCGTGGCTGGAGATCGCCGCCAGTTGCTCCTGAACCGCCAGCGAACGGCCGTAGACCCGTCGACTCGCCCGGTTGACCGCCCACATGAGCGGCGGATAGATCGTCACGGACACCGCGGTGAGCAGTGGATCGATCCGCAGCAGCAGCGCCACCGTGGCGACGTAGATGATCGTCGTGTTCAGGAGGTTGAGCACTCCGGGACCAAAAAACGCCTGAACCAGGCGGATGTCGTTGACCCCGCGGGACATCACGTCACCCGTGCGGTTGACGTCGTAGAACGCGGCGTCGAGCCGCAGCAGTTGCAGGAAGAACCGGCGGCGAACGTCGTGCGCGATCTTCCGGCTGTTGCCCAGGATCGTCAGCCGGGACGCGGTCCGCGTGCCGGTCTGCAGCAGCGCGATGCCGGCCATCGCCAGCGCGAGCCACGCGATGTTGGAGAGCCGTGCGCCCGCCTCCAACTGCCCGATCGCGTCGCGCAGCAGCCAGGGGATCCACAGGCTCAGGCCATTGGTGACGAGCAAGAGCAGAAGCCCGCGAGCGTACAAACCCAAGTAAGGACGCGCGAATCCCCTGAAGCGAGATGAAACGGCCGGTCGCATCGCGCTAGTCTAGTGGTTCGTCTACGGGAGCGGCATCAGGTACATGGCCGTTACGGTGAGCGACACGGCGGCAGCGGCGACCAGCAAGAACGCGGCGACGTGACTGACGAAACGCAGGGCGTCACGAGCGGCGACGCCTGGATTTCGAGGGATTTTCGTTGCCGCCTTGGTCCCGATCCCAGCGAGGCAGAAGGCGTTGCCGAGATCCCTGGCCATCTCCGGCGAGAGCGTCTCGAGGATCCCGAACGAACCCGGTGCGGGTCGCGCCGTCGGTTGTTGCGCACCCATTGGATTGACTCCGGCCAAGGGTGTACGGACGGGCGCAACCGTTTCCACCGCGTTTTCGGTATGCCGGGGTGGATCCAGACTGGTCCTGGTCCCGTTCCGGACGAGACTGAAGACATCGCAGAAATCCCTCGCCATCTCCGGCGAGAGCGTCTCGAGAACGCCGAACGACCCACCCGCGAGTCGCGCTGTCAACTGTTGCACACCCACTGCTTAGACTCTGTCCAAAAACGCCCGGACACGCCACCGCCCGGTGCCGGTACCGGTGCGCTTTTTGTGATCCGGGGTGATTTCCGTGCCAAAGACCGGTTGCGTCCGGTCCTGCCGGTTAAGTTACGACAGTTTATCGATTTATGCGAACAAAAGATGACCCGGATGCTACTTTTTTGAAGCTAGCTAGATCTTGAGGCTTCGAGAACCGCATCCGGCTCTTGCGTTGAATCGGGGCTACGCCATCAGGCTCGATACGAGACTCGCATCGACGTTGCCCCCGCTGACGACACAGACGACGGTCTTGCCCGAAAGACCCGCCTTGCCGGTCAGGACGGCGGCCAGGGCGGCGGCCCCCGAAGGCTCGGCGGCGAGCTTGCAGCGGGTCCAGAGAAGCTTGAGCGCGCCGAGGATCTCGTCGTCTTCGACGATCACGACGCGGTCGACCCGGGCCTGAACGTGGAGCAGCGTGTGCTCTCCGGCGAATGGAGCGGCCAGCCCGTCGGCAACGGTGTCGGGTTTCGGTAGTGTTTC
>SMVB01069831.1_pt1 | contig 16714 bp, 5 predicted proteins | sample 2456461 | NCBI WGS metagenome assembly SMVB01 (sample SAMN11095934, study PRJNA526329) | marine sediment metagenome | biome: Marine sediment; feature: Surficial sediment; material: Deep marine sediment; isolation source: Hadal surficial sediment | place: Pacific Ocean | collected 2014-05 | depth 0-1...
AAAGCAGGTTTGCGACTGAATGAAGAAAAATCAGCTTACGCTAAATTAGAAAACACCCCAAACATGCGCGCTATCTCTCCTGGCAAGTTGGGCAAAAGCGAAGTTTTTCATCGAATTATCTCCGATGATCCAGATTATAGAATGCCGGATCCGAAATCAAATTTGGAATTGTCAGCATATGAAAAAGCGGTAATTATAAAGTGGATAGAAGATGGAGCGGAATACAAACCTCATTGGTCTTTTATTAAACCTGTAAAGAATAAACCTCCGGACGTTGAAGAAGATAAATGGGTAAAAAATCCAATAGATAATTTTGTGGTTCGGAAGTTGGCAGAAAACAATTTGACACCGACTAAAGAAGCATCCAAAGAGATTTTACTAAGAAGATTATCCCTGGATCTGACAGGTCTTCCACCAACAATTGAAGACGTAATCGCTTTTCATTCTGACGATTCAGAACATGCGTATGAGAAACAGGTTGACCGCTTGCTGGCTTCTCCACATTATGGAGAAAAGATGGCGATGGACTGGATGGATGTGGCAAGATTTGCCGATACCCACGGCTATACCGTCGATCGGTACCGGGACATGAGTCCATGGCGGGATTGGGTAATTAAGGCATTTAATAGCAATCTTCCATACGATACATTTATCCTTTGGCAAACAGCCGGAGACCTATTGCCAAATCCATCAAAGGAACAAATATTGGCAACAGCATTTAACCGCATTCATCCTCAAAATATGGAAGGCGGGATCATCCCGGAGGAATTTCGTGTCGAGTATGTACTGGACAGAGTCAATACTTCGGGGCAGGCATTCATGGCCTTGACCCTGGGATGTGCCAAGTGTCATGACCACAAGTTTGATCCCATTTCACAGAAAAACTATTATGAAATGTCTGCCTTTTTCAACAATGTAAACGAAGCCGGACAAATTTCCTTTGACAATGCCATGCCGGTACCAACTATGCTGCATACTTCCGATCAACAAGATGAAATACTGGAATTTTTAAGCAATAAAATTCTTGGGTTGGAGGAAAAGGCTAATGCTATTTTTTCTATGGAATCAGCTGCTTTTGACCATTGGTTTTCAGAAGAAAAATATAAAAATATTGTACAGCTTAAGTATCCATCTAACTTAAAAGCCATTTTCAAATTTGACAATGAAAATCTGAGAAATAGCCTTGACACATCCCACAAGGGTAAAATGAAGCAGTTCGGCTCTAAGAATGAAAAACCAAATTTTGTTGAAGGAAGATCCGGCAAAGGCCTCTACCTTGATGGTGATGCCTGGTTAGATACGGAGGGAATTGGGAGGTTTCGTAAAAGTCAACCTTTCAGTATTTCGATTAATGTAAACTTAGCAGAAAATCTCGAAAAGGGGGTTATTTTCCATAAAGGAGATGGAGCGGCGCTTTATTGTTTTAAGGGATTTCATCTTGCACTGGAAAATAACAGGCTTCAGATTTTGATGGCGCATACAGCGCCGGACAATGCCATCATAGAATATACCACCCAGGATGTTCCTAGAAATACGTGGATAAATCTGACACTTACCTATGACGGTTCTGGTAAAGCTTCAGGGCTGAAAATTTATCAGGACGGTTCAGAGCTTAAGACCGAAGTAGCCATTGATAATTTATACAAGGATATTCATTTCAATAAAAAAAATGAGCCCGGCATCCAGGTTGGGGCAAGGTGGCGTGGCAAAGGCATTGGAGGTTCGGTTGTTGACGACCTGATGATTTTCGATTCAGAACTCACAGAGCTGGAAGTAATGCAGTTGTCCGATAGAAATAATTTTGTGGATCTTCTTTCCAGTCAGAGTGCTGAATTATCAGCATCGGAAAAGAAAAAGATACAATCCTATTATTTAAATAATCATTCTGAACTTTATAAAAATGCACTCTTAGAACTGGAAAAAGCCAGGACGGTTTATTCGGACAGCATGGAGAATATCCAGGAGCTTATGGTGATGAAGGAAATGCCTTCAAGAAGAAAGAGCTATATTTTGGAACGCGGCGTTTATAATTCTTATGGAGATGAAGTATCACCCAACACACCGCGAAGTATTTTGAATATGCCAAAGGATCTACCCCGAAACAGGCTTGGATTTGCGAAGTGGCTGGTGCACGACGATCATCCTTTAACAGCCAGGGTTACAGTCAATCGGTATTGGCAGAACTATTTTGGACGCGGCATTGTGAGAACCACTGAGGATTTTGGCAACCAGGGTGAGTTGCCAAGTCATCCGGATTTGTTGGATTGGTTAGCAGTCAAATTCATGGAATCAGGATGGGATGTGAAAGCATTGCAAAAACTTATGGTGATGTCTGCTACCTATCGACAAAGTTCAGTAGCAAGTAAGGAACTCATGGAAATGGATGGAGAAAATGTATTATTGGCCAGGGGACCGGCTGTGCGGCTAACAGCTGAAATGATGCGGGACAATGTATTGCTGGCAAGCGGTTTATTGAATAATAAAATAGGTGGAATAAGTGTGAAACCGTATCAGCCAAAAGATCTGTGGAAAGTAAATGGGGGAAAATACGTGCAGGATTCGGGAGATAAATTATATCGAAGAAGCATGTACACCTTCTGGAAAAGATCAGTTCCTCACCCAACCCTGGCAACCTTTGATTCTCCTGATCGAAGTGAATGTACAGTTCGCAGGCAAAAAACAAACACGCCCTTGCAAGCGCTGGTGCTGCTCAATGATCCGATTTTCGTGGAAGCATCAAAAGTGATTGGTGAGCAAATCACTAAGTCGGAGAAAATTGAAGATGGGATTTCTGATGCGTTTGTGAAATTGACGGGCAGAAAACCAATTGAAAAGGAAATGAATATTCTTCTGGAATTGCAAGAGTTGGAATATCGAAAATTTAAAAGGGATCATAGCAAGTCTGAAGGCTGGTTAGGAACTGGAGAATATATAGTCGATGATGCCCTTGATAAAGACCTCATTGCTGCAAATGCTGTAGTAGCCAGTGCAATAATCAATTCGGATGCAACAATTACAAAAAGATAGGGTATGGATGACGATCATTTAATTATAAGATCAACGAACCGGGACATTCAAGAAGTTCAAAAGCAGGTGGATCGGAGAACGTTTTTTAAAAAGACTTCCCTGGGACTAGGAGCTATTGCTTTGGGGTCTCTCATGGGAACTGATAAATTATTTGCTTCAAACAGTAGTTTAAATCCAGTAAATAATTCACACGGAATTCCCGGATTACCGCATTTTGTGCCCAGGGCAAAACGGATTGTTTATCTGTTCCAAAGTGGTGGCCCATCTCAATTAGAGACTTTTGATTACAAGCCAAAACTCTATGATTTGCATGGGCAGGATTTGCCTTCGTCTGTACGCCAGGGACAGCGTCTGACAGGAATGAGCGCTGACCAGACGGTTTTTCCAATGACTTCTTCCATTTATAAATTTAAACAATATGGAAAAAGCAGGACGTGGGTAAGCGAGTTGATGCCGCACACTGCCGAAATTGTGGATGACCTTTGCTTTATAAAATCCATGTACACCGAGCAGATAAATCATGATCCTGCAATTACATTTTTTCAGACAGGTCACCAACTGGCAGGGAGACCTTCCATCGGATCATGGTTGAGTTATGGGCTCGGGTCGTCCAATGAAAATTTGCCGGCTTTCATTGTGCTGGTGTCAAAAAATGGAGCTGGTCAACCATTGTATGCCAGATTGTGGGGGAATGGTTTTTTACCTGCCAGACACCAGGGAGTTCAATTTCGATCTGGAAAGGATCCTGTGTTGTATTTGAATAACCCTGAAAATTATGACGGAAAAGACCGAAGACAAATGCTGGATTATTTGCGCAAGCTCAACGAAGTGCAATTCGACAGCTATGGAGATCCGGAAATAAATGCCAGGATTGCCCAGTATGAAATGGCCTATCGTATGCAGACCTCAGTTCCTGAAATTACTGACATGTCTGACGAGCCGGATTATATCTACGATATGTATGGTAAGGATAGCCGCGACCCGGGAACCTATGCCGCCAACTGTTTACTTGCAAGGAAGCTACTGGAACAGGATGTGAAATTTGTACAATTATATCATCAGGGTTGGGATCAGCATGGAGGACTACCAAAAGGGATAAAACACCAGTGTAAAAATACAGATCAGGCAACCGCTGCGTTGGTGAAGGATTTGAAACAACGCGGATTATTGGAAGATACCCTCGTGATTTGGGGTGGGGAATTTGGACGTACCGTGTATTCGCAGGGAAAACTTACAGCATCTGATTATGGCCGTGATCATCACCCGAGATGTTTTACCATGTGGATGGCCGGAGCAGGAGTAAAGCCGGGATACACCCATGGGGAGACCGATGATTTCAGCTATAATATTGTACGAGATCCTGTTCATGTGCATGATTTTCATGCCACACTAATGCATTTAGTGGGTGTTAATCATGAAAAACTGACGTTCAAACATCAGGGGAGGAGATATCGACTCACAGATGTACACGGACATGTTGTCCATGATATTTTAACATAGAAGATTTTAGATTTAAATAGGATCAATACAAAGAAAAGACAGTAAATAACACATATGAATTTTGAATTATTTTTAGGCCGTTTCCATCCATTGGTCGTGCACCTCCCAATTGGTTTTTTATTCCTGGCCGTCATCATGGAATTCTTAGCATTTTATTTTAAAGATAAATTTACGGGACTGGATAAAGCCCTTTCCATTGCATGGTTATGTGGTGGCATTGCGGCGCTTTTTTCGGCAATTATTGGTTATCTGCTTTCTACCGGGGGCGGATATGACGAGCAAACTCTTTTTTGGCATAAGTGGCTTGGAGTGTTGCTTACAATGCTATCCTTGTTTGCTTGGGCAGTAAAGTCAGGTTTTATTAAGTTGCCGAAAACAATATTTTCAATTCTTATAATATTAGTCGTTGTAACCATTTCTGTGACAGGCCATCTCGGTGGAAATTTAACACACGGTGGTGATTATTTACTGGCGTATGCTCCCGCGCCCTTGCAAAAATTATTTGGCAAAAACATGGATAAAAGCCCAGCAAACCTGCCTGAAAATTCAGATTCTGTGTTGGTTTTTAGGCATATTATTCAGCCGGCTTTTGCGGCAAAATGCTACCAATGTCACAATGAATCTAAAAGAAAAGGAAGCCTGATTCTTACCTCTGAAATTGGAATCATGGAAGGCGGTGAAAACGGACAGGCGCTAACCCCGGGCGATCCGCATGAAAGTCTGCTTTTTAACAGAGTAACCCTGCCTCAGAATAATAAAAAGTTTATGCCTCCTTCCGGAGAAGCGCTTAGCTACGGTGAATTAAAAGTAATGGAGTGGTGGATAACTAACGGAGCGGAATTTAACCTAAAGTTATCTGATGCTGAAATACCTGAAGAAGTAGTGAAAATATTGCTGAGAGATTATGGTGTTGATGCTTCACCAAAAGCAATTTATGATCGACTCACCGCTCCGAAGCTTTCAGTGGATACGATCAGCAAAATTGTTGCGGCCGGTTTTAAAATCACTCCTTTGTCTGCGGATCACCCGTTATTTGAAGTTGGCTATGCGTTGGAAATACTCAAGGAGAAATCTATCGAAGCCCTACTATTTGCCAAAGAGCAGATTACCTGGCTGGATTTAGGCGCAAAGGGTGTAACAGATGAATCTTTAATTGTAATTAATGAACTAAAAAACCTGACAAGGCTTAACCTTGAAAACAACCCGATTACGGATGAAGGTATAGCCCAACTCCAGAAGCTGGTTTATCTCGAATCACTGAATTTATATGGGACTTCAATCACTGACCTATCCTTAAAAACCATCCAGAAATTACCAGCATTGCAAAGAGTTTATCTATGGAGAACTGACGTAACTCAAAACGGTGTAGATGCGTTGCAGAAAATTCGACCTGGTTTGGAAATTCAACTGGGGTATAAGTAGCTTGTTGGATGGTTTTTTCTGTTACCTAAATTGAGCGATTATAAAAGCAATATGCCTGCCTCGCCGGCTGGCAGGAATATATTGAGTTAAAAAGACTTACGAAAACTACTTGCAAGACCTCTTGGGTATTCCTGTGTTTTTTGTCCCGCGAGCTTGCGGGATTCTCAATCTCTTAGCACGTCTTATCTCCTCTGAATCGCACAGTTTAGGTGTTAATTGGCTGTTTGCAATTTTAGGAATTGACTGAAAAAATACTCAACTTGAATAGTAAGTTGCATCAAAACCATGGAGCGCTTATGAAAAGCCATCAGATCATTTCTATTCCGATTTTAATTTTTCTTTTCGCGGTTTTACATCTTTCAGCAATAATAAATGCCCACGCACAATGGAGAACGCGAGTGGTAACTTACTCTGGCCAGCCAGCTCCGGGAACTAACAATGCGGTTTTTAGTAAAGGTTTTTTGCCATTCAGTTCGGCTATTCTTTCCAATAGTGGTCGTGTATATTTTTCCTCCAGCCTTGAATCCGGTATTGGTGATGGTGGAGGAAATGAGGATAGAGGTATTTGGTTAGAGAAAGACGGTGTGCTCAGTCTTTTTGTTCGTTCTGGTAAGCCGATTCCAAATTCCAATAATATACAAATCATGTACGACCTCTTTTCATCAATTGATTTGTATTCAGATCAAAGAACTGATAAAACTATGTTAATGGGTAATTTCAGCAGTAATGGCGTCGACTTCGATGAAGGGTTTATAACCACCGGGGATAATGAAGCAGTAACATTCCATGAATTAAAAGGATTGACACCCTATCCTGCCGGACCTGATGGAAGTTTGATTAGTTACAGTATTGAGGGATTCAATAATGGGATAGTTCACATTGACGGTTTTTTGCAAGATGATGATAAAATTAATTTCAATAATAGTTTTCTTGCTCGATATATGCCTGATGCTGGTGGGAACTATTCACTTTTCCCTATCGTCAGGGGCGGCGAACCTATGGTAGGCGCTGCTGGACAAATTTACAGACCCGCATTCGGGTTTTCATCGCCATTAAATTTTACGGGTGGCCCGGATAAAGATGGTCAGGCGGCGATTTATGCAGTTGGGAATGATGCGGATTTCATTAATGATTCCGAAAAGGATGACAACATTTATTCGCTTTATAAATCAGATCAAGATGGAAATCTCAGCATAATAAAGACCATGATGCAAGGAGAACAGAAATATATACGGGCACATACCTTATTTAATTCCTCTGGAGAGATGGCATTCATTGGTTATCAGGATGGGTTTAAAAATTTGCTTGACCTTAGCATTTGGGTTGGAAAAGATATGGATCGGGTTGTCGCTTCTTACGGTGACAAATTATCGGGAATTACTACCGGAGATTCATTAAGATCGTTTGCCGAATGGTCGCTACTCGATGATGGGCGAATTATTTTTTATGCTGGATTGTCAGGTAATAAAAAAGGAATCTGGATGGAAGATGAGAATAAAGTATTGCAACATATTGCCATGACAGGAAAACCACTACCAAATAGCAAAATCGTAAATAACTTTGATATTTTCCATTACGCAAATAATCCCAATGGAACCATTGCATTTCGTGTCTGGGGAACAGACGAAGATAACAAAGACATGCAGGAAATATGGGTTGGAAATACAGAGGGTCTTGAACGTGCGGTGAGTACCGGAGATACCATTGAAGTGGCAAATGGTGACAAGAGAGTCGTTGCGGCATTTACCTTGCCGTATCATTGGGCCACGAATACAGATAGTGATAAATTCCTGTATTCAGCAGCGTTAAATAGTAAAGATGAATTACTCATTGACATCGAATTTACAGATGGAAGTTATGCTGTCATAGTAGCTAACAGTGGATTTGTAGTTAACTCAACAGCTGATGATAAGGACAATAATCTTGGGGATGGAAAATGTGAATGTGATGGCCCATTGATCGATGGTAAACCAAAATGCACACTCCGGGCTGCTATAATGGAAGCTAACCAAACGGAAAACAAAGATAAAATTCGCTTTGACATACCCACTGATGATCCAGGTTACAATTTTGAAAAAGGCACCTATTGGATTTGGCCACAAGGTTCATCACTGGATGAAATAACAAAGCCGGTGATCATTGACGGCACGTCACAAAAAGGATTCGATGGCTCACCGATCATTGTCCTTGATGGAACAGATTTAGGTATCAATGCGGCTCATGGCTTAAGCATTAGCGGAGGCAATAGCGAAATTCGCGGATTAGTAATTACAAATTTTATTCATGACGCCCATGGAATCCATTTGCGTATCAAAGGAGGTAATCTTATAAAAGGAAATTATATCGGCGTCGATCCCACCGGCAGCGGTCCAGCCGGGATGGGATCCAATGGTATTTTTATTGATGATATATCCGATAATGTGATTGGCGGTACGACCGTTGCGGCACGTAACATTGTATCAGACAATGATAACGATGGAGGAACAAGAGGATGTGGCATTTTAATCAAAGGAAGCAACGCCAGGAACAATATAGTTTTAGGAAACTATATTGGTACCGATGTCACAGGAACTATTGATATCGGTAATCCGACCGGTGTTTGCATTGAAGATGCCCCTGAAAATACCATAGGAGGTGACAAGGAAAATGCACTCAATCTCATTTCAGGAAATTCCTTTGGTATTTCTATCATTGGTAAAACTGCGGTTGGAAATAAAGTACAAGGGAATTATATCGGAACCAAAGCCAATGGAATCGAACCTTTACCAAACGGATTGGGTGGAATACAAGTTACCGACGCACCGGCAACCATGATAGGAGGTGAAACAAATACACCTGGCACTGCCCCTGGTAATCTAATTTCGGGTAACAAAAGTAATCGACGCTCTTATGGTATTTCATTTTTCGGAGCTGATGCAAATGGGGGGATAATTCAAGGCAATTTGATTGGTGTGGATAATACAGGAACAAAACCTCTGCCTAATGGTAAAGGAGTGATGATTATTAGTGTTGAAAGCATCAGGGTTGGCGGTGCGAATAAAAAAATGGGCAATATCATATCGGGGAATGATGAGAGTGGCATATTTTTTGAAAACGCATCGAAAAATTTTGTGCAAAACAATGTCATTGGCGCCGACATTGATGGGCTGAATGCCATAGGCAATAAAAATAATGGCATACGCATAGCTGGTTCATCGAATAATATCATCGGCGGAGATTTAGGCGTTACCGGTAATGTGATTTCAGGAAATATTGAGAACGGCATTCTTTTTACAGAGGGATCATCTGAAAATACGGTAAAAGGTAATTTGATAGGTACTGACATTAATGGACAGGTTTTAAATCAAATTGGTAACAATGCCAATGGTGTTCGCATCGTAAATGCTGAAAGCAATATAATTGGAGGAGATATTGGTATATCCGGCAATGTGATTTCAGGAAATTTACAAAACGGTGTCCTGATTGAAACAGAGAATGAAGGTGATGTATCAGGAAATATCGTCAAGGGAAATTTGATTGGCACAGATATTACCGGATTAAAGAAAGCCGGAAACATGTTAAATGGTGTAAAAATCCAGGATGGTTTCTTCAACAAAATTGGAATGGCAACGAACCAAACGCGAAATATAATCTCTGGTAATGGCATGCATGGTATATATATCACCGGTGAATCTGCCGATGCCAATGAGGTTAGCGGCAATTATATTGGGACAAACATAGATGGAAATGCAGCAATACCAAACACCGATGGTGTTGTGATTAGCAATGGCGCTACCGGAAATAATATTGGCGGACCGGAGGATGGTGAAGGAAATGTTATTTCTGCAAATAACCGGTCTGGTATTTTCATAAGCGGCGATAAAACCACAGGCACGGATACCCAGGGTAATGTAATCTCTGGCAATTACATAGGCACGGATGCACAAGGGAAATCCACCTCTCTTGGGAATATGCAGGAAGGGGTGCTGATTTTTAACGCCTCTGGGAATTATATTGGTGGAAATACCCCAGAGGCAGGCAATATCATCACGGATAATTTGGAGGGCGTAGCGATCGTAGATACAAATCCTGCGCTTAAACCCAATGCCGAAGATAATCATGTGGAGGGTAATGTAATCGGTGTGGATATTGGAAGGATTGAAACATCGACAAGGATGGAAAGCGGCGTCGTCATCGAAAATGCCCGCAATAATTTCATTGGAGGAAACACATCTACTCCCGGACTAGCGCCAGGTAACCTAATAGCATATAATCTGGAATTTGGCGTGCATATCATTAATAAAAAGGTACTGCCATTTGAAGGAGGAAATATCGTAGAAGGCAATATTATTGGTTTTGGTGTAGGTGAGGGTCGCAGCAATGGTATTGGAGTTTGCGTTGAAAACATGGACAATAACACTATAGAAAAAAACCGCATTCATGAAAATAAATTGGCTGGGGTAGTTATTCGGGCTATCAATAACGGGCAAGCTAATTCAAATAAAATATCGCAAAATGATATTTTTCAAAATTTTGGTCTTGGTATCGATTTGGATAATAACGCCGTCACACCAAATGATCCTGGCGATGAAGATACAGGCGCCAACGGGTTGCAAAATTTTCCTGTGATAACAGGAGCAACTACATCAACCATCAATGGCAAATTGGCGAGTTTACCAAATACTTCTTTTACAGTTGAGCTTTTCGCCAACTCAGTAGCTGACGACACTGGTTACGGGGAGGGTGAAATTTTTCTTACCTCACTTACCGTAGCAACCAATGAAAATGGTGACGCGAACTTCTTCGCTGATGGACTTTTAATAGCCGAAAATGCGTGCATAACTGCCACAGCCACCAATGATGGAACCTTTGATACCTCTGAGTTTTCCGAATGTGTTGCGTTATCGTTGGTTCCACCTATTGTTGTGAATTCTACCGGCGATGGTTCGGATACCAATACGAATGATGGAGTTTGTGCAACTGGCAATACCAATTCTGAAGGCAAGCCTGAATGTACATTGCGAGCTGCCATCCAACAGGCTAATGCCAGTTTGGGCCCGAATGTTATACAGTTTGCTATTCCTGGAATGGGACCACATTCCATCCAACCGCAATCAGCGCTTCCGGAAATCTCTGATCCGGTATTTATAAACGGGATCTCGCAACCTGGTTTTACAGAATTACCACTCATTGAAATAGATGGAAGTCAGGCAGGAGATACGGATGGTTTACATGTTTCTTCCGGGGGATCAAGGATTGTTGGTCTGGCAATCAATAATTTTGAAAGGGCAGGCATTGCTTTACGCGGTAATGGGAATAATGCTATTTTTCGCAATTTTATAGGAACAGATATCACTGGAAATGAAGCCCGTGGTAATGGTGGGGCGGGTATTATTTTGGAAGGATCAAGTCAAAATACCATTGGCGCTACCGACAGCGCCATGCTCAATATTATTGCACACAATGGCAGCGACGGAGTATTGGTGCTTTCGGGAAAAGGGAATGCTATATTGGTCAATTCAATTCATACGAACAATGGACTGGGAATTAACCTTAGTGGTGGGATTGAAGATACGGATGGGAGAACCGAAAATGATTTCGGTGATGAGGATACCGGAGCCAACAATCTACAGAATTATCCTGAGCTGATGTCAGTCTCACTTACGGAAGATAACATTACTGTAAATGGAACGCTCAACAGCTCGGCAAACACAGAGTTTTTACTTTTGTTCTTTTCAAATGCTGAATGCGATGCTTCCGCTCATGGTGAAGGGGAACAATTTGTTGGCACATTATCTGTGACCACAGACCCAAGTGGCAATGCGGATTTCTCAGCAACTCTTCCCGCTTTAGTTACACAGGATGAATTTATAACGTGCACTGCAACAAACTTGCACTCAAACAGCACCTCTGAGTTTTCTGCTTGCATCAATCCAATTATTACGGATATCCATGCTTCCGGAGTGAACGCGTTTCCGGACAAGTATTACCTGTACCAGAGTTACCCAAATCCGTTCAATTCTGTAGTCAGTATAAGATTTGATATAAAGGAGCTCGCATTGGTAACATTGAAGGTGTTCAACATTCAAGGCAAGGAAGTGGCAACATTAGTCGATGAAAAATTACCGGCAGGCTATCATTCGATCCAATGGGATGCTTCCAACAAGATTAGTGGTATGTTCTTTTACAAACTCACGGCAAATGAATTTACTGCAACCAAACGGATGCTGGTTAGGAAATAGCTTGAATCAGCGAATTCAGCTCCACTAATTTCAATCACAAATTCGGCGAACCTGCGCCTGGACTTTTAAAGTTATCAATATAAGAATCCAAACAACCACAATGGAATTATATTCTGGTGGGGATGTTCAATATTATCAGCGGCAATAAAGGCATTATTGATACCGGCTATCTGTTTTTGTGTCTTATTTTTACCTCCAATTTCAAATGTATATGTATTGTCAACTATAAAATCACCTTTGTTCGAGTAAGCAACATGATAATCAACATGGAGTTGGTTAAAAAAAAATGTTTCTCTTACTGTACCAACGTTGACTTGGTCGTTTGAAAGCGTATAGATAAGATTCGCATTGTTTAAATATACTTTTTCAGGTTTATTCATCCTACTAATTCCATACGTCCCTGTTTGCAACAACATCAGCAAATCTGCCTTGTCAAGCAGGTAAAAGTACCTTACCAATGTTTCACGACTGATACCTAGCTGCTTACTTAGTTTTAATATATTTGGTTTAAAAGGAACTATCTCTGCAATAATTGAGATTAATTTTTTGAAATTATAAATTGCATTGAAATCGATCCTTTCTGCCGAAGGTAAATCAATTTCTAAAACATGGTTTACCATTTGTTTTAGTTTAATGTGAAAATCAGCTTCGCCTTCAATAAAAAAAGGATAGTAACCAAGTTTTAAATACTCCTCAAAAAGTTTTATAGGTTTTATTTTCTGCAGGATATTATTAATACTATTGGATGGATTGTTAAGTATTTCTGTCAAACTTAGCACAGGGAACCTTTGATCATATTTCAACTCAATAAATTCTCTAAAAGATAAACCGCTCATTTGGTATTGTACTACCCGCCGGCTTAAATCAGCTTTACCTTTATGAATATCCAAAGCTGATGACCCGGTAATTATAATTTTCAATTCGGGAAAGTAATCATAGATATTTTTAGTTTCCTGAGACCAGTCTCTGTATTTATGAACCTCATCTAAAAACAGGTATTTTCCACCTCTTTTAACAAATTCATCAGCCAGGTCGATTATAGTGTTTTTTGAAAAATATAAATCATCCAGATTTACATAAATGACTTCATCCGGATTATCCATCAAATTTTCATTGATATATTGAAGCAGTAAGGTTGTTTTTCCAATTCCCCTGGATCCCGTGATGGCAATTAACCTGTTTTCCCAGTTGATTCTAGTCCATAAATAACGCTTAAACTTAGTGTTGATGGAATTAATTCTTGATACCGATAATTGAAATAATTTTTCCATATTGGCAGATGGTTTCTGCAAATATAGTTAATATTTGCCATATGCATATTGCAATATCGCATTCATATTGTCATGTGCGTTCTTCAATAATAACTTTGAGGAAGGCTTTTAAATTATTAGTGATATAATTATAAGCTGCGTATTAAATCAATTTACCTCAGTCCTTTGTGGCAGGATTTCCATCTGTGAAATAAATGAGCGCAAGGATAATATTCGTATTGTCCATCTTTAGATTTTCCTTTTTCGCACGCTCTACAAAACCGTTCAAGGCGTTGAAAGGGATAAGTTTATTCCCTCCATGCAAAATCTCCATTCTCGACTGACCAGTCATTACCAAAAAATCCGGAACATTGCACACCGGAAATTCCATTTTCCAGTACATCATCACTAAAAATCAATACATCAGGAAACATAGTTCCGTTTACCAGATAATGGTTGGGAAAGGCAGCTTTCATCCCTTTGAGTCCGGTTGCAGTTACTACACCAATGCTTGCAAATTCGCTATCTTGTCTTGGGTAGATAAAATATGCGCCCCATTCTTCGCCGATTAGCGCCTTGTCATCCAATTCCAATTTCCCATCGGAAACCTGAAGAGGGCATGAATTCAGCAGGTATTTCCAGGCTGCATTATTATTGCTATTACCATATAAAATCACATTTTGGTCAGGGTATTTTTCTGCTGAAAAGTCGGTGTCTTTTATTATTTCAATATTTCCATTGGCTCTGTACCAGAATTTCTCCGCATCGAATAGCGCCCTGTTGTAGTACCATTTTTTTTCCTCTTTTGACCCTTTAGTGGCATATACAAAAACCATATTATTTTTGAATGCATCTTTGAATCCTCCGTTTCTATGTGGACCTTTTTCTTTAAGTGAAGGGTTCTCTGTTACCTTCCATTTATCCTTTTCATTTACGAGGAATAATATTGATGTATTTTCGTCAATGGTTATTTCCTGGTCATCTACGATGATGGTTCCGGCTTTATTTCCCATTTGCTGCATATCAATAGAAATTGTCTCGACATTATGTGTGGTAATATTCGAAATGCTATCTCGTATGAAATTAAAGGAACTTATTTCAAAAGCAGTTTCTTGTTGTAGTATTTCGATAAAATGAGAGCTGGATGAGACACCTGGTGATGCTGTATAGAATTCTATTTTTTCAATATCATTCGGAGCTTTTATACTTCTGAATTTAAAAAAGTCAAAGAGTGGTGGCCAGTCAACGCTGTGATCGCCATACCAATGCGAGCCGTTTGGATATTCATAATACACAAAATCCGGATGGTATTTGCCAAGTGTTTCTCTCATGGTTCTGGCAATAAATGTTGGAACAACCGTATCCTTTTCTCCGTGCAAAATGTAAACACCGTAGTGCAGGTAGTTTCGTTTCAGCTTGAGCGTTCGGCTGGGATTTCCTGCTCTTCTCATCATCGAATCCAGCAAGATATCAGATGGGTCAGTTAATGTGGATGAAGCAAGCATTTTCTCTAATTGCATCTTTGTCATGCCGAATCGAGCAAACTCCCGGTCGCTCATGGTTTTTATTCTTCTGGAAAAACTATCCCGATATCCCAAAAGGTCAGGATACCCGGCACAGGGCGCTATGGCGGCCCATCGATCAGGATAAGTCGCTCCCAGGTACCAGGTGCCATGTCCTCCCATAGAATGCCCGGTGAGGTAAGTGCGCTTAGGATCTGTTTTCAATAATTTGCTTGCATGATCGAAAACTTCCAGCGCGTCCATTCGGCCCCAGTCTTCCCACGCAAACCCAAAAGGTCGTCGATTCGTAGGAGCTACCAGGTGGCCCCAATCTTTTTGCTTATATGCCCGGGCCTGATTCACAGCCTCAACCGAAGCGCCATGGACAGAAAAGAAAAGCGCTGGATTTTCCAGTTCCTTGTTTGATGACGGCGCAACGCTGTAATACTGCACGCTTCCATCTATATTGCTTAAAAAAGTTTTCTTATGATGGTTATATTTCGATTTTACATTTAATTGAATGGTGTCCGTTGCCAGGATTTTATCTCGATTATTTTTCAGATAGAGTATTGCCTGAATTTTATCTTCAGAAAGATTAGACGGCACCGGTATTTCGAATGGAATTTTACGGACATTCATGGGCGAAATATTAGCGACAGTAGATGAGGCCGATTTGTCGCCAACTTCACAGATAATACTGCCGCCATTAAACCAGGTCTGGTTTATATTCATCACCCGGATTGCTCCGAGTAAATTTTCACTTTCTTCTCGCTGGATATCCGGCAAGGTCAAATCTCGTTTTGTAAAAGAAATGGTTTTATCTGCTTTAAGCAGTCGTGCCCGCATTCTGGAAAATCTGCCTCCTTTCAGCACAAAAACATTCCTGCCCTTTTTTAGACGAATGGGAATCAGGCTCCAGCCAAAATCGTAATGATCTCCTTCATGAGGTAATCCATTTATTAAAGCCATGGTATGACCCGATGCTTCAAATAATATATTTGTTTCTTTTTCTGAATGATAGGTCAGGTAGAGATACCCTGACCTTAATCCGTTATTCTGAAATTCATTTTTCTCGCCGGCAGCAATCTTTTCCCAGTAAGATGGCTCTCCGGTCATGTCATTCACAAAATGTTGCCCTTCCTTGATCTCACCAGAATTATCAAGCAAGAATTTCGCATATACAGGATTTTTTGGGGTTGAACTTGAATTGAAAGAAAGACTTCTCATTTTCAACAAAAGACCTTCCTTAAAAATGTGAATTACCAGCCCTTCCCGGATTTCTTCTACTTTTTCCTTGCCGAAATATTCAACGATATTCCCATGCTTGTTTTGTGCAAAAAGAGATAAAGGAATGCAAAAGAGAATAGAAAGGAGATGAATTTTAATGGAGAATTTTTGCATGTTTTAAATATGATTAAATAACCAGATTAAGGTTTTATGTATTATACATGGAATAGGGCTAATCTTTATGTTGTTTTTTCTGTTTCTGATTGTAATCTATCCCTAAATCATTCGTCCTGACTTCCACCAGTTTAGATTTCAATTTATTTTTGAAGTCATCGACAATGTCAGCATATTCAGGATTTTCAGCCAGGTTAGTGTATTGCTTTGGGTCTGTATTCATGTCAAATAATTCGATGCCAGATCCAGCATCCTCATCGTACTGGATGTAAGCCCAATTTTCGTCACGCAATAAAAAAGTTCTTCCTCCCTGGCTTACGGAAAATGCCATATCCCTTACTTTGTGTTCCGGATTGTCAAGTGTTTTTACCAAACTCTTCCCTTGCAGGTG
>SMVB01284241.1_pt1 | contig 16710 bp, 19 predicted proteins | sample 2456461 | NCBI WGS metagenome assembly SMVB01 (sample SAMN11095934, study PRJNA526329) | marine sediment metagenome | biome: Marine sediment; feature: Surficial sediment; material: Deep marine sediment; isolation source: Hadal surficial sediment | place: Pacific Ocean | collected 2014-05 | depth...
CTGCCATGTCGGCGGCAGACATCGCCATTTTATAGCTGTTATGACTGCCGACGAATTGAATCTGATTGATGGTCATCTCGTTTATGGTCAAAGGGGCCGCACAGCCATAGCAAAGGGCTATGCCGAGTACGCACAAAATTACCTGTGTGACCGTTTTCATGTCTCTATGTCTTGGTCATCCAGATTATGTCCCCAGCCTTGTTTCGCATGGAGATAGCGCTTATTCCATTTCGTCACGCCGGTCACATGTTTTTCCTGCACGATGTCGGTGAGACCACAGCTTTTCAAGTCTTCAATCTTTTTGGGGTTATTGGTCAACAGGCGGAATAGCTCCTTACCGGCAAAATGTTTGATCAGCACCGCCGCGTCGGTGAAGTCCCGGGAGTCATCCGGCAAGTTCAACGATTTATTCGCCTCATAGGTATCTTCGCCTGCATCTTGTAACAGATAGGTGGCCGCCTTTGCCCACAAACCAATGCCACGCCCTTCATGTCCAGCCATATAAACCAAATAGCCACCTGCGGGATCGGCACTGATACGTGCAATCGCAGCATCTAACTGAGGCCCGCAATCGCATCGCTGGGAACCAAAAACATCACCGGTCAGACAATTACTGTGCACTCTGATAAGCGGGTTTTCGGTCGGTTCCCCGATCACCAGCACACTGTTCACCGCCAGTGGTGATACCAGATGAGCAAACAGATGTTGCCCACCGCGAGCGCGAAGATCCGACGCGAACATCTCAACTTGGCTCAACTCCGTACTACGCACAGCAGCGTACCAACTGACAGTGACCTCAACAGACGGTAGCGCGATCGGCAACGGTATTGGACCCAGCAGATTTATCGCCAGCTCACCGGGTGCTTCCGCTGTGTGTACATCAATCAGTTGCCCCTCATTATCAATGCGAAACAACTTACCCTGCTGGATAAGCCGCTTGCGAATATCTGGATTGAGATAGGTAAACATGCTAACCAAATCTTCAAAAAGGGGTCACTATCTTGCCCTATTTACTATTCTCAGCCTATAGTTCTGGTGCTTATCACTGGTGGGGAACATTGTGGCAGAATTCGAAAACATCCTTTATGAAATAGCCGACGGGCGGGCACGTATAACTCTGAACCGACCGGACAAGCTGAACGCGCTGACTCTGGCCATGCAAGCGGAGTTGTGCGAAGCCTTGTGGGAGGCAGACAACGACCGTGAGGTGCATTGCGTCATCATCAAGGGCGCGGGCAGGGCATTTTCTGCAGGCTATGATCTAACCGGAGGTGGTGGTGCGGTGCCGGTTTCGCGGGTGCAGAATGAAGACAGAGCTTATCGCGGCGCGAGCAGCATAGATGATGACGCCTGGCAGTTGGAGCGCGCGCAACGATTTCGTATGGCGATTTTCGACATGCACAAACCCTGTATCGCCCAGGTGCATGGTTACTGTCTCGCCGGTGGCACTGACATCGCCATGCTCTGCGACATGATCATCGCTGCGGACAACGCCACCTTTGGTTTTCCCCCGGCACGCGACCTGGGCGCTCTGCCCAACAACATGTGGTTGTACAACGTCGGCCCCCAGTGGGCTAAACGCCTTACCCTCACCGGCGATACGGTCACCGGAGCAGAAGCCCAGGAGATTGGGCTGATCTTAAAGGCGGTACCCGCAGATTTGCTCGAAGCGGAAGTCGAGGGTCTGGCCTCACGCATGGCTCAAATTGACCCGGATTTGCTATCGACCAACAAACGCATCATCAACATGGGACTCGAACTCATGGGCGCACGCACATTGCAGCGCATGGCGGCAGAAAACGATGTCCGAGGACACAATTCCCGAGCAGCAGGCGAGTTCCGCCATTCGGTAAAAGAACATGGTCTGAAAGCCACATTACGCGCCCGAGACGCCAAATTCGGCGATGGACGGGCCAGAGTGCACGGCGCCGAAATACGTGACGACGACGGCAAACTGATCGACTGAGCCGGTTCGATTCAGACGTTTGGCATGATGTCCGCAGCGACCTGTTCCAACACATCGTAACGGGTATCGAAGTTCGGCAGGATCATCAACTGGTCAAGCCCCGCTGCACCCATGCCATGGATCTGTTCGATCAGTTCACTCTTGGTGCCAATCATGCTTGAGGCAGTCAACACTTCCGGGGTGAGGAACTTTTCTTCCTCCGGGATAACCCAACAGTTGTGACCCGCATGAATGCGTTGATGACGCCGCTCGGCGGGGTAGCTCTCGAGCAGGCCAGTGTAATCTTCCCAGATACCTGACAGCGCATTCGGCGGTTGATGGCCGAAATTACGAAACTGATCGTAGGAATAATGCACCGCCGCCATCGCCATGGCACCGCACTGCGCTTTTACACGCGCGGAATCAACTGCCTCGCCTTCATCGAGCACCACCATGGTGGTCAGCGCAGTGGTGTAGTAATTCTGCTGCGGACCAATCTCTCGACCCACCTCCCGGGCACCTTCCTGCATCATGTGCCAGACGCTGGCCATGGCAGCAGGATTACCCACCAACGCCAACACCGCACCATCACCATACTTGCCTGCCAGATTAAGAGATCTCGGACCAAAACCGGAGACATACAGCGGTATCGGATCGTCAAAATTGACGAAGCCTTTGTCCGCCATGATATGCCGGATGGGTATCATTGCATCGCCGGATGGCATCAGCGCTTCCTCGCCTGCCAGCAAGGGCACTAAGGTTTGCAGATACTGTTCGAACTGCTTAATACGCTGAGGCGGCAGGCCCATGACACGACGTGCCGTATTACCGGCACCGACACCGAAAAATGTTCGTCCAGGTGCCAATGCGTTGATGGTGGCGATGCCGGCCGCGTTGACCGAAGCCGGACGGGTGCCACTGACGGCAACGCCAGTGCCGAGTTGGATATGCGAAGTGCGGTACGCGGCAATTGCCAGCGTCGCATAACAATCCGACCATAACATTTGCGAGTCTGCCAACCAGGCGTGGCTGTAGCCCAGTTCTTCGGCACGAACAATGTAGTCGGTATCGCCTATATGCGATGCGACGCAAACACCAATATCCATGACTAAAAAACGATCCGCAGGACGCTTTCAGCGACGCACGCCGGCTTGTCCTGACCCTCGATTTCTACCGTGAGTTCGTTAACCACTTCGAGCATCTCACCCTTGGGTTCAACACTCTTGATTCGTCCCACGGTACGAATCTTATCTCCCACACCGACCGGCGACATGAAACGCACCTTATTCCAGCCGTAGTTGATACCTAACTTCATACCATCGAGTGCGGGCAGTCCAATACCCTGTCCACCAGGCAGGAAACTCATGATGGACATGGTCAACTGGCCATGTGCTATCGCTTTACCAAACGGCCCGTTCTTGGCACGCTCCGGGTCAATGTGTATCCATTGCTGGTCCAATGTGGCGTCGGCAAATGTGTTTACCCGATCTTGAGTCATTTCAAACCAATCGGTCGGCGATGATACTTCACCGATCTTGGCGGACATGACTTCCACTGCGTTTTCTAATGCTGACATTGTGTTTCCTTCAAAGGTTGTTAAAGGAAGGTTATCATGGCCCATTGTGAATCGGGAGAGCAGGACTATGGCTGAACGTTACTCGGGATATACCCATCTTTTGTTCGAATACCCGCAGGAGCGCATCCTCAAGATAACCATCAACCGACCGGACAAGTACAACGCCCTGGACGCCGTCGGACACAAAGAACTCACCTATGTCTGGCGTGAAGTCGACGATGACCCGGACATCGACGTGGTCATCATTACCGGTGCCGGCAAGGCCTTTTCTGCCGGTGGCGACCTGGACATGGTGGAAACGCTCACCACCGACTTCAATGCCCGGGTCAACATATGGAAGGAAGCCAAAGACCTGGTCTACAACATCATCAACTGCGGCAAACCGATTATTTCGGCGATAAATGGTCCTGCGGTGGGGGCCGGGCTGGTCGCCGCGCTGTTGGCAGACATATCCATCGTCGCCAAATCCGTATCCATCACCGATGGCCATACACGCCTGGGTGTAGCGGCCGGAGACCATGCCGCAATCATCTGGCCGTTGCTGTGCGGCATGGCCAAAGCAAAATATTACCTGTTGACCTGCGACCGTTTGAGCGGCGAAGAGGCAGAACGGATTGGACTTGTCTCCCTGTGTGTAGCGGATGACGAGTTACAGGACAAAGCCATGGAAGTTGCGCAAAAATTAGCCAATGGCGCTCCGACCGCCATTCGCTGGACAAAGTACGCCCTCAACAATTGGCTGCGTCAGGCCGGACCCATCTATGACGCCTCAACCGCACTGGAAATGCTGGGCTTTGGTGGACCTGAGGTAAAAGAAGGGCTAGCGGCTCTCAAAGAAAAACGCGACCCTAAATTCCCACGCGGCCCGAACATCTAGCGAACCTCTGATCAGTTAACAGAGCGCTCAACGCCTTCCCAGAATGGCGCACGTAATTCACGCTTGAGCACTTTGCCGGCGCCCGAAATGGGTAAGGGCTCCTGGCGTATATCGATACCTTTCGGCACTTTATAGCCCGCGATCTGAGTTCGACAGTATTCGATCAACACCTCGGGTTCGATGTTGCTGTGATCTGGCCGCGGCACCACGGTGGCGTGCACAGCCTCGCCCCACTTCTCGTCGGGAATGCCGTACACCGCAGCCTCCAACACCGCCTCGTGCTGGTACAACACCTCTTCTACTTCGGTGCAGTAAACATTTTCGCCGCCGGTGACGATCATGTCTTTGCTGCGATCGACGAGGAAAACGTAGCCTTCTTCGTCCATATAGCCCAAGTCGCCAGACCAGTAGGCACCGTCTTTCAACACCTCGGCAGTTTGCTCAGGCTTTTGCCAGTAACCCACCATGACATTTGGACCACGCACCACCACCTCACCGACTTCGCCGGCCGGCACCTCGTTACCTTCGGTATCGAGAATTCGTACATCGGTACCTGGTATTGACTGTCCACAAGAACGCGCACGAGGGCTGTCCAACAGGTTCTGTTCATCACGCAGCGCGGTGGTCAGCGGCGAAAGTTCCGTCGCGCCATAAATCTCAATCAGCTCAGCGGTTGGAAACGCAGACGCTGTACGTCGTACGACTTCCGTCGCTATCGGCGATCCGCCATGGGCAACTGCACGCAGGGAATCTACATTGCGTGGGTTGGCGTGTTGTTCTTCAGCCATGGCAGCGAGCATCGTCGGCACGCCGAGCGTCAGACTGACGTTGTACTCCTGAATGATATCCAACGCACTGGCGGGATCGAACGCCCCTAATGTAATCTGACATCCTGCCGTCCAGATAGAACCCAGCACCCCGTTGGAGCCTGCTGCGTGGAACAACGGCGCCATGACCAAAGTGACGTCTTTGGCCGTCTGTGGCACCGAAGTCAACCAATGAAAGGTGTTGGCGATAAGGTTGCGGTGACTGAGCATGACACCCTTGGACTTACCTGTGGTACCACCGGTGTAGAACAGGCCGGCCAGATCTGTTTCGACGATACCTTCTCCCAGCTTGACCGGGTCAGCCTGCAGCAGCGATTCGTACTCGTCACCGATGTGGATGACATGTTCGACAATATCCTGCATGCCACTGGCATCGCGGTCGGTGAGCAGCACCTTGGTGCCGGAATCTTCTAATGCGTAACGCAACTCGGGTTCTGCGTGACGGGTGTTCAACGGCACCACGACCAAGCCACCGGCCGGTACACCGACATAGGTTTCTATGTATTCGTGGCAATTGTCGGCCCAGATGGCGACACGATCACCTTTAACCAGGCCCATATTTCTCAGCCCACCGGCCAGGCGCGCACAGCGCTCTTGCAGTTGGCTGAAGGTGAATTGTTGTCCATTGTCTATCAAGGCAGTCTTATCAGCGGCAATCTGCACTGCCCTGGCGATTGGATCAGCAAATGTATGCATTCTTCCCTCGGAATTTTTGATCAGCATTATTCGAGGCGCTATTGTAGATGGCATGCCTGCATACGACAAAACGAAAAAAACACGATTCGCGAAGCGCGTTGCAGCCGCAACTACCTGCCTGGGCTGGATTTTACTCAGTACCTCCCAGGCCACCGCTGATAGCGTGTTTAACGTCCTCATCGAAAATGACGTTTTCAGCAACACAGACCGGCATTACACCTCTGGTGTCATGTTCAATTACATCAGCGGTATCAACGAAGGACCCCGTCGCGACTCAATTGTTGGAGGACGATCGCCCGTACGCCGGCTACCTTTATCTTGCGACGGGTTTCACCACGCAGAACAAAGACGAAACAGAATCCTGGCGTATCAGTTTTGGCCTGGTTGGTCCTGGTGCTCGCGCCGAGGTCATCCAGAACAACCTGCATCGCGCCATCGGCAGTGACGAGGCGATGGGTTGGGACCACCAGTTGAAGAATGAATTTGTCGCTTCGCTTGCCTACGAAAAAAAGTGGCTTGGATTGTATCGGGCCAAACCTTTCAAACTTGAATTTGACCTGCTACCCCATGCCAGCGCCTCCTTAGGCACGCCCCTCACTTACTTCGGCGCTGGCGGCATGATCAGGATTGGCCGCGGCCTGGACCATGACTATGGACCGCCGCGAATCAGACCGAGCCTGCCGGTTTCGCAGTACTACGAACGTAAAGGTGGCGTGAGTTGGTATTTTTTTGCAGGCATCGATGGCCGATTTATTGCACACAACCTGTTTCTGGATGGCAATAACTTTGAAAACAGCCACTCGGTCGATCGCGAAGACTTCGTCGCCGATTTGCAAGCCGGATTTGTCTGGAACAATTCCAAGTTTCGTCTGGCCTACTCCTGGATCTATCGCAGCCGCGAATTTGCGCAGCAACAAGAACGCGATATCTTCGGCTCGGTGTCTATTTCAGTCCATTTTTAAGCAACGCCAGCACATCCAGCAAGACGTTCATATCAATACTCGTGTCCGCATGCAGCGACAGGCACAGATTAGCCGCCAGCATCGGCTGTGGCAGCGCCTGAGATAAATAGTTCAGCACCCGCATGTCATCGTTTATCAATGCCTGGGCTAAAAATGGAGATATCGCCCCGACACCAGGCTCAAGCTCAAATCCGACGATGTTGTGCAGGCTGGTCAGGAGCTTCGGCCCGACAAATTGCGGCGCTATAAATGCCGGATCTACCCGCCGCACCATGCGCTGTATCGCTTCAATCAGGAAAGTCAGTATCGGGCAGTCGCCGCGAAACGCGCAGTAGGCGTTGTGCACGTTCTTGTGGATGCGCAACCCGGGTGTCTTATCATGCTCGTCTAACCAGTATTCACCACCAAATACGCATGATGTTTGCGGGGCAACGCTCAACAATTCCGGCGCAAATACATACACATCTGCATCGAACCAGGCCACCACGTCATGCTCTTCCGTCTGCAGTTTCTCGAAAATCCACAGTAAACGAGCCAGGTCCGCAGCTATGGGTTTGCGCGGCGCCACCTTGAGCGCGTACCAATCAGGTAAGCGTTCGAATAGTTCATCACCGCAGGATGAATAGTCATAACCGCGATCGACGGCCCATGCCTGCACCGAAGCCTGGCACCGATCAATCCAGCCAGGCACTTCAAGCGGGCGAAAACTCTGTAAGATTAGGACCTTATCCACGACGTCTTGTGATCACCACCATTGCATAACAAAACCATATACCTCGCACGATTAGCCGCCATCTGCACGTTCATGCTGGCGATGGCGTCGTGCACCAGCATCGACCCGACAAGCCGGCCAACCACATTACTCAATGGCTTGGCCACCTCGCCATTGAAAAGCAAACTGCAAAGCTGTGCGACGGGTCCGTTCAAACGTACCGATTTCTCCATTGCGCATCGTGGTGCCCCGCTGGGCTATCCCGAACACACCCGACAGGGATATCTGGCGGCAGCAGCAATGGGCGCCGGTGTCATTGAATGTGACGTGACATTCACCAAAGACCTGGCGCTGGTGTGCCGCCATTCTCAATGCGATCTGCACCGCACCACCAATATCCTGCAAACCAAACTCGCCCGGCAATGTACTTCGAATTTTACCCCGGCAACCGCAGACAAAGCCGCTAACGCGAATTGTTGCACCACGGATATTACCCTGGAAGAGTTTCGCAGCTTGTGCGGCCGCCGCGACATTGTTGATGCCGCCGCCGATAATGTCGATGACTATCTGACCGCGCCTACATCACCACTGGTAAGCGATCCGGTGCAATGCGGCACCCTGATGACCCATGCCGAGAGTATCGACCTGTTCGATAAACTCGGCACTGGCTTTACCCCGGAACTCAAGAGCGCTGCGGTGGCGATGCCCTTCCACGGCATGACGCAACAAGACTATGCCAGCAGGATGCTCAATGAGTATGTCACTCGAGGTATTGCAGCGGAACGGGTGCGACCGCAGTCTTTTATCCTGCAAGACATACTGTATTGGATAGACCAGCACCCCGATTTCGCCGCCCACGCCGTCTATCTTGACCCACGCGGGCGCCAACCCGATTTTCAGGTATCGCTGGAAGATATGCAGCGTCTATACAACGCCGGAGTGACGACCATTGCACCACCCATGGCAATGCTCCTGGAACTGGATGCCAGCGGTAAACTTCAACCAACAAACTATGCGCGCTACGCGAAAGCCGCTGGCTTGAACATCATTACCTGGACGTTTGAATCTGGCGTCGCGACCGACCCGAACAACTGGCTGTATGCCAACTTGCCAGGCTTCATGGACAACGAATCGAAAATGTTAGAAGTCTTACACGTCTTACAGAGCGAAGTCGGCATCACCGGGATATTTTCGGATTGGCCTGGCACTGTGACCTACTACGCAAACTGTTTCGATCTTTAGCGCCGTTGCTACCAGATCGGACCCGAGGCAACGCCACCGCGTAAAAAAGCCTCAATTTCGTCGCCACGCTCGGCTGCATCTTCCTCGCCGAGGCGGATGAGCAGGGCGAGATATTCCGGTTCGAAAATGACCATGCTCAACGCATCCGAGTTGCGTGATTCAGGATTTTGCAAGCCACTCGCAAAGAAACGAAATGCACTGGGCATATTTAACTCATGTTCCAGAGCCAGCGCCCCCAGGTCTTCCTTGGGCCGCAACACCATCACTTCGACCTGCCGCAGGGCACTGTCTTCCCCAGCTTGGGGATTCTGCGCTATCAGACGATTGATCCGGTTCATCTGTAACGCGTCGTAGTCGAGCATGTCGAGAAACACGGCGTTGAGCATCACACCCGCGATCTGGGCTGGCGAAGGGTAAGGTTCCTGTAACTCAGGGGTGATGGAAGCGACCGGCTTGACCCGTGGCGACACTGCCAATATGCGCGTCGCACCCAAGTGTAACGCCGGCGATAGCGGTGCAGTCAAACGCACGCCACCATCGCCATGCCAGGCAGATTCCAGCTGTACCGCCGGAAAAAACATCGGTAATGCCGCGGATGCCATGATGTGGTCTAAGGTCATCCGGGTATCGTTGGCACGCAATTGTCCACGCTCCCAAAGAAAATCACTCTCACCTTCAACCCAGGCAACAGATCGGCCTGAGCCGTAGTTGGTGGTGATAATCGCCAGTGAGTCGAGCAGGCCGTCAGCAAGATTTTCTTCTATGCCAATAATGCGGTCGTCTTCCAATGGCAGAGCGGCACGTAAAAACTCACGTAACGGTCGGTTATCAACCATACCGCGGATGCCGGAGCGACCCAGTCGGCCACCACTGATGACACGTAACCCCCAGATGAAAACCCGCCGCATGATGCTGGTGAACTCTGTGACATAGACTTTGTCAGTATCCAAGCTTAACCAGATATTGCTGAGCTTTGACACCGCTTCCGCCCAGCTTCCTCGATATGCCGCAAGGTGTGCTGCGTTGATCGCACCCGCCGAAACGCCGGTCAAAATCTGCGGACGATATTCCGGTATCGCATTTGCAATGTAGCGCAAGCAACCCACCTGATATGCCGCGCGAGCGCCGCCGCCACTCAGTACTAGAGCATGTTTTTCCTGCGTTTCGTTAGTGGGCATGTTTGGTATCTTCAGTTGTTTACGATCAGCGTGGCACATTAAAGCGCCAGCCATGCAACCGCAATGCGATTCGATCACGTATGATGGCGCCATGCTTCAAGGTTTGCGAAATTTGAAGCCACGGATGAACGCCTTGTTTCGTCCTCGTGGCACGGTTTTCTACGGCTGGTGGATTGTCGCCGCCTGCTCAGGTATTCAATGGCTGGCGGCCATGACATGGATGCATTCATACGGTGCTTACGCCGTCATGCTGCGGGAAGAGTTCGGCTGGAGCATGACCGTATTGTCTGCTGCATTCGCCCTCACCCGCTTGGAAAGCGGCCTGCTCGGTCCCTTGCAAGGTTGGCTGGTCGACCGTTTTGGTCCGCGCATCATTCTCACCGTCGGCACGGTTATATTTGCCATCGGCTTCTTTGCTTTCAGCCAGGTCACTTCGATAACGAGCTATTTCGTCGCCTTTATATTGATCGCCCTCGGCTCAAGTCTGGGCGGTTTTGCAACACTCATGGTGTCGCTGGTCAATTGGTTCGAACAGCACCGCTCCAAGGCCGTTGCCTGGTCGCAAATCGGCTTTTCTGCGGGCGGTTTGTGTGTGCCGTTTGTTATTCTCGGCCTGGAAGCCTGGGGTTGGCGCACAATGGCGATCATTTCAGGTTGCATGGTGCTGTTTATAGCTGGGCCGCTCGTGCAGTTGGTCAAGCACCGCCCGGAAGATATCGGCGAAGTGGCCGACGGCAAGCCACCAGCCGAGCACATAAACCACAAACCACAGGACAGTTTTACCTGGCAGCAAGCGGTACGCACACCGTCGTTCTGGCTGATCTCTTTCGGTCATGGCTTGTCTCTGCTGACCGTGTCATCGATGCTGCTACACTTGATCCCACACCTGACTCACAGCCTGGAATATTCCACTCTGGATGCGGGAATTGTCTTCGCCTTCATGACCGGCACCCAACTGATCGGTCTGTTCTTAGGAGGGTTCCTCGGCGACCGCTTTGAAAAGCGCATTATCTGCGTACTGTGCATGGTCGGCCACTTTGTTGGCCTGCTGGCAGTCACCTACGCGACCAATGTCTGGTGGCTGGCCGCGTTCGTAATTTTTCATGGCCTGGGTTGGGGCGTACGCGGACCATTGATGGTTGCCTTGCGCGCCGACTATTTCGGTCCGAAGTCATTCGGCACCATCATGGGCATCTCTTCTCTAATCGTGATGCTCGGCATGACTTCAGGACCGATCATCTGTGGCGTGATGTTTGATATGTATGGCGATTATCAGCGGGCCTTCACAACCATGGCGGTGATCTCGCTAACCGGCTCTATCTGTTTCTGGTTTGCAAAACCACCCCAACCGCTTGCAACCTAGCCCTGCTTCTTTTCCACTCGACGTCGCAGATTAGCCAGCGTTTTTATCGGCCCGTCTACCACATAACGGTTCAGCATCCATCCTGGCACCCTGGTTTCAGGATCTGCATGATAGATGTGCGTGACCCGCGTACCTTCGTCAATGGCTTCGAGCGCCCATGAACCGGAAGCTTTTGTCATGCGCACCAGGCCTTTGACCAGTGGCACCCGCTCGGGAACACTGGTTAAGATGATGTGCGCGTTGCCATCCTGGAAGCGCACAGTCACCTGGTTGACAGTGTCCCGGTCTGCCAGCGGAAACGGTGTCTTTACTCTTATGCGTACCACAGCCTGGCCATTCACATAGGGTTCGATCATCTGAGCTTCGCTACACCTGTGGTACCACTGCGGATAAGCAGCGTGATCGGCTAAAGTCGCCAGTATGTCTTGTATCTCGGCGTGCATGATCGTCACGGCTTTAAACGCCGGAAAATTTGAGCCGGGGACCTTTGCGGTATACACCACAACACCGTTTTCGTCCCCGGCCGGCTGCCAATCGAAAGCTTTATCATTGGCGCTTACGGAGCTAACCACAGCGACCAGTAAGCCTGCCAGATACCAGCATAGGATCCGCTTCAAGCTACTTCGCTCCCGGAAATTCTACTTTGGCGATGGCGATACCCGCCTCCCCCGCAATGGCATAAAGCAGATAGTTATTTTCATCTTCAACGTAGACTGCCGGATCCCGCAATTGGTTCACTTTGCCATAGGCGGTGCTTCGCACTGAAGGGACTGCCGGGGCGCTTGCACCCTCCCATTCGTAAACGGGTCGCAGCACCTCCAACGACTCAGAAACCTCCCACGCCATCCAGTCACGGCGCAGGTCGATGCTGCTCACCTTCACATGTTCCGGTACATCCCCAACCTGAGTCCAGAAAACCCATAGCGTTGTACCTCGAACGAGCACAGCGCAGTGCCGCATGTCGGTGTTGAACAATCGCGGACCTTCTACAAACGGACCAAGCGCCTGCTGAGAACGGTAAAACTGACCAGGCATGGCCAGGCCGTAGGTCATATTCTGCCAGCTAAAGGCGCGAAAATAGGTGCGGCCAAGAATCTGTGGCTGGGCCGTAAAGCTAACACCATCAGAAGAAGTCGCCACCCTCGTGGCCTGGCGTGCCAGCCCTTCCAGGCCGTGGAAATACATGACGATGCGCCGATTCTTATCATCTACATGCACATCTGGCGAAGCAATGTGAGGTGCCGTCACTTCTTGCAACACGTCATGTTCGATCTCGATTCCGCGCGCGGCGAACGCCGCTTCAACTTCAACCCGCTGGGCGTCACTCACCGGCGGCGGTTCAGTGAGGAAATGTGAATCTGCTATCTGCAGACTGCCAGGCACATGAATCTGCCAGGGACCGATCAGATCATCCGCGTAGGCCAGACGAATGGTGCTGCCCTTATGATCGGCAAAGTAAAGATAGTATTTTCCCAGCGGCTTGTGCACCCAGGAAGGTACCTTGATAAGCGACGGGCCTTGGATGTTGTCGCCAATGCTGGGATCCAGGCCGGCATGGATAATCGGCCCCTCTCCCAAGCGGGTTACCCGGATGCTTGTTGTCTGGGCCATATTCGCTACGGCTCCCATCATGCAGAACAAACAAAACAACGCCCTGACTGACCACAAATGATATTTCGACGGCATATATCCCCGCCTGACATTGTCAGCGCGGGAGTGTAACTGTTTTAATGTCGGTGAAGTGGGAACAAGGATAGTAAAATGAGTGATGACCGCGTTGGCTGTAAGCTCAAGTATCTGGTCAAAGGCGTACGGCCCGAGCGGGCCAGCCAGAGTGCCTTACAAGATGAGCTGAAAGAGTTGCTACCTAATGCCGATTCCATTGTGATTCTGCCCGTGGTCGAGGGTTATTCGGTTGAGATAGAAGTCTCTGATGTGGCACCTTTTTCACGCACCAGCTTTGAACCCTACGTGGCCGACCACATCCTGCCGGAAGCGGTCGCTATTCGCTGTCAGCCAGAATCTGCGATCAAATTACAATTATTGCAAGCCCACTACTCATAAAGGAGATCTCATGTCCGGACCCTTAGATGGCGTACGCGTTCTCGACTTTTCCACCATGGTCTCCGGGCCTGTTGCCGCACGCATGTTAGCTGATCAAGGTGCGGACGTGATCAAGGTGGAGTCACCCAAGGGTGACGAGATGCGCAAGATTGGTAACCAACGTAATGGTTTGACGGCAGTATTCATGTCCTGCAACCGCGGTAAACGCGGTATCTGTCTCGACCTTAAAAATGAGGATGCCAGGCACGCGCTCAGCGAACTGGTGAAGAGTGTCGATGTGATCATCCAGAATTTTCGCCCCGGTGCCATGGCCCGCATCGGTTTCGACGAGGCTACAGTGAGGGCGATAAAAAAGGACATCATCTATGTCTCTATCAGTGGCTTTGGCGAACAGGGACCCTACGCGCATCAGCGTGTCTACGACCCGGTTATCCAGGCGCTGTGCGGCGCTACTGACATCCAGGCAGACCGGGATAGCGGACGGCCGAAGATGTTTCGCATCATCATCGCCGACAAAGTGACTTCGCTGACAGCCGCCCAGGCTGTTTCCAGCGCGCTTTATGCCCGGGAGAAAACCGGCAAAGGCGATCACATCAAATTGTCGATGTTGGACGCCATGGTTTCGTTCTTCTGGCCTGAAGGGATGTCTGGCATCACCTTTGTCGGTGACGAGATAGACGTGACCAAATACCAGGGCACCATGGATCTGATCTACGAAACCACCAACGGCTATATGACCGCAGGTGCCGTTTCCGACGACGAGTGGCGAGGCATGTGTACGGCACTCAACAAAACCGAGTGGATAGAAGACGAGCGATTCAACAACACCACCGTGCGGTTTAAAAACGCAGAGCTGCGTAAGCAGATGACGGCGGCGGAAATCGTTAAATGGGACCGACAGGAGATACTCGAACGATTAGACCAGCAAGGCGTGCCCAGCGCGCCGTTGTTGTCTCGTCTCGACCTGCTGGACGACGAACAAATCGCCGCCAACGGCACAATTGAGATCTATGAGTGGGAAGGCCACGGCCAGGTTCGTCAAGCCCGCCCGGCAGCGACTTTTGATGTGCACCCCGGCAGTGTAGACCGAGCGGCACCACTCATGGGAGAGCACAATGTTGAGATACTGCAGGAGATTGGATATAGCAACGCTGATATTCAAACCCTCGTCGACAAAGCAGCCTTAGTCGACTGAATTCTGTGCTCTCGGACACGGTAAAACGACTCCCGCTGTAGGACATCGACTCTATGGAGGGAGAAATGAGAACAATCTTTCTTTTGAATGTGCCTAGTACATCTCGTAGTTACCAAGGAAGGCGTATGACTGCCTGTATCAGTAACGTCGTGCTGCGACCACTCATGACTTTTTTCGTTTTCGCAGTGACGTTCATTTGGGCCGATACAAAACGACAGATCGACCATCAGCACAGCTGCATTACGCAGCACTGTGTCTAGGTAATTGCCGGCATCGAATAAGATGCAACGCCCATCCATTTCAACCAGTGCGGAAAATCCCCATACATGGGAGAGGTAGTTATCAGGAGCCGACCCTGCTGCCGGATGTTGCCTTGCGCTGCGTCTCTTGCGCATCGCTTCGCATTTTTCGCGCTTCGCGTCGCATCTCGTCCCACTCTCGCTGCTTGAGGCACACGCGCGTAGGAATGTGCGATCCGGTCGGCCTAATCCTGTGGCACACGCGTTTGTTCGGATTTGTCTTCACCACCTTGACCACTTGGGCATCCGGCGCTGGTTCTTCTTCTGGTTGCGCCATGGCGAGGGGTATGCCGAAACTAATTACGACCGTCAGGGCTGCGCTGAACTGAATGGCTCGGTAAATTTTCATGAAGACTCCTCGAAGAGGGTGCCATAGTAGATGAGATGGGCGGAACAGGAAACCCAGGGTGAAACAGGGGGTGTTAGCGCCAGCACAGAAATTGGCGTATTGTCGTTGCGCTTAGAAAAGGGGGAGTCGTGAACAGCACAGTGAAATTGAAGTGCGAATGCGGGGCCGTTGCCGGATCTTTGCAGTTGAAACCCCGAGGGCGGCGATTACTGTGTATGTGCCATTCCTGCCGGGGTTACGCGAGATATCTCGACAAGCAGTCGCGCATGCTGGATGAGCACGGGGGCCGCTACGCTGGTATACGCAATGTTGTAACACCCCGGTCGCGAATATCATCCCTAATCCGAAAATCCCATTTGCCGGCATGCCGATGGTGTTCATGAATCTCGAGGGTCAAGGCGCGCGCGATCAGGTTCTTGGTCGTGTGCGGTATCGCATACATGCCAGAGACGCGGTGGGAGATGCAGATGGACATCCCAGCGGACCTATGGGCATGCTGTTGGCTAGGTCTATAAAGCTGTTGTGGAATAGTCTGCGCGGCCGGAGTCGGCCGACGCCGTTTTTCACCGATGCCGGCGAGCCCGTTGCCGCCCCTGAACGCCTGTCAGAAGCGGCACGTGCCGCGATCGGACTTCCTTCCGCCAGCTAGCTACGCAACGTGACTCCGGACAAAGCTCCGGTGTGCTCGCCGTGCTCCATGAATGGCTTGCCGTTGACGACAATGTGATCGTATCCGGCGCCGGTTTGCACGTATCGACCGGCGCCGCCGTGGAAGTCCTGTTTGTACTCGGGCAGGTCCGCGGCTAGATTCGCCACATCGATCACATTGATGTCTGCGTAAATGCCCGAGCACAGCACGCCGCGGTGCTTGATGCCGAAAAGTTCCGCCGTGTCGGAGGTCCAGCCGCGTATTGTTTCCTCCAATTCGATCTGACCGCTATCGCGTACCCAATAGCTTAGAAGCCAGGTCGGCGAACTCGCGTCCATGATCTGTCCGACGTGGGCGCCGGAGTCTGCCAGGCCCATGGCAACGGTAGGGTTCTTGAGCATTTCGCCGACTGCATCGATGCTTTGATTGAGTCAGGGGTAAACGTCGAGGTATTCGCGCAAGTTTCACATGCTCGCGCGAGCCGCTCACTCAGAATTCGTCAAACGCAAACAAAAAAAAGCCCGCGGATTGGCATGACAGCACAATCAGCGGGCTTTGTAGATTTGCTTAGCTTGCGCTAGGCATTCGCACTTATTGGAATAGTCCTCCAGTGAATCGATATTGGAAGCCAACCTTTATCATGCGCCCAAACGCGTTGTGGGTATAAGGGTCGTATTGCAGGTCGAGACGTGCAAACGGCGGGTCTTCATCAGCTATATTGTAAACCGACACGAACAATCGCGCCTCGCCGTCCAACAGATATACATTGTAGTGAA
>SMVB01285304.1_pt1 | contig 16709 bp, 15 predicted proteins | sample 2456461 | NCBI WGS metagenome assembly SMVB01 (sample SAMN11095934, study PRJNA526329) | marine sediment metagenome | biome: Marine sediment; feature: Surficial sediment; material: Deep marine sediment; isolation source: Hadal surficial sediment | place: Pacific Ocean | collected 2014-05 | depth...
TCAAAGCGTTGGCCGATAGTATTGCTCTGTATGTCAACGAGCTTAAGGAGCTGGCCGATGATATGCGCAAATCAACCGAAAAGAACAACAGGATGATTGCGGATGGTATTTATGCTGCAGCACTCGATCCGACCAAGACACTGGGCCCGCCGCCAGTCAAAGCAGCTGTTCCGCATTTCAATTTTGCACCACTTGAAAATGCACTCGGTCATTTGCAAGCGGCAGCCAACGCTTATGACGTTGTTGCAAACCTATCAACGACCACCTCAGAGGAAATCAATCGACTGCTGTACACCAGCGAACGATTACTGACTCGCGATGCGGGTTTGAAAGGCCGTAGCTGGTACAAGCACCACATCTATGCGCCCGGTTTTTACACCGGTTATGGGGTTAAAACAATCCCTGGGGTTCGGGAGGCCATCGAGCAACGGGAATACGATTCTGTTGAGCCGCAGATCGAGATCGCTGCTGAGGTTCTGGACTTGATGACAGCGCGTATTGAGCTATTGACCCGCAAGCTCAGCAGCGAATAAGGAACTGGGAATAACGAGCTGAGAATCACACGGTGCTGTATCAGAATGGGCCATGTCAGACAGGCATGGCCACCTAGCCCAGCCAGGTGGATTTCCAGTCGTTAAACTCGGCCAAAGTAATATCGTAGTCAGCAATTTTGTCCTTATCAAGGGACTCCAGTTCTTCATGGATGATATTTGCCAGTTCGCTGCGTTCGTCAGCCTCAATATCCTTGCTGAGCAGCCAGGCAATCGCCGGGGCGACCAGCGCCTGGCTGGTTTTTGCTTCTACCAGTTCTTTGACGCTTCTTTGAATCAAGCCCCGGTGGCGTAAACTGAGTGGCTCAGGCTGAGGTAGGGCCTGCTGAATAGCCTTGTTGTGCAAGGCAGAGCGGCGGTAGGCCCATAAAAACACATCCTTTAGCAATGAAACATCGGCAAGCTCGTACACGCCAAGCAAGGCCTGAATATAAAGACGCTCTGGTACATCAATAAAGGAAAGCGGGCGAACCCTCTGTCTCAGCAAGGGAATATTTGCCGCCAGCCTTGACACCGATCTGCTGTCACCCTCGAATGGCTGCAAATAAGGTAATTGCACCAGCAAAAAGAATGATTGTTCAAACGGGTTATCGATTTGCCGGGCCTTGTCGAGGACAATTTCAAAGCACTCCTCGATAACATGGGGAATTGAAGTGGGAACATACACTGATTGGGGGATATCCACCCGCATTGCCCGGGTTCTGAGACGTCCTTCCGCAGCTGGGCTACCCAGCAGGTTCTCAGATAGATAGGCATGGAGATTGATGATCACAAAGCTGTTTAGCCTGATTTGTTCATTCGGCTCAAGTAGAAATTCAATAGCGGCCCTGTGATTGAGCAGCGTCTGTGTCTCCCGGGCATTTTTGTCGTCAGCGGCTGCCTCGTGGTGTATCAACCTGTCTGCTTCAATTAAGGAGTATGAATTGCCATCCAGCCGACTGGAGTTGAATGACAGGTCGATGAGAAACCTGGCCTGAAGTTTTTGTAAATAGTTGCTATCGGCATGAACAAGACTATTTGCCTGGCCAAGGGCAAGCAGCGTGGCTTTTTCTTCGTCATTCAAATAGGAGGACACATTTGGAATGTACTCATCCAAGAAGGCTTTTTGGTAACCAACATTGATTCTGTTGGCCGGGGCAGAGGTAACATATTTAAAAACTTCTTTTGCGGGTTGGGAAATTGGGAATGTCCCTTCACGTCGAGAGTCGGGTTCAAGCCTGGGCAGGCTTGCACGAATTCCACTTCCAAGCGATTCTACAATTTGATATTTGGTGCCGCGCTTACTGCCCGTTGAGGTGATTTTCCCTTCTGCCACCAGGTCCTTAAGCCGGACCCTGATGGTGTGAGATTTCAGATATCCGCCGATGCCCCGGTTGATTTCATGCGGGCTCATTTGCCGATCAGTGCCGGCCAGCACCGCCAGAATACGGTCTTTTTCAGACTTAATTTCGGCTTGTTTGATCATTTTATAAGCGAGGATTCATCATATTTGGATAAATATATCTAAGAAAACTAAGATATCTTATGCTAATTTGATATTTGTTCCTACTTATCTTATAAAATTAAGATAAGTAATGAAACTTGTTTTTACAAAACACCTAGCCAGCCTGATATCAGGAGCAAGTCGTTTTAAAGTCTAGTCAAAACGGCTGCGTAGATCTCAATTGCATCCCACAGGTTTTGCAGACGCAGGTTTTCATTGGCAGGCCGTGCCGAAAATACTCAGGGAAACAGCGAATACAATGCGTGTGCAATCATCTTGGAACGTTTTCACTATTACCGGTCAGCTGCCAGTGGATCAGCGACACCGGGATGACGCCCTGCTCATCCACTTGGCGGAAAAAGTCAGACAGAATGATGGCCTCATCCGACTGGCTGCCCATTTCACCCAGCAGCCGTTCGATCAGGTACTTTCCGGTGATGTAGCTGGTGCCATAACCGGGCTGGCGCAAATACAGCAGCTGTTCAAAACCCAGCAGGTCAAGGTCATCGCGCATCCAGCCCCGCGGTGTGCGCGCCACATGAAAATCGCGGGCCTCTTTCATGCTGAAAATATTTGCATGTGCATATAAAGAGCCCAGCCCCCGGGCTGCCCGTTGCGCCACCATGATCCACACCAGCTCACGGGCACGCGGATTATCGTCAAACAGACCGGCGTGCATCATCATTTCTTCAAAACCCGTGGCCATGCCTTCTGAGCGACTGTCGAAAATGTTGTAGAGCAGCGGTCCACGCCGGATCGGGCTGGGGTGTGGGTTTGATTCCATCCGTGCCAGATCGAACCAGTGATACCAGTGCGTCCAAAGCGCCAATAGCTCGTGATGGGAAACCGTGTTGAAAAAATTACGTGACTCCGCCGGTGCAAACGCTCCCATCTGCGCGCGCAAGGCCGGTTCGATGTAGTCGTACTCCGGCAAGATGTCCTCGGCGGCCAAAAACTTTGTAAATTTGATCACAGCCTCTTCGGCGCGCTGCTGATACTCCTCAGCGCTGGCAATCGGTAGCAATGGCGGAAGATTGCGATTGTGCTGTTCTTCCAGCACCAGCATGGAAAGCGCACGGTCCAGTTCGCGCTGTAATAAGGCGACCTCCTGGTCCCAGCTAAGCGGCACCAGGTGTACATTGCGCAGTTGCCAGGTGTAATTGTCTTTGCCGATGCCGGAAGGCCCGGTTTTTGACGGAGACTGTTGTTCCAGCCATTTCACAAAAGCCAGGGTTGCAGCTTCCGCGTTATTTAATGCCGTTTTGAATTCATCACTGCTTTCAGTCGTTTTTTTAGCCAGATCATCCAGCGCAGCGGACTGGTCCCGGAGGTTGGTGATGCCGGCCACCCATAGTTCGCGGGCATTGCCGGTGAGGTTTGTTTTTGCCTGTTTCAGTAACGGCGGTATGGTCTGCAGTTCAGCGGTTAGCGTCGTCTCGGCTTCAGTGCTAAGTGGAAAGGTATATGTCCATAACTCCACCAAAGCATGATGGGTTGGGCCTTCATGCGCCGGGGTATCACTTTGCGCTGTCCAAATCGAGGTGTAGTAGGCCGGATCGCGCGCCCAGGACTGCAGTACGCGGATATTGAAATCCATGCCATTCATTTCAGCCCGCACCAGGTGCCAGTCCACCTGTTGAGCCACTGGCCAGTCGTCAATTTCAAATGTATTCAGCCGTTCCTGGTAAGTTTTCAGCTCCTGGTGCCGGCGAGTAGTGGTCTCCTGGGTGTAATCCGGTGCACCATCGAGTAAAGGCGGTTGCTCAAACTCACGCCAGTCTGAAAACAGCACCAACAAGTCCGCGTAACTATTACTTGCTTGCTGTGCCACCCCCGTCGCTGAAAAAGCCGACAACAATGTGAATGTCAGCATGATGATGAAACTGGATTTACCTGGAATGAATTGAGGCATTTTTTTGGCTTCTTGGTTTTGCTTTGGAATACCAAGCATAAGTGCTTGAGCAAAGATTGCCAAAGATATTGAGTGCCAAGGCAAACACAATTTGCACAAATTTACACTTCCTGACACACCATTACGTCTGCTGTTCCTATAATATTGATGTCACTGGGAATTTTATTCAGACATGAAAAACAACTTCAGCATCGAATCTGTCATAGCCGCCAACCGTTTTGGTCTGGGTGCCCGTGGTGCGGAGTTATCTAAAATCAACCCGGCCCCCAAAATCTGGTTGCTGGATCAGCTACAAGGACCGTCGCGTGTGCCGTCTGTGATTGCTTCATTGCCCGATTCTGCTGATGTGTTGGTAAAAATAGACGAGCTGCGTCAGCAGCGTAAGCAGATCAAAAAAAACAATCCTGAAAAAGCAGCGGACAATAAAAACTACGGGAAAACCGTACGTCGCTATTACATGCAGCAAATAAGTGCGCGTTACATATCCGCTGCGACCAGCGATTACCCGTTCCACGAACGTCTGGTACATTTCTGGAGCAACCATTTCGCCGTGTCAGCCGACAAGCAACCCTTGCCGGGCCTGGTTGGCTTGTTCGAAAAAGAGGCGATCAGGGCTAACATGTCCGGGAAATTCTCCGACCTCCTGCTAGCCGCAGAGCAACACCCGGCCATGCTCACATACCTGGATAACCAACGCTCAATTGGTCCCAACTCCCCTGCTGCGAAACGGGCCGGACGAAGGAAACCAGACAGAGAATTTGGTTTGAATGAAAACCTTGCGCGGGAAATCCTGGAGTTGCATACACTGGGTGTAGATGGTGGTTACTCTCAGGAAAACGTGACAGATTTTGCAAGGGCGCTGACCGGTTGGAGCATCGGTAGCAGTCGTGGCAGGTTAAGGGGTGGCACACCGGGAAAATTCTATTTTCGCAATGAAATTCATGAGCCTGGATCGGTCAAAGTCCTTAATAAACGATATTCTCAGCAGGGTGTCGGGCAGGCCGAGGCGATTCTCCGGGATTTGGCCGGGCATCCGGCCACGGCCCGCCATATTGCGGAAAAACTGGCACGGCATTTTGTTGCAGATGAGCCACCTGCCAGGCTGGTGGACTCGTTGACCAAAACGTTCCTGGAAAGTGGTGGTGACCTGCCAAGCCTGCATGCGGCGCTGGTCAATGCCGAATCAGCCTGGGCACAAACCTTCAGCAAATACAAAACACCGGAGGACTTTGTCATCTCGACCTTCCGTGCGCTCAACCACACACCGAATGATAGTCGTGCTGTATTTAAGGCCCTGGAAATGATGGGCCAGCCCACCTACAGACCGGGCTCCCCCGCCGGCTGGCCGGATACGGCAGCGCAGTGGGGTGGTGCGGATGGCCTGTATAAACGTATTGAATGGGCAACTGCGGTGGCCGCCAAAGTGGGTCAGCAAATGAATCCTCTTGTACTCGGCGATGCCGCACTCGGACCGGCGCTGGGTGACCACAGTCGCACGGCGATTTCCAGGGCAGAGAGCCTGCGACAAGGCCTTGTATTGTTATTGGTTTCACCGGAATTTCAACGGAGATAAGTGATGCTGAGCAGAAGACAATTACTCAAGTTCAGTGGCCTGGGATTGATGGCGGCGGGCATTCCAGGCGTTACTTTTGCAGGTGCAGAAACGGATTCAAGACTGGTGTTGGTGATCCTGCGCGGTGCCGTCGACGGTCTGGCGATGCTGGCGCCTTACGGCGAGCCATCCTATGCTGGCTTGCGTGGCGAGCTTGCACTGCAGGCGCCTGGAAACCCCGGCGGCTTATTGAAACTTGATGGACTATTTGGACTCCACCCATCACTCACCAATATCCACAGCATGTATCAGCAACAGCAAGCCACGCTGTTTCACGCAGTTGCAAGCCCTTATCGTGAGAGGTCTCATTTTGACGCCCAGAACTTGCTTGAAAACGGCACGTTAAAAGCGGGTGGCACACGGGATGGCTGGTTAAACCGCGCCTTGTCATCTATCAATAACGCCAACAGTCAGACCGGTAAAAAATATACGGCGATTGCCATGGCGCAAAACACCCCCCTGGTGTTGCGCGGCCCTCAACCCGTTTCCAGCTGGGCGCCATCTTCTTTACCTGGCGCCGATGAAGAAACCCTGAGTCGCATCAAACGCCTTTATTCGAATGATGAGTTTTTTGCTGAACGTTTACAGCAAGCACTTGAGTCACAGGAAATTGCCGGTAACCAGCAAAGCTCGCGCCGTCGCAATCGTCAAAAACAAGCTCGGGAAAAGATGCAGGTCACCGCAAAATTTCTGCGTGCGGACAACGGCCCGCGTATCGCTGTAATGGAATCAGGGGGCTGGGACACCCACGCCAACCAGGGTGCTGCCAACGGCAGCCTGGCCAATAAGTTTGAAGCCCTCGACACCAGTCTGGGTGAATTCAGGAATGCCATGGGCGATGACTGGTCAAGTACCGTCGTGATATTGGTCACCGAATTTGGCCGCACTGTGAGGGTCAATGGTACGCGGGGAACCGACCACGGCACCGCGGGTGCAGCCATGTTACTGGGTGGCGCAGTCAACGGCGGTAAAATCCATACCGATTGGCCTGGCCTGCAAGCAGCCAACCTGTATCAAGGCCGTGACCTGATGCCCACCACCGATCTGAGAAGTGTTTTCAAGGGCGTGCTCGCAGACCACCTGTCGGTAGCCAAAAGAAAACTGGATAATGAGGTCTTTCCGGACAGCATTGACACCCCGGCGATCAAAGATCTTTGCACAGCGCGCACATAAAGACAGGAAACCTGTCAGGCCGACACAGGCTATAAGGACAACTGATCAAACTCACCCAGATTCATCAGAAATTTCTGTGCGGTGAAATTGATATCGGCCTTGTCGGTCGCTTCGGAAAGCCGGCGCACGCTTTCGGCAATTGCGAGCCACCAGCGCATATGATTGGCGCTAAGCTGGGCGGCAACCGGGATGAGGTCGTGCATGGTGCTGAAGTTTCTTTGTGCCGCTTTTTTTATATTGAGCAAGCTGTCGAGACCCAAGTCGCTTTTGTGTAATTTTACGAAAAGGGTTTTGACGAATTCCGGATCCAGGTCCAGTGACTGGGCGCTAGCTGGCTCGGTATTATCTTCGAGCAGTGCAATATCCAGGTGACTCAATATGTCGCGTAATGCCCCACGCAGGCTTTCACGTAGTTCATTTTTTCGTTCACGTTCCAGTCGACTCTGGATCAGTGAAAACAAACCCACCAGGAAGAACCCTTCCAGGCAAAAGCCGATGAGTTCCGGAAGTAAGCTGGTCTGAAACGCTCCGTCGCCGCTACCCTTGAGGAAAACGTAGAGAAAATAGCTGCCGACGACGCCAAACAAGATCAAAGGCGCAAAAACCAGTAGTCGTTTCAACTCATTGCTCCTCTTCGGGTAGGGCCAGGGCGTAAATCACGGCTGCAATCTTGCGTGCTTCGGCCCGGGTCATATCCAACGGTACATTCTGCAGATAAACAACCAGCTCATCTCTAAGTGGCACTGGAAATATGTCGTATGGGCTGCGTGGTGGGTTGAGTGCCAGCTCCTCTCTGGCCTTGGCCTGGCCGGGGGTATCGCGGGCGGCGACCACCACCGATTCTGGTTTCTCGCCTTCAAAGCTAACGAACTTACCGGGATCCGCCGTCCAGGAAATAAAATCTTTTATTCCGCTGCTGAGCCGTTCGTTATAAAGCTGTAGCGTTTCCGGGCGGATGGTGGAGCCTTCCAGCTTATGAAATCGAGAACACAACTCATCCACGTCCAGCACACGCAAGTCGAGACGTTCGTGCGCCTTTAACTGACCCAGCAACTGCTCCGCTGCCAGTTTGCGTGAGCGGGCCGTCGCCGGCTTGGTGATGCCGGTAATTGCGCCTTGCCTGAGGAACTCAAGAAAAGCAGTTTGTGAATAGTCTTTGTTAGTCATTTTATCTTACCAACATCGCGTAGGGTGGACATTTATGTCCACCGATGATCATTACGCACCGAAGATGGTGGACATAAATGTCCACCCTACAGCCACGCCAGCACTACGCGTGAGAGCTCTTCACCACAATCTTCCTGGATGAAGTGACCGCCACCTTTGAGTGTCGTGTGTGGTTGCCCCTGGCAGCCCGGTATCAGTTTTTGAATAATAGGTGCTGCGGCGCCAGTGATTGGGTCGCTATCGCCAAAGGCACACAGCCATGGTTTTTCAAACGCCATAAGAACTTTCCAGGCGTCCCGATTGGCCTGGCTTTCCGGATTGTCAGGCGTTGTTGGCACCAGGGTTGGAAACTGCCTGGCGCCTTCCTTAAACGACTCGTCAGGAAACGGTGCATCATAAGCCGCTATGGCAGCGTCACTAAGACCGGCGACCGTACCCTTGTGCACGATCTGACCAGCCGGGAACATGGGTACTTCCTGAGAAAACTTTTGCCACTTGCTAAAAGCTTCGCCGGGGCTGTGATCTCCGGTTGGCAACATGGTGTTGGTGGTTACAACCCGGGCGAATCTGTCGGGCTCATCGGCGACCAGACGCAGACCAATCAAACCGCCCCAGTCCTGGCAGATCAAAATGATGTCCTTTAAATCCAAAGCACGCAGCCAGTCCTGCATCCACTCCAGGTGACGGGCATAACTGTAGTCGGCTCGCTTTGCGGGTTTGTCGGATTTACCAAAGCCCGGCAAATCCGGCGCAACGACCCGATAACCGGCCGCAACAAATGGAGCCACCATTTTTCGATACAGATAACTCCAGGAAGGTTCGCCATGCAGCATTAACACCGTCTGAGCAGCCGGATCCCCTTCATCGATATAGTGAATTCTGATGGCGGTGCCATCCAGGCGGTCCTTTATCGTCAGGTAATTGGGCTTGAAGGGGTAGTCCTGCAAATTGTCGAATCGATCATCCGGTGTGCGTAATATTTCCATGTGTTAGCTCTCCATCATCGTCATTCCGCCGGCTTCCATCACCGTCATTCCACCGGCCTCCGTCATTCCGGACTTGGTCGCTCTGCGCATCCATGCGCTCTGACGACATAAGGTGCATCCCTGCACCGAATCCGGAATCCATTTTTTACGTTATCGGTAAAATGGACCCCGGGTCAAGCCCGGGGTGACGGGTTTCGGGTCAAGCCCGGGATCTATTAATTCATAATGGTTTAAAGCAGACGAGCCCAAAATGGTCGTGAAATCAGCAAGGCCAGAAACATTGCCGCTGGCCCCCACTTCTTTTTGCGCCATAAAAACCTGAACTGCCCCTTGAGAAAAGCTGCTGCTAGAAATGCATCGGCCAATTCTGCGGATTCACTGGCGTTGATGGCTTTGAGCTCATCACGTGAGCTGCCGGCCCGAAAGCCGCGTGTGGCGCCTGAAGCCACCCATGCCCCGGCAATCCGCTGGGCCTCTTGCGCGAGTTGCTCATGCGCAACGACCCACTGGATCAGGCCCACATCCAGGGCTTCTTCAGCCGTTGGTTTCCAGCCCTCTTTCCCAAGCATGCGGTCGGCATTGGCCTGATTCATAATGCGTGCAAAGTGCACACTCGAGCAGCCTTCCGGGGTCACGCCAAGTGCCGCAAAGGGTGTTGAGAATGTTGCCTTTTCCGAGGCAATGATGCCATCACAAAGCGTTGCAGACGTGACACTGGCACCAATCGCCGGCCCGTTAACGGCCACCAAAATGGGTTTTGGGAAATCGATAAACAACTCAAAAAGGGCCTGGTTGCTCTGTTTGATGTTCTCACGCAATTTACGCGGATGTGCCAATCGAAGCGTCGCTGACAAATTAACCCCTGCACAGAAATACGGATCCACACCGGTCAGCACCAGCACTTTGGTTTCATCATCTTGAGCTGCAATGCTGAAACATTCTTTGAGTGCGTCCAGCATCTCCATGGTCCAGCCATTGAGACGCCCGGGGGTATTCATGGTCAGGGTTGTTACCCCACCTTCCTTATGCGTGAGGATGGGGGATGAGTTCTCAATTGATGGAATACCCGTACTCTCAGTTGTCATTTTTAATCCTTCAAGCTCAAAAAATGCCTAGCTCAAGTCCCGCTGCCAGGGTCATTCCCAATTCTTCACACTGATCCAGGAAAGACGCCTGCCAGGTGCCACAGCAAATAAGCGGTTCCTGCACCTGTTTCCAGGCAAGTCCTTTTACGATTCGTTCGATGCTGCTGCGCGCACCCAGACCATCATTGCCGGCACGTATAAACATCGCATAGGGCAGGGAGTCAGTTTTTTCCAGGCAGGGATAGTAGATGCGATCAAAAAAGTCCTTCATCGCGCCGCTCATATAGCCGAAATTTTCGGTGGTGCCCAATATGATGGCGTCGGCATCAAGTACTTCGTCGGGACCGGTTTCAAGTGGCCGTGTCAGAGTGACTTCAATACCACTGATATCCGTACATTTTGCGCCCTCAAGTACTGCCCTGGTCATTGCAAGGGTCTTGGGTGAGGGTGTATGCGACACAATCAGCAGTTTTTTCATTTGGCCTTATGACCTACACGAAGCTGGGATCGAGTCAATTATAAGGAGATTGCGCAGCCATTGGTGGTTTCGTGGTCATAGATTTTAATTTCTACCCGGATGCACAACCATCCTATAATCAAGGCATGGCTTTGGCCAAACACAAATCGCATTACCGGCGGATAATTTATTTGGCCATGTCTGTCTTTGCCTTGATTAGCCTGGAGTCACGTGCCCAGTCCGAGGATGAGATCTGCCCCTGTTTCAGTATGGAGGAGGTTGAATCACTTTTCCTGATACACGCAGTTTTGCCTGAGGAAGAGCGCAACACAAACTGCAGCGCTGAGGACTACAAGGTTGAATGCTCTGCTGAAGTGGTTGTGATGGATCAGGACTACGAGGTCATTGCGCAGGCTGGTGTCGATTGGCTCGATTTTGATCACGGGGGATGCAGATACACAGACACCCGGACAGAACCGCCTGTTGAGCGCGAGGTCAGGTGGCCTCATCCGGCCCCTGAGGCTACGGCCAGGGCCTGTTTCAATATCATTTCCAGCGCGATCGCGAATGCAGACACTAGTTTCTACTGCAACACCTATCCATAAGGAAAAATAACGGGGAAGGGCTAAGATGCCAACATCATGAAAATTTCTGCGATCCGTGTATATCAAGTCGACCTGCCACTGGTTGAAGGCCGTTATTCTTGGTCTGAAGGCAAGTATGTCGAGGTCTTCGACAGCACCGTCGTCGAGTTGCTCACCGACGACGGATGTGCTGGATATGGCGAAGTTTGTCCGTTGGGGCCGTTTTACCTGCCCGCATTTGGAGCAGGCGCACGTGCAGGCATCGGCGAGCTTGCAAGCAGCTTGATTGGACAAGACCCGACGGCCATCGGACCGATCAACCAATTGATGGACAAGGCGTTGCTGGGGCATCCTTATGTCAAATCAGCAATCGACATGGCCTGTTGGGATCTGCTCGGCAAAGCCAGCGGAAAATCTGTCTGCCAGTTGATGGGTGGCAAATTTGGTGAAAGTGTCGCTCTGTATCGTGCGATCAGCCAACGACCCGCCGGTGAAATGGCAGAAAACGTAGCCGCCTACCGTGCCGAAGGCTACACCAAATTCCAGCTTAAGGTGGGTGGTGATCCTGCCGATGATATTGAACGGATTCATGCCGTTGCCGGGGTGTTATCAGCTGGTGAAATTCTTATTGCCGATGCGAATACAGGCTGGCGTGTCGACGACGCCATCAGGGTGGTCAACGCAGTTAGTGAGCTGGATGTCTACATCGAACAACCCTGCCGCTCCTATGAACATTGCTTGACTATCCGGCGCCGGACCTCCCTGCCTTTCATCCTGGATGAGAACATCACCGGCATCGAGTCATTAATGCGTGCCCACAACGACGGTGCCATGGATGTCATTAATCTGAAAATATCGAAAGTTGGCGGGTTGAGCAAGGCGCGCCAAATCCGCGACCTCTGCGTGTCATTGAACATACCTATGACCATTGAAGATAGTTGGGGTGGCGATATCATCACCGCCGCGATTGCGCAGCTGGCGCATTCAACACCCGAGGAATTGAGGTTTACTGCGACTGATTTTAATAGTTATGTGAGTGTTCAGAATGCCACGGGAGCGCCACAACGCGTCAATGGCCGTATGGTGGCGTCAGATGAGCCAGGGCTTGGTGTTGAGTTGAATATGGACGCATTGGGAGAGGCGGTCGCGGAGTACACCAGCTGAGCTTTCTCAGTTAGCACCCTTGCGACCCTTGCCTTTCATTTCCGCCCTGCGTTTTTTCATCAGTGCGAGCTGCTCTTCGGTTAATACGGCAAGTATCTCCTCCTTGCCACCGCCGTCGTCACGGATCTGGCGAATTTGCGCAACTTGCTCGTCACTCAGGTCAAGATTTTTCTGCATTTGCGCCATGCGATCACTCATGGGGCTATTACGTTCTTCATCGTCGGCAAGGGCGGCAGTAGATGCCATTGCCATGGCAAGGATCAAAACCAGTATCTTTTTCATGAGTTGCTCCCGAGCTCCCTCATATTGAACTCTTGCACATTCACAGCGGCCTTTGATCATGTCGAATACTCCGTATTTCTAGCGGGAACATATTAAACAGAATACTTTGAAACTGTATTTGTTGTACAGGGTGTCCCGGATAAATGATGACCAATCAAAAAGAGAGCATTCTGCAAGGGTTCCCCTCAGACCGCTATACGCCCCATCGATTTGACCATTGACCCAACTAACAAGGTAATATCTATTTAAACAAACCGTAAAAGGACAAACTCGTGACTCAATTCCTTTCAAGATTCTCAAAACTTACCCTATTGACTGTTTTTATGTTGCTGGCCGTAATGCTCAGCCCGCTATCATGGGCAGCCCACCATGAAATGGATGCCACCACCAGCGCAGCACTTGATGCTGCCATCAATGGTGATCACCGTAGCGAGGCCAATAAGGCGCGCGACAATTTTCGGCGACCCAAGCAGACATTGGCTTTTTTTGGTTTCCGTTCCGATATGACGGTGGTGGAGATCTGGCCTGGCGGTGGCTGGTATACCGAAATTTTGGCACCGGCGCTGAAAGAATCCGGAAAACTCTATGCAGCGCAGTATTCGACCAATCCCACCTACGCTTACCAACGACGCTATTTTGGTGGTTTTCTTGTCAAGCTGGGCGAGAAGCCAAAGATCTATCGTGATGTGGAAATTACCACCCTGGATTTTCCCTACGCACTGGCATTAGCGCCCGCCGGTAGCGCGGACATGGTGCTGACATTCAGAAATGCGCATAACTGGGTGGACCCGGGATACGGTACCAACGCCGCCACATTGAGCTTTAAAACGATGTTTGATGTATTAAAACCCGGTGGTGTACTGGGTGTGGTTGATCACCGCTGGCCCGATCCTGAAACCGAAGACCCAGACGCCGGAAATGGTTATATCTCAGAGCAGCGCATTATCAAGCTGGCAGAGGCCGCCGGCTTTGAACTGGCCGCGCGCTCCGACATGAACCGCAACCCCAATGACGGGCACGAACACCCTGAAGGTGTCTGGACATTGCCGCCATCACTAGCCTTGGGTGATAAGGACCAGGAGAAATATGTTGCGATCGGTGAATCTGACCGCATGACGCTGAGGTTCGTCAAACCCGTGAAATGAGTTTACAAACGCATTAAAACCTGTGACCGACTAAAACATCATGCTGTGTGCTTTCCGGGCTTGGAGTAGAAAATGAAGAAAAATGACCTGAGACTAGGAATGGACCGTGTCATCAGCCGCAGAGATTTGCTCTGTGGTATGGGTGCTCTGGCTGGCAGTTCATTGCTGCCTGGCACAGCATTGGCCAATGCCATGCTGGCAGCGGAAACATCGGGCCACGGGGCAGCGTCTTTTCCGCCATCCCTTACCGGCATGCGTGGCAATCATCCCGGTTCGTTTGATGTGGCCCACAAGCTGGCCCGCGAAGGGCGCAGTGATTGGGGCAAGGCGCTGGAAACCGACGCTGACACTTATGACCTGATCGTCGTAGGTGCGGGTGTTTCGGGCTTGTCGACCGCCTGGTTTTATCAAAAGACAAATCCCGGCGCACGCATCCTGATTCTGGATAACCACGATGATTTTGGTGGTCACGCAAAACGCAATGAAATGCAGGCAGGCGAGCGCACCCTGATTGGCTACGGTGGTAGCCAGAGCCTTGAAGATCCATCAGGTTACAGCAAGCTGGTGCATCAGTTTTTGCAGGAACTCGGCATCGATTTGAAGCGCTGGGATAGTGCCTACGACGACGGTTTTTATAAACGCCACGAGTTAACCGGCGGCTTGTACTTTGAGCAGAAAACCTGGGGCGTGAACCGGGTGGTGCCTTTCGACATGGGTACCTACACATATCTGCCAATCGCGGCCTCACCCCTGGGTGTCAAAGAGGCGGTGGCGCAAATGCCCATTTCAGAAGCCGCCCGTGAACAACTGAGCTTCCTGTTAACAACCCGCGAAGATCACCTGGTTGGCATGTCAGAAGAACAACGCTGGCAGTATTTGCAAACACATAGTTACCGTGACTTTATTAGCAACAAGATGGGTGTCACAGAGGCAGATGTATTCAAGATGCTGCAGGATCTCTCGGTGGATAATTCAGTGGGTATTGACGCGGCGATGGCCGGCTCGAGCATGGACTATTCCGGGCTACCCGGCTGGGGTGGCACCGGCCTGGCAAAAGAGGCCGACGCAGACCCATACATCTATCATTTCCCCGATGGTAATGCCGGTATTGCGCGTCTGCTGGTTCGTCAGCTGGTTCCGGGGGTTGCCCCCGGCAGCACCATGGAAGATATCGTACTTGCACCTTTTGATTATTCACAGCTCGACCGGCAAGCAGCGCCGGTGCGTCTGAGATTGAATAGCACCGTGGTCAAGGTGGAGCAGGAGGGTGGCGAGAAATCGGTCGGTCCTGTTCAGGTAGATTATGTACGGCAGGGAAAAACTTACCGCGTTCGCGCCAAATCGGCCGTGTTGGCCTGCTATCACTCGATCATTCCTTTTCTTTGCCCCCAGCTACCACAGAAGCAGCGCCAGGCGCTGTCACGACAGGTAAAAGCGCCCATCCTTTATACCAATGTGGCATTACGTAACTGGCAGGCGTTCAAGAAGCTGGGTGTGGGTGCGGTGACAACACCCGGTGGTTATCACACCATCGCCATGCTCGATTTTCCGGTGAGCCTTGGCGGTTATGAGTATTCTCAAGGCCCGGATGAACCGATAATTTTGCATATGGAGCGCTTTGCTCACCGAAACAACGAGGGGCTGAATGTCGCGGAACAACGACGTCTTGGCCGCCACGAGCTATTTTCAACCAGCTTCGAAACCATTGAACGAAATGTTCGTAGCCAGTTGGCGGGTATGCTCTCTGAAACGGATTTTGATCCGGCCAGGGATATCACCGGGATCACCTGTAATCGCTGGGCCCACGGCTACTCAATGGGCTATAACGGCATATTTGATCAGCGCTATGAAGATCGCAATGACGAACGATATCCACATGTACAAGCACGACAGCCGTTCGGCAATATCAGCATAGCCAACTGTGATGCCGCAGCAGCGGCCTGGTTACCCGCGGCAGTTGAACAGGCACATCGCGCGGTGCTTGAGATCAGTTGATGATCACGCTACAGGACTTGATCGATACGCTGCCCCAGCAGGGCAGCGTCGAGTGGATCGGCATACGGCACGCACGCAAAGCACCGCTCTCGTCGATCGAACAAGTAGAGGTAAGCAGGGACCATGGACTTGCCGGCGACCACTACACAAAAACCGGTGGTAAACGCCAGGTAACTCTAATCCAGGCGGAACACCTTGACGCCGTTGCATCCATGCTGGGTATTGATGAAGTCAAGCCGGAAACCGTGCGCCGCAATATCGTCGTAAGCGGTATCAACCTGCTGGCACTGAAAGACAAACAGTTTAAGCTTGGCGAAGTGACACTTGCCTTCACCGGTCTGTGTCACCCCTGTTCGCGCATGGAAACCTTGCTCGGGTTCGGGGGCTATAACTCGATGCGGGGCCACGGTGGGATTACCGCCCGGGTAGTGCATGGTGGTGTTATCAGGCTAGGCGATGTTGTTGGCGTCACGCCATGTTAAAAGATTTTTTTAAAGGATAGTAAAGATGAAAATTGCCCTGGTTCAACAAAAAGCCGGACACGACCGTGAAGATAACCGTATCCGCGGATTACATGCGGTTGATGAAGCCGCAAACAATGGCGCCAGGATTATCTGTTTTGCAGAGTTGGCTTTTGAGCGGTTTTATCCACAGGTAAAAGCCACCGAAGAAAACCTGGCATTTGCAGAGCCCATGGATGGCAGCACGGTTAAACGTTTTCAGGAAAAAGCCAAACAACATGCTGTGGTCATTGTATTGAATATCTTTGAACGGGATGGCGATCGCAGTTATGACACATCGCCCGTGATCGATTCTGACGGGACCCTATTGGGCACTACGCGCATGGTGCACATCACGGAATATGATTGTTTTCATGAACGTGGCTATTACGCGCCGGGTGATCATGGCGCCCCTGTTTACCAGACGACTGCCGGGAATATTGGTGTGGCCATTTGTTATGACCGCCATTATCCGGAGTACATGCGGGCACTTGCCTTAAACGGCGCGCAAATCGTTTTTATCCCGCAAGCCGGTGCTGCAGGTGAATGGCCGGAGGGTTTGTATGAGGCGGAAATGCGTGTTGCTGCATTTCAGAATGGGTATTTCACGGCA
>SMVB01136836.1_pt1 | contig 16708 bp, 13 predicted proteins | sample 2456461 | NCBI WGS metagenome assembly SMVB01 (sample SAMN11095934, study PRJNA526329) | marine sediment metagenome | biome: Marine sediment; feature: Surficial sediment; material: Deep marine sediment; isolation source: Hadal surficial sediment | place: Pacific Ocean | collected 2014-05 | depth...
GCACTGGATGCCCTCGACGAACCCTGTCCGGTAAGCCATCTGCTCCAAACCCGTGTAGCTGGGACTGATTGCACAGGTCCTACCGTACGGGATCAGGTAGGCCTGCTTCATGGCGGGGCTCAGGGTTAAGCCCATGATGCCCAGATCGATCAGGGCACGCCCTACGCTGCCTGAATCACAGCGCTTGAGCTGGTCATTGGCCTCAATTGCGACCAGTGCATAATGCATCTCGACCCGCCAGTTCATGCCTTCAATCAGGCGTGTGCGATTGAACTTCTTGCACAGCGCTCCACCCCGGCCCAGCTCATTTTTGAGTTTTACAAGTACTTGTTCCATTTAGCTCCCCTCTGTTGATTAACCAATATTACTGCATGCGATACTTCCGTTAAGCACACTGAAAGCCTGGATGGGATCAACTAATTCAGATTAATTTATATACCTCATTGCTGGTTGATTATCACCTGATGGCTGTCGAAACCTTGATATGGTGCCTTTGGTGTAGAGATAAATCCTGATCCATTGCTACATCCTTGCGCTTCACAAGACTTAGCTCGTCTGGATTAATCATGTAACTAATTGATTTAATTGGTGCCGACAGGGTGACTCGAACACCCGACCTACGCATTACGAATGCGTTGCTCTACCAGCTGAGCTATGTCGGCACACGGAAGGGCGGCCAGTATATTCAAAAGCTCTCTTTTTAACAATACCGCGTTGAAATCCTACTGAAATTTCTGAAAATATCCTACGCAGTTTTTGGGGTATTTCCGATATTCATTACCCCGCGTTTCCTGGAAAATATTCTTCATAAAGTTACATTGCATTGAACGCACAGCCACTGAGGAAAACATGCATGAAAAAACGCAAGCTTCATGAATCCGGTTTTTCGTTGATCGAGGTACTTATAGCCGCGGCAATTTTTTCAACCGGGCTCGGGGGGCTGTCCATGTTGCTGCTGACGGCGGTGATGGGCACGGCCGAGGCGAGTCACCAGACCATAGCATCTACCAGGGCCAGCTCACTGGCTGAGATGATCTCAATGAACTCTGCTGCTTCTGGGCACTACATCAACCCGCTGCCTGGCGCCAGCGCTTGTGTTATCGGGGAATACTGTAGTGGCGAGCAACTGGCCTCCGCTGACTTCAACCACTGGCTTGGGGAGTTGACTCACGAATTGCCAATGGGCAGCGGTCTGGTTTGCCGGGACAGCACACCCGATGACGGCCACTCCGCCGATCCTGCCTGCGACGGGATCGGGAGTCTGGTGATCAAGGTTTTTTGGATGGAAACGCGACACCTGAACGACGAAGATGGGGGCCTCAGACGACTGGTGGCCCGTCTACCCCGGTAATGCGAATGCCTGCCCTGCAAATCCGCGCACAAAAGCAGGACGGCATCCTGTTGGTGGAGGTGTTGCTTGCTGCCCTGCTTTCAGCCTTTTTGATTGTCGGGCTGGTGCAAATCGTATCTGCAGCCCGTAGCAGCTTCCGATTACAGGAAAATGAGGCGGAGCTACAGGAAAACGCACGTCATGCAATTGCTACTCTGGGCGCGCTGGTACGGCAGGCTGGATTCAGCCCAAAACCCTGGGATGAGGCCTATCTCTTGCCGGCCTTCACTGCGGAGACCCAAAATCACGTGAGCAGCAGGGGCGATCGCCTTGCGCTGCGATTCTGGTCGAACCTCAATTGTTTCGAAAACCGCAACCCCATTAAGGATGAAACCGGCGAAGCTGCGTTCTTCATCAGGGAGTCTGTATTCGACCTCAACAGCAGTTACGGTCTGACACACACTTGCCGATACGGGCCAACAGAAGCCGGATTCATTACCCAGATCCGCCGTCAGGGGTTTATCCGCAATGTTGAATCCTTTCAGGCCCTCTACGGGGAAGACAGTGACCAGGATGGAAATATTGACCGCTGGGTACTCGGTGGTGAGTGGTCAGAAGAAAAACAGGTGCTTGGTATCAGGCTGGGTCTGCTACTGAAAAGCAGTGACGTGGTGGTGGAGCAGGCTGAGGCGGATTTTTCCATTCTCGACTTCCAATACACAACACCTGCCGATGGCAAACTTCATCGCCTCGTTGAGTTTACCGCAGCCATTAAGGGGCGAGAGCGGTGAACCAACGTGGCGTGGCATTGATTGCCGGCCTGGCTTTGCTGGCAACCCTCAGCTTGCTGGCACTGGTGGCTACATCAGCGATGATTCTGCAGCGTCACATGTCTGCAAATTACCATGAAAACAAACTGGCACTGGAAAATTCAGCCATTGCCACATCTTTTGCGCTTGCGTGGTTGTTCAGCCGCGCAAGTCATGAACGCGAGGAGTCCTGTACCGTAGATTGTATTTTGCCTATTGCTATTCACAAACTCGGGGAAATACCTGCCCAGGTGGAATACCAGGGTTCGGCCTGGTGGCTGGCTCATGCGATTGAAGCGGCTACCGACCCTGAGTCAGGGGCATCTACGGGAGGCAATCCAGGAACCGGCGCAGTTCCGCCTTTATGGGTTTTGGAAGAAGTGCATTATGAGGCGGCTGAAAACCTGGAAGCCGGCAGCGATTTTGACGGTGTCGGCTATTACCGGATTCTCAGCCGTGGTACCGGTACAGACGCAGGAAAGATCGCTGTTACCGAGTCCCTTGTCGCCCGGCCCTGGGGTGGTGACTACCAACAGGATGCTTTTCCACCCGGCCCGACCAGCAGCGACTTTTGTTTTCAGTTTGAAGGTGTAGCTGAAGAAGACTATGACTGCGGGCGCCTGGCCTGGAGGCAACGCCGGTGAAACGGTCACATACAAGCTCACCGAACACGGTCTCGAACGGAATGACGTTGATAGAGATCGTCCTGGTGATTGGCCTGCTGGCGCTGTTGCTGTCCCTTGCCATGCCAAGCTACCAGGCCTACCTGGAACGGGGACGCCGTGTAGACGCGGTCCGGTTGTTACTCACCGCGGCCGCATGCCAGGAGCGCCAACGGGCAGGAAAAGGCAGCTTCGATACAACACAATGCAGCGGAAACTCAAGCAACGCATTTTACCAACTGACGATTGAACCGACAGGACAGTCATCTTCCAGTGTTTTTTTACTGACCGCCAAACCCGTCAATCAGCAACAACATGACATGTGCGGAAGTTTCAGCCTGGATCAATCGGGTACCCAGGGAATCAGTGGGCCTCAGGAAAAATTACGAAAATGTTGGGCAGGCCACTGAGTCAGGTACGAATCCGTAACTCTCGTGGCAGCGCAAACTCCATGGTTTCCAGCCTGCCGGATACTTCCACTGCCGTGCAGCCACCGAGTTTTTCCAACGCGCTGGAGACTTCTCGCACCAGGCTTTCAGGAGCAGAAGCACCGGCCGTTAATCCAACCGCTTTTACCCCCGTGAACCAGGCCTCTTCAATATCTTCTGCACCGTCAATCAGGTAGGCCGTAATCCCCTGTTTCTCCGCCAATTCCCGCAAGCGGTTCGAGTTGGAACTATTGACGGAACCAACCACCAGCATCAAATCAACTTTTTGTGCCAGTTCCTTTACCGCATCCTGGCGGTTCTGAGTCGCGTAGCAGATATCATCATTCTTCGGCCCCCGGATTGCCGGGAATCGAATTTTCAGGGTCTGAATAATATTCTCGGTGTCGTCCACCGATAAGGTCGTCTGGGTGACGTAGGCGATGTCCTCCGGATGCTCAATTTTCAGTGACAGCACATCTTCGGATGACTCAACCAGGAATATCTGGTTGTTATCGGGTGGTGAATCCGACCATTGACCCAAAGTACCTTCCACCTCGGGGTGGCCGGCATGTCCGATCAACACGGCGTCCCGCCCGGATTTGCAATGCCGCGCGACCTCCATGTGAACCTTGGTCACCAGCGGGCAGGTAGCATCAAACACCTTCAGGCCACGGCTGTCTCCGGCTTTACGTACGGACTGTGAAACTCCGTGAGCACTGAAAATCACAATCGAATTATCGGGTACCTGGTCCAATTCATCTACAAAGACTGCACCGGCCTGCGTGAGGTTGTCGACAACGAAACGGTTATGAACCACTTCATGCCGTACATAAATTGGCGCCCCAAACAGCTCAAGCGCCCGTTCGACGATATCGATGGCCCGGTCAACACCGGCACAAAAACCCCTGGGATTGGCGAGTAAAACCTTCATCACTCAGAGGCTTCCTGCTGAAAGGACTGGAGTACGCCATCGAGCAAAAGCAATACAACACCTACGGTAATCGCTGAATCTGCAACATTGAATGCGGGATAGTGCCAGCCCCGAATAATGACATCGACAAAATCAACGACATAACCCAATTGCACGCGATCAATCAGGTTTCCTACTGCTCCGCCGATGACCAATCCAAGCGCCAGGCCGGAACGCCACTCATTGCGCGGCAGACGCAGCAGCCAAACCAGCAAGAACAGACTAACGGCTGAGGAAAGCAGGATAAAAAGCCATCGCTGCCAGCCACCGGCATTACTGAGAAAACTGAATGCCGCGCCGTAATTATGTGCCAGGGTCATGTTCAGCCAGGGAAAAACCACGTGAGATTGGTACAGAACCAGTGATTCACTGGCCATCTGCTTGCTTTGCCAGTCCAGCAGAATCACCACCACACTGATACCCAGCCACATCCACGGGAGGAGCGGGAACCCGCTGCGAACTGTTCTTGTTTGTGCTTCACTCATCTGCAAATACTTCAGGCGATACGCCTGATTTCACCCTCTCCCGCTACATTTTCCACGCACCGTCCACACAGCTCAGGATGATCTGCATGTGAACCTACGTCTGCCCGGTAATGCCAGCACCGCACACATTTATCATGCTCGCTTGGTGTCACCAATACTACCAGCTTGCCATCTTCCAACTGGATGGTCCCGGTTTTCGATGGCGCTGCGTCCCATTCGCCGCTTCGCGCCTCGGACGTGATCAGCACAAACCGCAATTCATCCCCGAGCCAATCCACGGCTTCAAGAATGTCCCCGTCCAACCACAAATCAACCTCAACAGCCAGGGAAGAACCCGCCCTGCCCTCCTGGCGTACGGTTTCAATGGATTTGATCACAGCATCCCTTACCGAGATGATCTGCTTCCAGCGCTCGCGCTCGATTTTTGCATCGTCCAGCTCAAACAAACCCTCGTACCAGGTTTCAAAGAAGATGCTGCTGCTACGCTCACCGGGTACAAACTGGTGAATTTCCTCGGCGGTAAAACTCAATATCGGTGCAATCCAGCGTACCATGGCTTCCAGAATGTGATACATGGCGGTTTGTGCGGACCGGCGCGATGGGCTGTCATGTGCCGTTGTGTAGAGGCGATCCTTCAGGATATCCAGGTAAAAGGCACCCAACTCCACCGCACAGAAATGGTGCACTTTCTGATAAATCTGCAAGAACTGGTAATCTTCATAGGCCTGAACAACCTGCTGCTGCAATTGCAGGGCCCGGTCAACAGCCCATCGATCCAGCGGCAACATGTCTTCCGGCTCCAAAGCCTGCTCTGGTGTGAACCCATCCAGATTTCCCAGCAAAAACCGAATGGTGTTACGAATACGCCGGTATGAATCCGATACGCGCTTAAGAATTTCATCGGAAACTGTCATTTCACCACGGTAGTCAGCCGCCGCAACCCACAGGCGCATCACGTCGGCCCCAAGTGTGTTCATTACTTTAGCCGGCGCCATGACGTTACCCAGTGATTTTGACATCTTGCGCCCGTCCGCATCGACGACAAAACCATGGGTCAAAACCTGTTCGTAAGGAGCAACGCCGTGTATGGCAACCGAGGTAAGCAGGGAAGACTGGAACCACCCACGGTGCTGATCTGAACCTTCGAGGTAAAGCTGGGCCGGGCGCTGCAGTTCTTCGCGCTCATCCAGCACGCAGCGGTGGGATACACCCGAATCAAACCACACATCCAGAATATCCGTCAGCCGTTCATAGTTGGTTTCATCAACGCCCAGTTGCTGGTAGATATCGCCGGCATACCAGCAATCCACACCATGCTCCTCAACCAGTTCTGCCACTTTCCGGATCAAGGAACCGGTATCGGGATGAAGCTCATTTGTTTGACGGTCGACAAACAGGGCGATGGGCACACCCCAGGTCCTTTGCCTGGAAATGCACCAGTCCGGGCGGTTCACGACCATACCCCGGATACGCTCCGCACCCCAGCCCGGCACCCATTTCACTTGCTTGATGGCCTCGATGGTCTTATCCCGCAACCCAGCCTGGTCCATGCTGATGAACCACTGAGGCGTAACGCGAAAAGCCGTTGGCGTCTTGTGCCGCCAGCAATGAGGGTAGCTGTGTTCGTAATCCTCATGGAACAGCAGAGTCCCGTTGGTGTGCATCACCTTCAGGATCTCCTCGTTCGCTTTCCACACCCAAAGCCCGGCAAACATCTCCACGTCTTCCAGGTAACAACCATCGCTGCCCACCGGACTGGTGACCGGCAAATCGTACAGACGGCCAACCTGGAAGTCTTCTTCACCGTGCCCTGGTGCGGTGTGAACGGCACCGGTACCGGCCTCGGTGGTCACGTGCGCACCCAGGATGACCGGGACTTCACGAGCATAAAACGGGTGGTGCAGGCGCAAACCTTCCAGAACGGAACCTTTGATTTTTCCCAGTTTACGAACATTTTCCAGGCCCAGACGTGCGGTCACCGCATCTTGCAATTCAGCGGCAAGTACGAGATTGACCGGTTCATCATGGGCAAGACCATTGACAAGGACGTAATCCAACTCCGCGTGCACTGCGACGGCTTCGTTGGCGGGCAGCGTCCATGGGGTCGTTGTCCAGATAGGAATACCCGTTTCACCATCAAGTGGATCTGCTCCGAAAGCGGCAAACAGAGCCGCAGTATCCACCGCGCGAAACAGTACATCAATCGCTGGTGAGGTCTTATCCTGGTATTCGATTTCCGCTTCGGCCAAAGCGGAACCACAATCAAAACACCAGTTGACCGGTTTGACGCCCTGCATCAGGTGGCCCGCCTCGATGATCAATGCAAGAGCCCTGATCATGCCGGCTTCATAGTGAAAATCTTTGGTAACGTATGGCTGGTTCCAGTCACCCAAAACACCCATGCGCCTGAATCCGGTTTTCTGCAGCTCAACCTGGCGCCCGGCGTATTCGCGGCATTTTTTCCGGAATGTGGCAGCGTCAACTTTATGCCCGACCTTGCCAATTTTTTTCTCCACCTCGTGTTCAATAGGCAGCCCATGACAATCCCATCCCGGGACGTAGGGTGAACGAAAACCGGACAAGAGCCGGGATTTGACCACCATGTCTTTCAAAATCTTGTTGACCGCATGACCCATGTGCAGGTCACCGTTGGCGTATGGTGGCCCATCGTGGAGAAGCCACAGCGGGCGATCCGCCGTCTTCTCCTGAATCTGATGGTAGAGATCTGCTTTCTCCCAGGCCGCAAGCATTATGGGCTCGCGGTTGGCCAGGCCGGCCTTCATTTTGAAAGCCGTTTTCGGCAGATTGATCGTGTCTTTGTAATCCATTCTTTTTATGTACCTGATTTAATCTTTGGGTAAAGCCATTTGCGTCAGGCAAGCCCTGGCCTCTGCTTCATCTTTTTTCATCTGAACAACAAGATCATCAATGTGCTCGAAGTCCAGTTCATTGCGTAACTTTGCCACAAATTGTACTTCGAGGCGCTGCCCGTATAAGACTTTATCAAAATCAAAAAAATGCACTTCCAGCAAGGGCTCTTTTCCACCTACTGCCGGTCTCCAGCCCAGGTTGCTGACCCCGGTTCGCCAGCGATCACCTGTGCATCGGGCAAAAACCGCAAATACACCATGCAAAGGGCTGGGGTGAGCCCGAATTCTCAGGTTTGCGGTGGGAAAACCGAGCTTTTTACCCAGGTTTGCACCGCGAACCACGTGCCCCTCCATCCGGAATGGCCGGCCCAGGTATTCTGCCGCCAATTCAAATTCGCCCGCGAGAAGCTGTTGCCGGATCCTGCTGCTGGATATCCGCTCACCCTTGCACATGACAGCGGCGACAGTTTCAACGGAAAAACCCATTTCCTCGCCGAAATGCCTCAACAGGTCAAGATCTCCTTCACGGCTTCGGCCAAAGCGAAAATCCTCGCCAGTCACAACACACTTTGCGCGCATGTCCTGATGCAATACCTGCCTGGCAAATTCCTCCGCCGACAAGCCGGCCAGTTCCTTTCCAAACCGCATCATCCAGACAGTATCCACCCCGGCTGACTGAAACAATTTCAATTTCTGGTAGACCGTCGAAAGCCTCGCCGGCTGCTGTTCCGGGCGAAAAAATGCCTCCGGCAGAGGTTCAAAGGTCACGATGGAAATGGCATCGTCAGGCGATGCTTTTTTCCTGCAGCGTTCGATCAGTGCCTGGTGCCCGAGGTGCAAACCATCAAAATTCCCCACCGCCACAACCGAATGCCGGGAAGCAGATGATCCCGTAAACAACTGTCCTGGTCTGTTTCTGAAGACGCGCATAAAAACAGCGAATTATAACAGGGAACCCCTGATTAATGGGTTCAACTGGCACCTTTCACCAGGTGATGTTTTCTCAAGCCTCCTGCGATGATCACAAGTCCGTAAGCCAGCATGCCGGAACCAATTAAAGTAGCCAGACGAGCAACCCGCGCGCGCGCGTCGGAACCGGCCCATTGCTCAATATCTCCGTACTGCCAAAACAACACCATCATCATCGCCAGGCTGCCCAGCACCACGGCAACGACTACCCGTAGCCAACCGGTTTCCGGCCGGTAGACTCCCTGGCGGCGTAAGCCCCGGTATAGCAGAGCGGCATTTATATAGGCTGCTGCCGAACTCGCCAAAGCCAGGCCGGTGTGTGGACCCTTGAATTCCATCGCCAAAAACGTGCCTACAAACAGGAAATTCAATAACATATTGGAAACCATCGCTGTGATCGCTATTTTCACCGGGGTCTTTGTATCCTGGCGGGCGTAATAGCCTGGCGCCAGCACCTTCACCGCAATAAAAGCAGGCAGACCCACTGCATAAGCCGCGAGACTCAGCGCCGACATTTCGACGTCATTCAGCACAAAGGCCTGGTATTGAAACAGCGTGATCAGAATGGGTTTGGCTAACACGGCAAGTCCCAGCGCAGCCGGAAGTGTAATGATCAGCGCCAACCGCAAGGCCCAGTCGATGGTAGCGGAAAAGGCTTGTGGGTTTTGTGCAGCGAATTTTTGCGACAGGTTCGGCAGAATAACCGTGGAGAGGGCAACGCCGAAAATACCCAGCGGGAACTCCATCAGTCGATCAGAATAATACAGCCAGGTCACACTGCCACTAACCAGAAATGTTGCAATAACCATATCCAGCAGCAGGTTGATCTGGGCGACCGACGAACCGATCAGGGTCGGGATCATCAGGCGCAGGATTTTCCGCACACCGGAATGACGCCAGCCCCAACGTGGGCGAGGCATTACCCCGAGGTTCATCAAAGCGGGTATCTGGATAAGCAATTGGGCGATTCCAGCGGCCAGAACGCCCCAGGCCAGTGCCTTCACGGGGACTTCCATTTGTCCTGACAGAAACACTGCGGCGGCAATCAGGGAAATATTCAGCAGCACAGGAGTCAGGGCCGGTACCAGGAAGCGCTCGAATGTATTTAATATTCCGCCGGACAGAGCAGTCAAAGAGATCAGCAGTACGTAGGGAAAGGTGATTCTCAACATGTCAGCCGATAGCCAGAATTCAGGCCGGCCTTCGATTAGCCAGCCCGGCGCAAAAATTGCCAACATCATCGGAGCTGCGAAAATACCGATTGCAGTTATGATCAGCAGAATTCCGGCCAGGGTTCCGGTGACGTGATCAACAAGATCCTTCAGTGCCTGGCGGTCACCTGATTCTCTTACTTCTGAGAGCACCGGCACGAAGGCCAGCGAAAAAGATCCCTCGGCAAAAAGGCGGCGCATGAAATTCGGGATCTTGAAGGCAAGAAAAAAAGCGTCGGTTTCGCCACTGACACCAAAATAGCGCGCAAATACAATATCGCGAACAAAGCCCAGGATACGCGAAATGATGGTCGCGGAGCCTACCGAGGCGATGGATTTCAACAATTTCAAACCCCAAACTCCCCCGACACTTCCATAGCATAAAACAGCTCAACTACTTTTGTGTTCATATTATGTTGACCTGTGCGGCAAAAAATAAGAAAATAGCCGGCTTGATTTTTGAATTTAAGTTTGGAGAAATACCTTGGCTAACAGTTTATCAGCTCGCAAACGGGTGCGTCAGTCGGAACGCAACCGCCGTCGCAACGCCAGCCAGCGTTCACACGTCCGTACGGCAATCAAAAATGTTCTGAAGGCCATCGAATCCGGTGACAAAACCGCAGCCGATGCCGCCTACAAGGCAGCCGTACCTGCGATCGACCGTTCCGTAGCAAAAGGCATCATGCCCAAGAACAAGGCCGCGCGGCATAAATCCAGGCTGAATAGCCACGTGAGGGCCATGTAAACTGCTGAAATTGTCAGTAAGTTTGCACTTGTTTTATGGAAAAGCCCTGCAAATTGCGGGGCTTTTTCGTGGATCTTCAAATAGCGTTTTACACAAGAATGCAAGAGGTCCCTTAGGACCGATCTCTCTAATTTTAACATCCAATAAAATATCTTAATATATTGTTATTACTAGTTTTTTATTTGTTATAACTGTATACTTGTATAATATTATACAAGAGAAATTTCACCATGATACGCCCCCTTCCAAACAAGCAAATCAATACGCTGCCCAGCGCCCGCAAGTATCCCAACCCACAGCACTTTCAGGACATGTCCCGCCTCGGTGATGAGATCACCGAAATGGCCGCTCATCTGGCGGCCGGCACTTGCGAGCTGCTTGAGTTAATCCAGATTTTCGATGAAGAAGGCGGCTGGAGTGGCCCCGGCATTGCTTCCTGCGCCCACTGGTTGAACTGGAAATGCAGCATGAGCATGGGTACCGCACGTGAACGGGTGCGCGTCGCCCGTGCTTTGCCGGTATTGCCCAAAATCCTGGCCGCTTTTCGGCTGGGCAAAGTGAGTTTTTCGAAAGTGCGGGCCATGACCCGGGTGGCCACCGCGCGCAATGAAGATGTTTTACTCAATGTGGCCCTGCACGGCACCGCCAGCCACGTCGAAACCCAGGTACGCCAGTACCGCCAGGTCAAGCGTAATGAGGCCTTCAAGCAGGGAGAGTTGCAGCACGCCCGGCGCAGACTGCGCCTGTACCAGGATGACGATGGTTCCTGGGTGATTAACGGACGCTTGAGTCCGGAACAGGGTGCATTGATTGCCAAAGCGCTAGATGCAGCGCAAGAGCAGTTGTTTGCAGAGCACAAACAGGTACCGGAGGAGGTTCCCGCTGAAATTGAACAAAACCTGCCCATCGACAAGGCACTGCCCCATGCTTTCGAATCCCGCCGGGCCGATGCACTGGAACGGATGGCGGAGGGTTTTCTGGCCGGGGCACAGGGTGAGTCTTCCGGCGGCGACCGTTACCTTATCAATATCCACACCGACATTGAGACCCTCAAGGAAGATGGGACTGGCGCCGAGTCAGAGATTGAAGAGCGCGGCCACGTTTCCGCTGAAACTTCGCGCCGCCTGGCCTGTGACTGCGCGGTGGTGCACTGGCAGGACAACAATGAGGGGGAGCCGCTCAGTGTGGGACGCAAAACCCGCTCTATTCCACCGGCCATTCGACGGGCGTTGAAACGCCGGGATGGGGGTTGCTGCTTCCCGGGTTGTTCCTGCAGCCGTTTTGTTGATGCCCATCACATCCGGCACTGGGCCGATGGTGGTGAGACCTCAATGAAAAACCTGGTCCTTCTGTGCCGCCGCCATCACCGGCTGGTGCATGAGGAGGGCTTTGGTCTTAGCAGAAGGTCCAACGGGGCCATCAAATTCACCATGCCTGATGGAAAACTCATCCCACCCGGCCCCGATACACGTTTCCGCGGGAACGTCGTGGCGCTGAGGATCAGAAATGAGGAAAAGGGACTGAATATTACCCCTAATACCCCCATCCCAAAATGGTACGGTGAAAAAATGGACAATCAAATGGCTGTTTTGGGGCTACTGCAAAGGGAATGATGCATCTGTAGCTTTCCAGTAGCCCTATTACTTAGCTGATGGCGCAACTCTGATTGGTGCAATATCCAGATTAATATTGTCCTTTGTTTATATGATCAGCCCAATCGCACCACAGTTGCCTCACCGACGTTGTTGTACCGCTCTGGCACACAAGTGAGGATAATGATTTGGCATTCTTGCCCGGCCCTGGCGAGAACGGCTCCCATCAGTTTCAGCCGCTCTGGATCCGTATAGCCCAGAGCATCATCCAGGATGAGGGAGGCACCACCGTCCTTTGAGACAGACATTGCACAGGCCAAACGGGAGATCAGGGAGATCTGCTCTTTGGTGCCTCCGCTCAAGGACTCAAACGGGACACTGGAACCATCCATCGTCCGGCTGGCAATCGACAGGTCCTCGCTTACCTCTACTGCAAAGGAATTGTTAAACACCAGGCGTCCGAGCTTCTCGATTTTTTCTTTGAGGGGCGCGACATAGGCGCTACGCGCCTTATCACGTTCCTCTTTCATCGTCACATACAGCAGCATGGCCGCTTGTGCCCGCCGGATCATCGCTGCGTTTTCGCGCCTTATGTGATCGAGACGACTCCGGGCGGCATGGAGCTTCTCATGCAAACCCTCTTCGCCGAAGACTTTGAGGCGAGTCCGCACTTCCGTATTTTCTTGCTGCGCGGCTGCAAGTGTTTTCTCTGTCGTTTTCAATGAACCCTTTGCCGTTTCCGCCAGAATTTTTACCCGGTCAGGTTCCTTGTCACCAAGATCTGACTCGGCAGACCTGACGGTTTTCTGCTGTGCAAGGACAAGCCCGGCAGACTCCGAATGCCCTGATTCGAGCTCATCATCTGAGGTGATGTTCCGGGATCGCGCAAGTTCGTCTTCAGCACGGTTGAGTTCTTTTGCCTTGAGCTCAAGTTCCACCCGCACTTTCTGGTATCGTTCACTCAGTCTGTCATGCACCTTGCGGGCCGCATCCAGTTCTGTTCTGGCTTCTTCCCAGGCCTGGTTTGTCTTCTCAAGTCCTCCCTCTGCACTTCGCAGTTCCTTCTTCGCAATATTCAGATTTTCAGGAAGTGCAGGTTTCGTTACCCGGGCTGATGGATAAACGGGAACACTTTTCCCCAGCCCCATAACCTTTTTTTCCAGCCCCTCATAGCTCAGGTCACGCAGGTTTTCCTTCTCGATTTCCTTCTGTCTTGCTAATGATCGCTGCGCTTCGCGTCGCGCATCATAGGATTGCCTTGCTTCATCCACAGTGCTCACTCCGGCGTCATTGCACACGGCATCGAGCTTCTGTTTTGCCTCCTCGACCTTCATTAAAAGGTCAGATGAACTGGACCCGACTGTCACCTCCATGTGCAAAGACCCAGGAATGGTCACACGGATCCGATCAGAGACGGGTAAGGCGAGCTCCTCGTCTTTTGCGATTGTGGTTTGCTCGCCATCGATCTGGAAGTCGAAATCGGCCAGCCCCCGCAGTAAAATATTGGGTGCACCCGTCTCCAACCTGGCCTGAGCGGTAATGAACGAGCGCTCAGCCTTCTGAATTGATTTTAATTCACCTTCACCTACGCGGCTCAATGCCAAGGACTCATCAGCCAGGACGGCATTCTCCCGGGCGCGATCTATGCGGTCTTTACGTTCCTTCAGTTGCTCCAGGTGCAAGCTGTTGGTGAAGTAGTCAAAATCGGCACGGTGGAGCTTAAGCAGTGATTCAGCCTCTTTGCGCCCGGTTTCAGCTTCGATCGCATCCGATTGGGCCTTTTTCAGATCGCTCTCCGCTTTTTTGACCGGTGCAGTGGATGATGTATTGGATTCGTCGAGTTTCGCGTGTGCCTTCCTGGTTTTGGAAACCGCATCGATGAGGTTTTGGCGCACTTCCTTGTCGCGCTTTGCTGCTGTGTGGGACTTTTGCGCCGACTCCAACTTAAGGCGGGCTGTTTCCAGGGTAATTTCCAGGCCGTTGATTTCATCGAGGGATTTTGTATATTGGGCAACACCCTCCCGGAGACCCTGCTCCTGTTTCTTCAAGCGTCCCAGTTCGCGGCCAAGATCAGAGGCGCGATCGATATCCTTTTCCAGGTCCCGGATCTGCAATTCCAATGAGGCAACTTCAGTTTCCGATTCCTCCTGGGCTGTCCGGGCCTGCTGCAATTCTTTTTTCTCGCTGCCCCGCTCCGTGAAATAACGCCCATACTCCGCCCGCACCTTATCGAAGAGGCTTTCCTCCCGGGGATTGGCCCGGTGACCGCCGGCGGCAATATCGAGCGCAGCCGACAGGGATGTCTGCCCGGATAAATCGGCCTGCTGGACCGCTTCACCTTGCTCAATGCAGAGCGCTTTCCACAACGCTACGTCAATGGTTTCACGCAAGATTTCCTCAGCACGTTCATGAGCTTCGCGCCCGGTATGGTTTTCCGGTTTCGGACTGGTGATTGTAAGCGTGGTCTCCGATTTCTTGTGAAACCTCTTGAAGTACGTAAAGACGTACGGCCCGCTCTCCGCCTCCAGTTCAATCTCCGAGCCTACGTCTCGCGCTACCGGCTTAATGGCTTTGACCTCACTGTGCTTACTCGAGTCGGGATAATCAAACAGAAGCCTGATTGCCTCACTGAGACAGGTTTTCCCGGCTTCATTCGGTCCTTCCACGATGGTGATTCCCCGGGGGGCGAAGCACACCTCGGTCTCATCAATTCCCCGGTAATTGGCCAGACGGAGGCGGAGAAATCTCATCATTCCCTTCCAGCAAGCCTGACCAGGAGAGCAAGTGCATCACGGGAGGTGACCGAATCAGCGCCTGATTCCTCAACCCCGGACCGCAAGCGCTCAACCGTACAACTGGCAAAACCTGAAAACCCAAGATCCGTGAAATCGTCGTCTTCCGGTATGACGATGAGCTTTTTCCTGCGCGTTTCGACCGCAGCCAATATCTCCTGAACCTGGACCAGAAGCTCTTCAAGCTCACCATGAAGGGAAAGCGACAGTGCGCCGACATGGCGTAATTTGACAACGGTTCTTTCTTTATCTTCAAGATCCTCAAACCAGTTACGAAGCGCCTCGATGTCTTCCCTGGTATTGAGGTCTACCTGTTTACGCTCGATGAACTTCCATCTTCCGACAGCCACTTCTTGCGTGCTAACACCCTCCTCGTTGACTGTGGCAACCAGGGCAAAGCCGGGTTTCACTTCGTCGTAGTCCGTTGCTTCGGGAGCGCCGGCATACCATATGCGGCCACTGCTGCCAAGTTCCGTGAGAGAGTGCCGATCGCCCAAAGCAAGGTAATGAATCTTGTTCTGCGCAATCGCCTGCTCCGCTGCATGCAGGGAGATAAGCGCCGGATCATCGGGGTTTGGAGCAAGTTTGTCCACCGCCCCATGCGCAACACAAACACGCAGCGTAGCGACAGCGGGTTCAAGTTTTCCGGTCACCAAAGCAACCAGATCCTGCAGAGGACGTTTCGAAGTCCAGGGCGCCCCGACAATCTCAATACCCTCATCAACACGAATAGGCGTCGTGTCCTCGATCACATGGACGTGAGCCGGTTTGCGCTCCAGGAAGGTTGTGCTGCGATAAACGGATGCCGCATTGAGCGGATCATGGTTGCCGGGAAGCAGGTATACCGGAACCGGTACAGCCTTCAAGGCTTCCAGAGCGCGCGAAACGGTCTTTCGATCAACCAGGTTTGACTCGAAAACATCCCCGCAGACCACCATAAACTGGCAATCTTCTTCTTTGGCAATGCGCCCAAGTTCACGGATGGCATCAAACCGGGACTGGGCGAATCTCTCCTGAACCCCTTCAGAGAAGAAGTGCCGGGTCATGCCCAATTGCCAGTCAGCGGTGTGGAGGAAACGGATCACTTGTTTATTCCTTGTAGTGTTCCAGCCCGCGGCTGATCAGTAGGGATCCTCCGCTTAGGTCTTTAATCGAGGCCATAAATCCTCCGGATACCCGCCAGAATCGATTTACGGTCTGTCGCGCCCAACCCCAAAGACTTGAAGTCGATTTCTTCTTTTTCCATATGAAAGAGGAACACCCTCAGATCGTCTTTGACACTATCAGGTACTTCGCCATCGAAATCAGGACTCAGTATCTGGTACAGCCTGAAGACATCATTCTTGTGTTTCTTAATGGACTTGCTGTCGACATTTTCCCCTTGGCTCTTGCGTTCTGACAAGTCAAGCCAGGCCTTGGCCTTAAGGGGAACCAGATGCTCCGGTCCGACAAAGGAAAGCCCATCCAATTCCTTCCTGCCGGTGTGAAGGAAACGGTAGTAGTCATCATTCAGGAGAATAGCCGAAAGGTTTGAAACGTCTTCATCTGTTGGTATAGGTGTCAAATGACTGTCTTCAGCCAGGGATAATGCGTCCGGTACACGTGAGAACAACTCCAGCATGAACGGGTAGCCTTCAGTGTCGGGCTTTTGGAAACGATAAAACTGCTTCTTGCCCGACGATTTTTCCTGGAGTTGATATTTCCCATCGCGAACGAATGTCCAGAAAGCTTCCACGAATTCTTTGTCGAGAGCTTCAACGCACAGGACAATATCAAGATCTTTGGTGGCACGAAAATCAAGCCCGGCTTCTCCCATCGCCAGATCACAGGCAGTCCCGCCAATCA
>SMVB01181390.1_pt1 | contig 16706 bp, 6 predicted proteins | sample 2456461 | NCBI WGS metagenome assembly SMVB01 (sample SAMN11095934, study PRJNA526329) | marine sediment metagenome | biome: Marine sediment; feature: Surficial sediment; material: Deep marine sediment; isolation source: Hadal surficial sediment | place: Pacific Ocean | collected 2014-05 | depth 0-1...
CGATCTCCGATCGTACCCGACGGTCTCGCGGGATTTCCGAGTGCGAGCGTGTGCGGCGGCATCGACTTCGTCACCAGGGACCGTGCGCCGACGACGCATTGCTCTCCGATCTCGACGCCTCGCAACACCGTGACGTCCGCGGCGATCCAACAATGGTCGCCGATCACGACCGGCTCGATCTTCTCGACGCGCTCGGAATCGAGGTCGTGTTGATCGGCGTCGAAGATGCGCGCGCCCGGGCCGATCCAAACCCGATGGCCGAGTTCCAGACTGGCTTTCGCACTCAAATGGCAGCCGTTGAGAAAGCCCTCACGGCCGATCCGAATATGCGCCCCGGCAAACGCAAAGATGATCACAGGGGCGATGTCCGTGCGAATCCAGGTGTCCGCACCGATTTCGACATGAGCACCCTCCGCCACCGAGATATGAAAGCCGTGCGATCGACGCTCGGTATAGACACGCTCGCCCAATGTAAGGCGCGCGCCGGGTGCGAGGGCGAAATGAGACGTCGCAAAGTTGGTGCTGACGCCCTCCGCAAGCGAGACGCCGGGATGATCCGCGCAGAGACGACGTAGACGACGCCGATCCATCGCCTGAATGGCCTTCAAGCGCCAGCGTGTCGCCATGCCGATCATCGATCGATCGAACTCGACGGGAACCAGGAGAATGGGGGTGGCGAATCGAGCGCACACCGCGAAGACAGAAGTCCCACCTATTGGCCGGGGGCGGACTGGCCTTCCTTCAATCGGAAGGTGATGAAGCCATGGGTCGGGTCGTAGGGCGAGAGGCCGACCGTCACGCGATCACCTGGGATGACACGGATTCGGAACCGCCGCATTCGCCCGGAAAGCTGAGCCGTCACCTGCTGGCCGTTCTCGAGCGTGATTTGATAGCGGCCCCCGCCGAGAATCTTGTCGACGCTCCCCGTTGCTTGAATCAGGTCATCTCGCGCCAAATCGAATCGATCCTTCCGACGTCCGATCGGGTCCGAACATCATCGTCGGCCCGGGATCAACGTCTCGCCTTCGTGTTGCCGAGAACCCGTCGCTGGGTCCGTCCAACCGACGAGCCCCTGGAGTCCCGACCTCGAGGTGCGCGCAGGCTAGCACGAGGGCCCCAGAGCGGCGAATCAGCCCCAGCTGGCCAGCGAAGACCCGACGTTCAGGCCGATCGCTCCGGGTGTGGCCCGAATGCAAGGGATCCTGCTAGCCTCCGCGCGCTCGGAGAGGTGGCGGAGCCCGGTCGAACGCGCCTGATTCGAAATCAGGTGTACCTGCAAGGGTACCGTGGGTTCGAATCCCACCCTCTCCGCCACCCAGGCTGCGAAGCAGAGACTGTCCGCGCGGATCCGAGAATGGATCCGAAAAAGCTCGCGAATTCGCGGGGTGTTGGCGGCTGAGCCTTTCGATTCCGAACCAGAGACTGCCCGTTCGAGAGTCTATTCGGACTGATTTCATCTTTTGTCTCTGTCGGCCATTCCGGGGGTTCGGTTTGGTGCTGGGGATTTCGCGAAGATATCGGCATGCAGGTTCGCGTCCTCGTCTGGCGCAGTTCGTATGAACTAACAGCATGTTGCGCGCGGAGAAGTGCGATCAGGCGAAATCGGTCCTAGGATTCGCGGAGTTCCGGGCCGACGCGCTACGGCGAGTTGGGAATGAATATTCTCAACATCGTCGATCGTGAGCGCAATCGAAGATCAAGCGAAAACGATGGAGCGAAGGAAGAAGGAGTACCTGGCCGCGAAGGCGGCTTAGGCCGAAACCGAAAACCGCCTCTAAGCGAAAAGCGTTCGTTGTCCGAAATATCTAGACGACCTACACCCGGTATCAGGGCGATACATCGGCGAGGCTGGCGTAATCCCCCCGCACCCAGCCGGTCAGCTCGACACATCCGATGCTTCGCAGATGGGCAATCAGCTCGGGTTTGCCGGACGACACGTTGTGCGACGTGCCCATCCCCTCGATGCCGGGAGCTCCGCACCATATATCGTCGGTTCGGACCTTGAGCCACGTATGGCCCAGGGCCTTCCGACTATCCAGAATTGTCCCGTAACTGCCAGCTCGCACACCACCCAACACGAAGGCCTCTCGCGATCCATCCATATTCGCGGGATAAGCTGGCCTATCAATGATGTTGACGCCGCCTGTTCTGTCAAAGACAATGCGTTTGCCAGCGTATGAACTCGTGAAGGGGTTCGACAACCCGAAGACGATGAGGGCGGTCACGGCGAGAGCCGCAAGACCGATCGCGCGAGGGGTTGTCGGTTCTCAAAACCGGTCCGTCCCGAAATCATTGACCTTTTCCTTCCGGCACTCGATCGATCAATGCCCGATGATTGACCGAATCCAGACGTAGAATCAGTCTCGCATTGGGCAGTGACGTGGGGCGAGATCACCTCGCGATGTAGTGCGGTCCGATATTGAGAACGGACAGGTACTTCGTCTTGTACTTGGGGTGGACTCTTGAGTTCATGCTGAGAATGTGGGCGCATCCACTCTGGATCTTGCGAGACCCTGGAGTCCAGGTGGCCTTAGACCCGGTATCCATGCACCAACGCCTCGGGCTGATTAGAGTGTTCCGATCACGTTGAAAAATATGCCGTGGTGGTCGTAGGTCAGGTCTGTCAGATCTTCCGAAAAATCCGTGAAGTTGTAACCGATGCCGACCTTGAAATGCTCGCCGAAATATCGATAGAGCGTAACCAGGCTGCCAGCACGATGTTCGTCGAGATCGGGCAGATCGAGTAAGCGGCCCTCGATCGTGCCTTCCCAATTTTTTCGGAATCGCCAATCGGCCCGCAGAATGTAGAGATGAGCGTCGTTCTTTATGAAATTCTTGTTCTCACGATCCAGGCTGATCTGGCCCGATCGATAGGCGTATTTGCCGCCGATCGACCAGGTATTGCTCAGTTTGTAGGTCATATCGAGAGCGGCAACGTGACTCTTCTGAATGAACTGGGTGGCGACATTCAGCTGGTTGACCTGATCCACACCCGGGACGTTGTAGAAGTAGGTGTACTTCGCCAGAGCATATAATCGGTTGTGTTTCACCGGACGGAATGCAAAACCCAGGACTGCCTCCGTGAAGCCACCGTCAAAGAACTCGCCCTCCGAACTATCGCTGATTGCGTGATTCGCCTTGGCGAGAAGTCGCCAATCCGGCGTCATCTGGACGCTCAGATTACTTCGAAACAACCAGGTGGTTCGGTCGGATCGCGATCCGTCGAATTGCTGGATATCGGCATAGATATATTCGACCGCACTCGAGATCTGAACACCCTTGGAGTTGAAACCAATGCTTGCGCCAGCAGCCCGGCGTTCGGTCTTGGCATCGGACTGCCGATTTCGCGTCTTGCCACTTTCCCAGTTGGCACCGAGACTCCATTGCTCGGTCGGTTTGTAATCGATCCCCACCGATCGAGTCAAACCCGATATTGCAGCGTGTTGATACTGATTCTCGAAATACACGCTCGTGCTATCAGACAGACGCGTCCGCGTCCCAACAATGAGGCTACCCCGTCGGGCTGCGAGACCGTCGTAGGAGCGTTCATTGTCCAACGCATAATTGAGGTAGAACCGCGTTCGCTCGCTCTGTTGAAATGTCGTTCCGGCTTTGGCGGCGAGACCGAGATCACCATGGGAGACCTCGCCGTCGACTTTGAGTCGATCGCTCACGCGAAAGCTGCCGCCAACTCCGCCTCGTCGATTATCATCTCGATTTCCCGTCGAACGAAGTGTCGCCTGGCCAAAGCCGTAGGCCTTCCATCTGCCCTTCGAATCGAAGTCGATCTGCAGCACCCCATCCGTGCGTTCGCCCTCCTCCTGAGTCGCGACGGCCACGACGGAAGAGTCATCGCGGTCGTCGTAACGCACGCCGACCTGCAGACCCCAGTGATCAGTCACGTCGTAGGCTACGTCGACCTCGACCGTCGTTGTTTCGAGCCCACGATCTTGATTCAGCCGATCAGCCTTGGCATTGAGTCTCAGCACGCTGCCGAGCGGCATCGCTAGGATGCCACCGTACTGGTCGGTATCCGTCACTGTATTCAGTCCCGGCGCGGAATAGCCCGCCTCGAGTCGCTGTGCGTAGAGACCGAGATGCCCACCCAGATTCTCGAGGAAATCCGAGAATTGGACTCGGAAATCGGCCCGATATCCGTAGGCGTCGGCCGAAGCCCGGGCCAGAGAGCCGGGATCTAGGAAGCTGAATCCTCCATCATCCGAAATCTCCGAAGTCGAGACAGGCCCCTTGCTGCGTGCAGCCTGAAACTTGACCCACGATCGGGTCGTCTTGCGGAACGTCAGATCGGCAGCATAAAGACTACTGTCGACGTCGCCCTGCTCGTTCTTGTTCGCAGTCATGCCGATCTTCACGAAGTCATTCAGCCAGACGTGGCCCTGACCACCTGCGTTGAGCGCGTCGATATTGTCGAAGCCCGGCGTGTATTCGTATTGGACGAGCAACCAGACTTCATTGCCAGAAAGGCCGTCGTCGCGCACGAGTAGTTGATCGTCGACTGTCGTCGAGAGCGGTTCATTCAACAGGATTCGGCCCTGGATATAGTCGATGTCGTAGTCGATTTCTGGCTGGAGGCGGACGACTTCGGACACGAGCCCGGAATCCTTGTCGCGAATCTCGATCCTCAGGCGCTCGGAACCGATCAACAGATCCCGTCGCTTTAGAAAATAGAGCGATCCGCCCGTTCCACGAAACTCCTCTCGGCTCGGGACAGTACCCGAATCCGCGGCGAAGCCGTCGATGGCTGCACGACGCTCGCCAAAGCGGGTTGTCTCGTCTACCTGATAGCGCGCGTTTGCGCCATAAAGTCCACGTTCGATCAACGCCAGTTCGTTGTCGTCATAGGCGACTACGAAATTGCCCCAGAGTAAGTGGTCGTCGCCCTTGCTGAGCTTCACGTAGAGTTTGCCGAGCGTCGGCGCCGTCTCCTCGACTGTGCCGTCGTCGCCGAAGGTCGAATAGTGATAATCGGGGTCGAGGCGTCGAAAAAGGGAGTCCGGAGTCTTGTCGAGAAAATTCGAGAAAATATCCTCGAGCGGTCCCTCTCGAGTGTCTGCGCTGGCTGTCAGTTTCCAACCGTCGCCAAACTTACCCGTCGTGTAGAAGGCCAGTCGACCATTGGCAAAGGCGTCCCTCTTGTCGCTGTTGTTGCCCCTGAGCGCTGAGTTCGCACCGTCCGTGATATCGACCGAAAGAGTGAGGTCGGCGATTCCCATGTAGAACCATTCATTCGAATCGAACTCGAGATCACGCAAGAAGAGTTCTCCATTGCCATCTTCATCCAGAATGGCAACTTCGACGGTGTGCGCACCCGGCGGCAGAAGCACTTCAGCGATGAAATTTCCATTCTCATCGACGGGAACAGGAGATCCGGCAAGCCAGACTGTGTGACCTGCTGGAATTCCGCCACCCCGAACCTCGACGCTACTCACATCATCGAGTGCGATATTCCGAGTCGCAGGCTCACTCTCGCCGTAACCCGCCAGGAGTTCGATGTCTTCGCGTGTTTCACCCGGCGACTGCAGATTGTGCGCGATGGGCCTGCCCTCGGGCTCTTCGCGCCCTCCGGCCTCGCCCACGTCGCCATTCCTGCCGCCGTCCGTAGTGGCTTCCTTGTCGAGTATCGTGTTAGTAGGATCGACGGACACGGACTGGCTCAGCGCGAAATCGTCTGACGATTCAGCATTCACGATCCACAGCGGCTGGGGCGACGTCTCGTCGTATGTCCCGTCCGGGGCGTAGACGCGCAGCACGAATTTCAGAATGCGGACCGGTGACGAGAGCGCCTCGACCTCCGGGTACCAAACAGCGCGGCCGCTGCGATCGAATTCGGCGATGCCGAGCGGCTCGCCTTGGAGCGAATCCGGCCGCTCGAAAACACGAACTTCCGACCGCTCGATGAAATGAGCGTAGTTCGTGTACATCTGGAACCGAACGGGAGTGGCCTCAATGAGGTCGCCATCCCTGGAGCGCACCCGAATCGTGCGCGGCGCGGACGTCACACTCAATCTCGGATCCAATTTCAAACCATCGAATCGGAAGTCCATATTCGCTTTATCGAGCGCTACATCGGTACAGCGTTGGATGTCGGCCGAGTTTCTACCCGGATCATCGATCGGCACGCCATCCACCGTGATACGCATCAGGTTCAGAGCGAGCGGCTCCTGCGGGCGTAGTTCACGCGTGATCGGTGTAACCTCGACACCTTCATAGTCTTCGAGCACCGCAAGCTCATCGAAGACGACCTGAACCACGACATACGAAGAAATCCCCTGCTGAAAACCGCCGTTCACAACGTCGTCGGAATGCACGAAGCCGCGACCCTCGTGTTCCACCTGCGCATCCGAAAGCTCGAGTTGCGCCTTGATCTGATCCATGGTTCGGCGCGCACGCGCTGCAGACAGCCCGATATCGTCGCCATAGACCTTGGCGGTCCGTCGGTCGAGTCGCTGGTTGCCGGTGTACCCTATGAACCGAAGTCGAACATTCTTCTCGTCTTTCACGTCTTCCATCGCGCGATGAAGTTGATCCGCATAACCCTTCGGAATCACCGGCTCACCGTTCTCGATCGAAAGCGATTCGAGACGTCCCCACGGCGGATCATAGACTCGTGCAATCAGCTCTGCCGAGGCAGAATCCGGACACATCTGAAGATCATCCGGCAACTCCTGTAACGGATCGTCATGCCAGAACTCGACCTCGATGCGCCGATTGAGTCTGCGGCCATGCTCGGTCGCATTCGAAGCGAGCGGTTTCGATGATCCGCGGCCATCGCTCGCGATTCCCGCCGTCGGCAGATCGAGTAACTCTTTCAACACCAGGGCAGCTCGACGGGCCCTCGCCTTCGACAACGCGCGGTGCGTGCCGTAGATCCGCGCAGCGCGACCCGTCAGTGGTACATCATCGGTGAAGCCGATGAACTTGACCGTAACGTTCTGTTTATCGCGAAGGTTATAGAGCGCCTCTCTCACCTGACGAACGAACTCGGCGTCGAGATTGATCGCATCCTCATCGTAATGAATCGGCGCGATCAAGTTCTTGACGCGTGCGCGGTGAGCATTTCCTTCCCGGTAGCGAAGTTTGCAGAGCGTTTCCGTCCGGCAGACCTTGAAGCGTTTGATGTCTTGATGAATGACGACTTCCTCGATCGCGATCCGATCGCCGATTTCGTCATACCAGACCTCGACCTCGACACGTCGATTGAGCAGACGCCCCGCTTCGGTCGTATTCGACGCGACGGGATCCTTGGCACCGGCCCAGCCAAAGGAGATCGACTCGGGCGGAAGCGACAATGCCGACTGCAGGAACTCGGCCACTTCACCGGCACGCTCGCGCGAAAGCCCTTGGTTATTCTCGTAGAGCCGAGCAAGTGCCGGCGACAACGCCTGGTCGTCCGAGTGGCCCACCAGATGCAGTCGAACGTTGTCGAGGTGCTGCATTCCAGCGAGTACCGTCTGCAGATTCCTTACATAATCGGGAGATATGTCGACACCCCCCGACGCAAACCGAATCGGCGGCACGACGTTCGTGAGTTTAACGATCTTCACATCGACGGCAGTGACTTCGCGCTCTTCCAACCTGTCACCCATTTCGGTTTCAAGCTGCTCTGGATCGAGTGCCCATATCGTAAGCGGCTCATTGCTCGAAATGATCCGCTCGGTCGAGCTGTTGCGTGCCGGCTCGAAGCCGGGGGGACCCGCGCCGACATGCGGCAATTCGAAGTCAATTGAACTCCTTTCCGGGAGCGGCGCCGGACGACCCGAAGGCCTGGCACGGCGCCAGTAAATTTCGGTTTCGATCTGGAGGCGGTAGCTGTCTCGCTCCTCCCACGCTTCGATGATCGCGCTCTTGACGTCCTCGAGACGTCGCTCCACCAGCTGCGGGTCTTCGATGTCCGCCAGGTAGGAAAGCCGGAGAAGCGATTCCTTCTTCTCGAGTTCGTCGAGAAGCATCATCAAACGCGACTTCCACTGTGTCCGCATCTCGACCGAACCCGGCTCGAAGACGGCATCCGCCAGGTCGAGTGCGATGACGCGATGTATCGACGCACCGAACTCGAAGCTCAACGCCTTACCTCGCGTGGCACGCTTCACTTGCGTCTGCCGCGTCGACATTCGATAGCCGCTGGGCAGAGTCCGGTCGTCGAGCTTGAGAACGAAGTTACTTCCACGCTCCTCATTGGGCACGATGGCACACGTAATATGGAAACGTCCAAACTGGTCCGTCGTGACTGCAAGCCCACGCATGGTGATCAGACGGATCCCGGATAGACCCTTCTCGTCGCCATCCTGTTCACCGTTCTGATTGACATCATCGAAGACTTTGCCGAGCACGTCCGTACAGTCGAAGGTCGGATCCGGGACGACGCGTACGGTCGCGGTCGCCTCGCCCGACAATACCAGCCCCGTCGTACTACTGATCGCCTGGGCGCGGTTGATGAACTCGCCCTCTGTCACGCCCGCACCGACAGCCAGCAACAGAACCAGAGTCCGGCGCGTAGAAACCGTGCTGGGCAGATCCCACGTCAGTTCGCGCCCGACGATCGTCGGCTCGATTTCGACACCGTCGATCCTCGCGGAGCCCTCGATATAGCGGAGACCGGCAGGATAGCGATCGACGATCATCAGATCTCCGAGCGGACTATTGTCGAAGGTAATCTCGTACGGAATCAAATCGCCCCGACTGACGTTGATCGAGGGTGTGGTCTTCGTGATCGACACCACATTAGCCAGCACCGGGTCGATCGGGATATGGTTGCTGAAGATCTGACTCGATCCCGGATCCTGGGTGTTGTCCAACGTAAGATGGAGATGGTAGTTCGTACCAGTCGTGCCGGCAGGAACCGAAGTCGGCGGTGCGAATTCAGAAGTCTGGACTTCGCAGTGCTGGGCAGTGAAGGGCACAGCATCGTTCGGGCAGGTCGGAACGGAATAAGGCGGCGTCGTCGAGTCGGAAAGCGCCGGAATGAGCTGAGAAGCTCCGGCGACATAATTTGCATTCGGAACAGCGAACGCGATCAGATAAGCGCCACCATTCGGACAACTCGGCGCACTGAAATTGAGATCGAACTTGTAGTAACCATCACTTCGCGTTATCTGCCCCTGCTGCACTGGGTCATCGAAACAGCTGGAAGACAGAGCCGACCCGGTACTCGCATCGAGCAGCGTCACAGCCGCGCCTGCGATCGGCGTCCGCAACACAGAATCGTAGACGACCCCGTTCGGGTCGATCGGTAGATCGAGGCCCTGAAGATTACTTCCGGGCGGCACGATGATATCGCTGATCACCTGCAGACCGTTCGTAAAGGCCGACTCACCACGTCCGATCGCGGCCGTATTCGCTCCCGCCCCCGGACCCGAGAAGCGAAGCTCGTATTGATCTCCGCTCGCACCATTAGGCGAAACGTTGCCGATGGAAAAACGCCCGCTCGCGTCCGTCAGCGTCGACTGGGAGAATTGGCCATTGCGATACAGATCGACGATCCAGTTCGCCAGCTCGATTTCAACGGCACCGAGACTTCGATCAAAGTCCGCGTCGTGCCAGACCGTCCCGTTCAAGGCACCCACTCCGGGTACGCCACCGATTGAGACGGAAACACTCGAGCTCGCCATCTGCGGAGGTGTATTCCACGTGACGACACCCGTATTGGTGACCGTCGTCCCGATCGCGAGGCCGCCGTCGATGTCGGCACGGAAGCGCAGCACGGCAGAAGCACCGGGTGGCAGCGCCCCATATAGAGTCGACCAGTCACCGGTGATGACCGAGCCCGCTACTGAGATTCCAACCGCCAACCCGTCTAGCGTTGCCGAGCCTAGCACCAGTGTGAGCTGGCCCGGAAATGGAGCGTCCAGATCGTCGGTGATCACCACGCTCAGGGCATCCACCGCAGCCACGTTCGTGACCCGCACCTCATAGGCCAGCTGGCCACCCGCAAGCGCAGCGCCACCGCCCACGACGCTGACGCTCTTCGTGACGGTAAGGGCCTGCGCGTCGCCCACGACGACTACAGTCGGCTCGGGACCGGTCGACGGATTACCATCACCGTCCGTCAGCAAATTCGGAGCCTCGGCTGTGCTCACGACCGCTTGGTTCGTAATCAATGTGCCCGGCGCAACGCCCGCATTCACCAGAAGGTCGAACTCGATGACTGCGCTCTCGCCCGGCGTGAGCACCCCACCACCCGTCGGCGGTAGCGGCGGTGTCAGGTCGGACGACGAGATCGGGATGCCAGCGGCCAGCGGTGAGACACCGCCATCGGGGACGCCAACCGGTAGGCCGTTCAGTAGGAGCGAATCCGCTACCCAGGTCGTATTCGCCGGCACGGTGTCCACGATCGTGGCGGCCGTCGCTGGCACAGTGCCGTCGTTGGTGACAGTGATCGTGTAGTGGAGCACATCGCCGGGATCGACCTGTCCGGGCGTTGTCGCGTCGACGCCGATCTCAACCTGCTTTGAGGCGAACAAGAGCGGCGCGTTGCCCACGACGTCGCGGGTCGGGTCATTCAACGTCGACGTTCCCGGGTCATCCGAGGGCTGACCGACTGCCCCGCTGGTCACCGCACTCACGAAGGCCTGATTCGAGATGACTGTGCCGTCGGTCGCGGCCGGATCGACCAAGACTTCGAAGGCAAGCGTCGCGATCGCACCATTTCCGGCGGCGAGCGCGCCGGGAGTGGGATCGCTCGGGGCGTTGATCAGTACGCCTGTGGCCAATGGCGAGAGGCCTCCGGCGCCGTCGGCGATGATCGCACCGTTGAGCGTCGTCGTACCGGCGATGTAGGCGGTATTCACTGGAATCGCGTCGAGCAGCGTGGCATCCGTGGCGTCGGCCGTACCGATATTTTCGACCGTGATCGTGTAGCGCAGCCGTTCGCCGGCGAGCAGTAGGTTTGGATCACCGTCCAGATAGGTGGAAGTCTTCAGGGTCTGAAAGACCGCGACGGAGACAATCGGAACAACGGTCGGGTCCTCGTCGCCGGGCACCAGCGGATCGGCCGGGCCATTGAGTAGCGGATCGTCACTCAGCGCGAAGGCGGTCCCGTTGATGCGGAGCTCGGACTGATTCGTCGCGAGCATGCCGGTCGGGAGCACCGGCGCGAGCTGAACCTCGAACTCGACGATCACGACGTCGCCCGGATTGGCGAGGCCAAGGCCGCGGACGTCGAGAACGCCGGTGCCGACGCCGCCACCAAATGGGTTGGTCGGGCTCGTATCGGCCCCCACCGGTGCGCTCGTCACCACGAGCGTCCCGGGCTCGAAGACCGGGGTCGGGTTCAGAGCATCGAGTTCGTCGAAGAACGAGAAATCGGCCGGTCCTGTAGTGCTCACGTTCTCGACGCGAAGGGTGTAGCGAAGCGTGTCGCCGGGCATGCCACTCGTCGCCGGAGCCTGGCCCGTCGTTACATTCACGACTGTCTTCTCGAAAATGATCTCGGGGAGCGACGTCGCGACCGAATGCGCGTCCTCGTGATCGAGCGTTCCGACCGTACCGTCGGTCAGCACTCGCGTAAACGTACGGACGTCCCCGCCCGTCATCGGGTCCGTAATATCACCGCTCAACCATTCGATCGCGCCCGCGACATTCGTCAACACGACGCCGTCCTGCGTATCGGCGTCGAGCTGGGACTCGTAGGAAACGATCAGTCGCTCGGTCGGACCGACAACACCGGCCCCCGAGAGTATCGCAATGTCGAACTCGCAGTCGGGCGCGGGCTGGAAACCGACACTGTAATCGGTACCCTGAGCGAGTACGCCCGAGACTGGAGTCGTGCCATCCGCCTGGAAGACCTGCACGGTCAGCACGGTCGGCGCAACATCGCAGGTGCCACCGGTCGCCCCATCGGGTAGCTGATCGGCGAGCTGCAGACTCCACGCCGCAGCGGTACCCGTGTTCTGCGCGTTGAGTGTGAAAACTCCCGGGGTACCGACGTCCATGGCGACGGGGCCGCTCTTCACGACCGTGATGTCATCGGGACCTACGATCGTCATCGGGCCTGTCGTTCCGGGCAGGCCGGGCTGCTGATTGGCATCGACGTCGTCGATCGGATTATAGAGATAGGACGCTGTATTCGTGAAAGCGAGGCCGGTGACATTGATTGGTGTGTCCTCCAGTACAACCGTCACATCGATCACGACCTGCTCGCCGGCCGGGATGTCGATACCAATCGTCGGATCTTCGATCACCGGATTCTTTAACGTCCCCGTGTTCAGTGGAGTCCAGGCCCCCGAGCCAGAAACTTTCGTAACGTCGACGAAACGCAGATCGGCAGCGGAAGCGGTCAGGTTATCCGTGATCTGGACGTCGTAGAGGTCGAAGGGATGAGGCGTTGCCGGAACGGTAATCCGGTAGCGAAAGCGCTCGCCAATCGATGCCGTCGCCTGGGTGTTGGCCTTGATGAGCGGCGGCGCGGCGACCGTGGCAATCACGACACGCGTCGGATCCTCGTCCCCCACCACATTCGGATCGGCTTGCCCGTTGACGTTGGGATCGTCGCTGTCCGCGATCTTGCCTGGATTGAGCAGGTCGGCCTGGTTCGTGACGACGAGGCCATCCAATAATACGAGGGCCACGGTGATATCGAACTGGATCAGGATCTCGCTATTCGCCGCCAGATTCAGGTTCCGAATGTCGACGATACCGGCACCGTTCGTGCCACCATTGGGGTCGGTATTGCTGATGTCCGCTCCGGCTGGAATCGTGCTGGCAACGAGCGCAAGAGTTCCCGACTCGAAGACTGCCGTGGCGTTGAGAGCGCCGAGATCGTCGAAGAACGTGAGTCCGTTCAACGCGCTGTCGGTCGTCTGCAAACGAAGGCTGTACCGGAGTATATCTCCAGGAGCAGCCGTCGACGCGGGGCTCGCTCCGCTCGTGAGGTTCTCGACACTCTTCTCGAAAAAGAAGCCGGTCAGCGCCGTCGTGACAGTGTGGGCGTCTTCATGATCGAGTGTTCCAACGGTTCCGTCGGTGAGTACGCGCACAAACGCCGTGCGGTCCGGGTTGCTGATATCGCCATTGAACCACTCGGTTGTGCCAGCGACGTTGGTGAGTGCAGCACCATCCTGCGTGTCGGCGTCGAGTTGGGTCCGGTAGGTGACGATCAGCCGTTCGCCAGGGCCTATCGCGGCTTGATTCGAGACCATGGTGAGAGTGAGTTCGCAGGTCGGCGCCCCGACGTAGGAGAGCGAGTAGTCGCCCGCGCTCAGCGGACCCTTTCCCGGAACCGGCGTCACACCGTCGGCGGCGAAGACCTGGGCGCTGAGTACGCTGGGCCTCGCGTCGCACATACCACCACTGGCACCATCTGGGAGCCGATCAACGATCGTAGCGTTCCAAGCATCCGTCGTGCCACTGTTCTGTATCTCGAGCGTGAAGTCTCCCGCCGCGCCCAGATTCAAGGTCGCGGGGCCCGTCTTCGTGAACACCAGCTCGGGCGCCGCGATCGTAAGCGGCGGAGTGATGCCCCACTCACCGGGGAGGGGGATGTAGAAGACACCATCGATGAGTCTTCCAAATTCCCATTTTCCGGTATTGATGAACTGCGTGCCGACCACGTTCGCAGGCGAGGCGTCGAGCACCACTGTAAGTTCGATGATGATCTGCTCGCCAGCCGGAACGATCGGGAAGTTCTCGAAGGTGAGCAGGCCGCCGACGTTTGAGAACGTATGCGCCACAGGCGCGCCGCTGCTCTCCCAATAAGCCACATGACTCACATAGGTGAGATCCGCACCCGTCTCATTGAGATTATCCGTCAGTCTGATGCTGTGAAGGTCGTTGGGCGAGCCGAAATTATTGATCACCGTGCCCGTAGCCGGGTCGAAGAGGACCGGCATCGTCAATGTGTAGGTGAAGGGTACCCCGATCGCGGCCGTGGTCTGGCCCGCCGGGTTCTGCTTGTCGATCTTCTCGACCGGAATCAAGAGGTTCTGGCAGTCTTCCTGGATCTGAGTCGACGAGCCGTTCGTGAACCAGATGATATGACCGGCAACACTGTTGCACGCCATCTGGCCGGTGTGAAAGACGTTGTCGAATACGACGAGCCATCTCAGGTTCGTCTGGCCGGGCTGGGTCTTGAAACTGAAATTGGTGCCCAGCGGATTCGACGCCGGAAAATTTCGGATCGTACAGTCGCGGTCGATAAAGATCTGGGATGGGGCGATATCGCCCGCGAAGCCATCGAGTACGCCATTGGGGAAGTCCGAACAGTTCTCAGCCTGTGCCGAAGAGGCCGCGCCCAGGAAGAGCACGAGGGTGCACAGCAATAACCCTATGCGGCTACGTGCTCCCTTCAATCCTATTCGACCCCGTCGGATCAACTCGTCTCCCCTATCACAGCATTGGGGCGACGCTCTCGTCGATCGGGGCCGCGGCAGTCCGACGTCCGGACTGGATTCCGGCGGTCCCGCTGTCATAGGGCATGAAGCCCATTAGACCGGTGACTTTGCGTCGCCACCTTTCGGTGGTTTTGCCTTTATCTGAATCTGATTGAGCCCTCGGCTCAGTCCTTCAAATCAGTATGTAGATTGCTCCTGCTCTCAATTTCCAGTTCTTCAAAGCGCCGGCAAAAAATCAATCGGATACAAGATGGTCAGCGCCGAAATGCCTTCCTTGGCACCGAAGTCGAAGGTCCTCACCCTCGCGACGACTTGAGCCGACAACGTTGGTGATTTCAAATCCGTGGACGTCACTTCGCAGAGCGACACGCTGCCATCTGCTTCGATCGTCATGCGGAGAACCATCTGCCCCTCCAAGGTCGGGTTCTTACGAAGCTCGCGGTTGTAGAGGCGGTAGAGCGCAGACTTGTGGCGATCGAAGACGATCTGGATCTCCTCGTCGGTGCGCCCCGCCGTGCGCCCGCCGGAGAGCGGACGATCCGATCCACCGCCCCCCATTCCAATCGAACTCGTCGCTTGCACGACTTGTATGCCATCCATACCCTGGCCGCTGCCGCCTCCTACGTCTCGACTCAATCCGGCAAGGTTGATCCCGCCACTCGAGCCGGGTGCCTGGGAAGTCACGAGCGAGCGCTCAGGCATTCCACTCGCAGTCTTGCCCGAGTTGGATATTCGCGCCTTCGAGCCAAGCAGATTGGCTGTTTTTATTTTCGCGAGCCCAGAGAACGAATCACGGAAGGCGAGAATTCCCTTCGATCCGGTATCAGGACTGGGCTTCGGATCCGGCGCAGCCTTTTTCAACTCCGGCGAGACGGTTTCTGCAAGCTCCTCGGCCGGAACGAGTTCATCGGTCTCGGTCTGCTTCGTTTCTGGAATGGCCTTCGGCGGAGGCGGTGGCGGCCGCTTTTCACGCACCAGCCGGGCAAAGCGTTCCGGCACTTCGATCACTTCCCAACGATCCGGGATCGGAAGATCAATGAGAGGCAGCATCAATCCTAGAAACAAAGCGATGAGAAGGGATGCAGCCAGCGACTTGCGGAAGAGGCGATCATCCTCGCCTCCCCTCGCCCATGGCATCATCGAGATCTTGAAGGGCACCTCGACATCTTCTCGTTCGACGACCCATTCGAGCTTTTTCAGTTCTTCCAGTCGCTCGGCTTCGAGCACCGCTCCAGCAAGGATGTCAGCGTTCTCGCCCTGAAGATCAAGATGGTCGACGATCGTCATTCGACGACTTTCAATCTCACCTACCTTTTTTTCGAAACCATCGATTCGACCACGCACCATACGCAGGTGCGCGCCGCCATCATCGTTTCCAATTCGGTCGCCCCAGAAAAGTTCGGCGCCTCCCGACTCCCCCAGCTCCTCGAGCTTGACACAGACGTCCTGGAGTAGTCGAAACTGAGACGCCTCCACGGCAACAGCAGCGAGTTCCTCGTCGATTTCGTGCAGATCACGTACGAGTCCTTCGAGCCCCTCACGAGCTTGCCTGAGCTCCTGTCGCAGCGTCTCTTCGTCTTGTGATTCTATGGCGTCCAAATGATCACACTATCTCTGTGACAACCGTGTCTCGGGGGCCTTTTGCACTACAGCGAGCGAAACGCGCTCGTAACCCACTTGAGTACAGGTCGACATCACCTTCTTGATGATGTGGAAAGGAACAGTCCGATCGGCCAGAATGGTGACCTCCTCGCTCTTTGCGACGCTCTGCGTGTTGATACCGATGATATTTGAGCTGAGCTCGGCGAGCCTTTCGGCAATCGGGCCGATGTAAATTGCGTCCGATGCTGCGATATCCACCACCTGAATGACGGACTCGCCCTGCACCGTCACCTCTGTCGGACTGACGAAGATGACGACGGTTTCTCGCGGCTTCTGCTCGATGATCGATGCCGGGAGTGTGATCCGCTTGGGGGTTTCGAGCACTTCCGTCGTGGCCGAGTTGACCAGCAAGAAAAATACGAGGATCGTAAATATGTCCATCAACGAAGTCAGGTTCAGCTTCGGAATCAACAGGCGATTCCGCGACATGCGTTTCATGCGGCGTGAGTTCTTCATGGCGCGTCTCCAATCGAGATGTCCGCAAACAGAGCCATGCGAGTTGTCCGCGCTTCACCTTCAGTCTCGCCGTCGCTGTTAGCGTCGCCTGTAATGTCCACGCTACGAACGACATCCATGACCTGAATGAGATGGTCATACTCGATCTCTGGCTCGAGTAGAACGGAGGCCGCGTTCGCATCCGGATGATCGCGCTTCAGTGACAGCATCAGGGTCGACAGCATATCCAGGTCATACGCG
>SMVB01094232.1_pt1 | contig 16705 bp, 11 predicted proteins | sample 2456461 | NCBI WGS metagenome assembly SMVB01 (sample SAMN11095934, study PRJNA526329) | marine sediment metagenome | biome: Marine sediment; feature: Surficial sediment; material: Deep marine sediment; isolation source: Hadal surficial sediment | place: Pacific Ocean | collected 2014-05 | depth...
GAGCCGAGCATCGGCGACTGGGTTCGGATCCTCCACGCCGTGCTTCGGCGAAAGGCTCGCCTCGACGCTGCCGGCGAAGAGCCGGCACAGGTGACGGAAGAGGATTTCACGAGAGAGATCAGCCGCTTCCGCCAAGCCAATACCCGCATCCGGACCGACGACGGGAACTATCTTTAAACGCGCGCGGGTGCGCGCTTGGGTCGCAGGCGCTTCTTTAAACGCGCGCGGGCGGCGCTGCCGGAGCCGGAGCGGGCGCCGACAGGGGGCCGCGGAGGCGGCCCGATCGACCCAGGCTGCTCGTCGGGTGCGGGAAATCTGCTTTTCGGCTGCCGTGGGATCGCGGACGACATCGGGCATGGATTCGCGAGGGGCTCAGGAGGCAACCGGATCTCTAACGATATGCACGCCCGGGACCGATAAAGACTCCTGTGAGGCGTGCCGAGCGCCTCGCATCGGACGAACTCTCTCGCGCCAAGGACGGCTCGGGATTTCGTCGAGGGGTCTTCGGTGCAGAATCACACCGTCCTGTTCGTCGATGACGAAATCAACATCTTGAAGGCGCTGCAACGGCTGCTTCGAAACGAGCCGATCGACGTTCTGACCGCGAACAGTCCCAGCGAGGCGTTCGAATTGATCGAGCGCGTGGGACCGCAGGTCATCGTCACCGACCAGCGCATGCCCGACATGAGCGGTGTCGATTTCCTCGCCTCGGTGCGCGATCGACACAACGATGTCGTGCGCATGATGCTGACTGGCTATACGGATATGACGATCGCCGTGGAAGCGATCAACAAGGGCGAGATCTATCGGCTGATCACGAAGCCGTGGAATGACGAGGAACTGAAGGCAACGCTTCGCCAGGCCTTCGATCACTACGACCTCAAGGCGGAGATCAAACGGCTCAACTCCGTCACCCGCGAACAGAACTTCAAGCTCCAGGACATGAACAAGAACCTGGAGGAGAAGGTTCGCGACCGAACCAAACAGCTCGACTGCAAGAACACCGAGCTGCAAACCGCGTATATCCAGACGATCCGTGCACTCGCCGAAGCGATCGACGCCAAGGACGCCTATACCCGTGGCCACTCCGAACGCGTTGCCGTCTACGCGTCGCGCATCGCCCGTGAGATGAACCTGCGCAAGGAGCTGATCGAACGTGTGTATTTCGCGGGCCTGCTGCACGACGTCGGCAAGATCGGTATTCCCGATGCGATCATCACCAAGCCCGACCGCCTGACCAAAGAAGAGTACGAAGAGATCAAGCGCCATCCGGAAATCGGCGCGAAGATTCTCGAGCCGGTCGAATTCCTGCGCTCCGTCGTGCCCTGCGTGCGACATCACCACGAGTGGTACGACGGATGCGAGAACGGCTACCCCGACCGACTCGCCGGCGATCAGATCCCGCTGCCTTCACGCGTCATCGTCGTCGCGGACACGGTCGAAGCGATGACCTCGGACCGCCCCTACCGAAAGGCGCTTCCGATCGAGGTCGTCGTCAAGGAGCTCCACAAATTTTCGGGGTCACAGTTCGACCCCGTCGTCGTCGAGGCGTTCCTCAAACTGCTCGACGCCGAGGGCGACGCCTTCATTTCCAAGGACCAGAAATTCGACATCTATGCCTTCATCGATGGATAGAACCCCCCGAGCCCAAGAGTCAGGCGCGTGAAAAACCCCCCCCAGCCCCCGTTCGAGCCCGAACCGAGCGATCCGTTCGAGATGCTCACGACACTCGGGTTCGGCCCCGAAAGTCTGCTGATGAACGACCCGAAGCTCTTCGTGGACGGTCGTTTTCTGGCCTCCCTGTTAGTCGAGTTTCGGGATGAGCTCAGCCCGAGTGATGCGAACCTTGCGCTGTTTCAGATCGGCCTGCTCCACGGACTTCGCGACGCCGCCCGGGTGTGTCGAGATCAAACGGACGAGATCGCCCACACCGGCAGAGAGGCCGCAGACACGACTGCCCTCGTGATGCAATGGACGGCGGGTGCGCGCACCGACGCCCGCGGCGCGTTCTCGCTCCGGGGCTGCTGGCCCGAACGACACGAGGCCGTCGCCCGCTGCTCCCGCCTCGGCGCCGCCGAGGCCCCCGCGTGCTGGATGAGTGCCGGCTATACGACGGGTTGGCTGAGCGGTACGCTGGACCGATTGCTGATCGCCCGGGAGATCGAATGCGCCGCATGTGGCGACGAGGCCTGCCGCTTCGAAGTCCAGGAAGCCGGTGTCTGGCAGGAGCGCGACGAACCACAGCTGAAATGGCTGATGGCGGAAGTGCCCTTCGAAGCCTTCCGCCGCGCCGCAAACGACTCCCCGAGCGAGCGCTGCGATCGGACCCCCGCCGAGACGATGGCCAGCGAGGGCCATTACGATCGTTTCCAGCCGGTCGTGCATATCTGGGGTCCCGTCATGGTGCTCCCCTTCACGACCGTCGACGAGGCCCTCGGCACGATCGAGATGCTCGGCCGGGACCCCGGGGTCTCCGAGATCCGCGCCGTCGTCGTCGACCTGCTCGAACGCCCGCTCGACGAGGGCTTCGGCGCCGCCGCCCTCGAACAGATCCTCGAGACCATCGAATCCTGGGACGCCCAGAGCTTGATCACCGGTGTGTCACCGGCCTCGGAAGCCGCGATCGCCAGCCTCGAAGCGTCGCATCTCGTCCTGCGAAAGGACCTGACCGAAGCGATCGCAACCGCCTTCCAGATCGTGGACGCCCAGAAGCACCAGGTCTAACCCGATTCGTACCGGGGGTGGCCGGACACTCCGCCACGCGAATGAGGTCTCATCCATGTTGGACTTCGAGATCAAAGAGATTCCGGATGAGGGTTCCCTGGAAGCGGTGAGCGTTCCGATGTTGCTCGCGCAGGCCTGGCGCGACGAGCGGAGCGGGCTGCTCCAACTGGCCCACGGGAAGACGGAACGACGCCTCGAAATACGCCAGGGCGAGCCCGTCTCGATCGAGAGCGGCGGGGTCGAGGACGAGTTCGCGCGATTCCTCGAAGACACCCACCAGATCGAAACGGCCGATCGTCTCGCCGTCGAGAAGATGGCCTCCGAGCGCGAGTGTCCCCAGGCCTCGGCGGTCCTCGCCCTCAAGCTCCTCGATCCCAAAGTCCTCTACCGGGCGATGCGTCGCGATGCCCGCAACCGGATCGCCGAAACCTTCGAGTGGCGTGCCGGCTATTATCGCTGGACCGACGCCCCGCCCGAGGCGAACCCGGCTGCGAAGCCGCACGACGTGCTGGCCCTCTTTCAGGAGCAATTGCCACGGCGCTGGGGAACGGAGCGACTCTTCGGATCGATCATGTCCGTCCAGAACGTCTACGGCGATATCCTCCCTCGCTACCGAAAGATCGCCCACAAGCTCGCGCGAAACGGGGACCAGGCCGCCCGGGTGATCCAGCGGCTCGATGGCTGCACTCCCCTCGGCCGGGTTCTCGGCGAATGTGCCGGGGATCCGCTTGCGGCCGCGACGCTCTGGACGGTCCTGTATTCGGGTGTGCTTCGCTTGACGGACGGCACATCCCGAATTGCAAGCGAAGCCGGATCGCTCGAGTTCGATGTCCAGGTGGCGGTCGAAGCTCCGCTCGGGGAAGCCGTTTCGCCTAACGCTGAGAGCGAAGCCACTTCCACTCGACAAGAAAAGGGCGACGCGAGCGCCGATACGCTTCGCGAAGAGATCGAATCGCTGCTCGGCCAACTCTCCGCCCTCGATCACTACAGTGCCCTCGGACTCGACGAGGGTGCAGAGGCAGCCCAGTTCAAGCGGGCCTATTTCAAAGCCGCCAAGAAATACCACCCGGATTCACTCGCTCGTCTGGGCCTCGACGACCTCAGGGAACCGGCCGCCCTCATCTTCGGCCGAATTGCCGAGGCCTTCGAGACGCTTTCCGACCCAGAGAAGAAAGCCGCCTACGACACCTACGGAAGCCAGGAACCCGAGATCGACACCGCCCGCCTCGCCCAGGCCGAGACCTCGTTCCGAAAGGGCGAGATCCTCGCCAAGATGGGCAATTTCGACGGTGCCCTCGAATATTTCGAGCCGGCCGTCGACCTCTGGCCCGAGGAACCCGCCTACCAGGCGGAGCTGGGTTGGGCGCTCTTCAAACAGCCGAATGCGGATCTCGAACGCGCCACGCTGCATCTCGAGATCGCCATGGACCAGGCGCCCGAAGATGCCTTGATCCGTTACCGACTCGGCCTCATCATGCGCGCTCGGGGCGAGACGAATCGCGCCAACGAGTTGATCTCGAAGGCGCGCAAGATCGATCCCTCGGTCGAGGCTTAGCCTGTCCCAGACCGCATTATTCATGCCGTCGTAGCGAGGGGGCCGGACACCTACGACGCCCGGGCAAGCGCCCCCCGTGTTGCCTCGCCTGGCAGAACCGTGATCGAGTGGCCCCGCTCGATCTCCCGTCGCCAGAACGGAAATCGCAGCTCGACGCGCAGTCCGCCCGCCCAGCGCCAGACGAGCCGCGCCGCTTGATCCCCCGTACTCGCGAAGGGACCCGTGGCCGTCCCCAGGCGCGCGTTTCGATCTGCCACGAGTGCCTCGACCGCCACCATCATTTCTCGTGCCTGCGCCGAAACCTCCGCCTCACCCAGGATCCGACCGGGCGCGAGCGAATAGAGCGCGGTCAGATTCGGCGCCGGCACGGGTTCGCCCTCGAGGGCGCGCCGTCCGAGCGCGCGCAACCGGCTCTCCTCCAGCAGAACGAGCGAGTCTCCGACCGCCGCATGCCCCGCGAAGCCGAGCGCATGCCCCAACTCGTGCATCAACGCGCCAATCCATTCCGCCTCGCTCGCAGAGCGCGCCCGCCCCAGCTGGTCGCGCAGCAGTCGACGAATGCGGATCTCGGATCTCGTCAGCGAGCCGCGAATCACATTGCGCGAATCCTGGGTTCTCGACACGTCGCATTCCGAAAGGGTGTCCGCCAGCCCATACGGAATCTCGGCCTCGGGATCCTCGATCGACACGATCTCGATCACGCGCATGAGCCCCGGCGTCCATTCACCCTCTCGAAGCATCGTCAACTCGACGCCCGGCACCGCATCCCCGACCGCACCGATTGCAAGCGCTGCCCAATCGGCGACCCGACCTGGCCCCGCCTGCGACGCCGTCCCCGCGCCCGACCCCGATCCCAACACCGACACCGAAACCGGCACGGGGCCCCCTTCGGCATAACGACAAGCGACCAGCAGGAGCCGTCCGTCCTCAATTGCGGGATACGGTGTCATGTCTCCGATGCGCTGGCCGGGAATCGCGGCGAGCTGCGGTTCGGCCTCGAGCAGCGCGCTGTCATCCCAGCCCCCGACCGAAGAAACGCAGCCCAGCAGAAGCCCGACCGCACAGGCCATGCCCAACCGCCGCCGATTGATCACCGCGGGCTGGGCTCCACCACATTCACCCCGTCGGGCTGCGGCGCTTCGAACCCGAACACACGCGAATAGAAATAGAGCTCGCCGTCGAGCGCCGTCCGGATATTCTCGGCACGCCGAAAGCCGTGCTGTTCGCCCTCGAAGGGAACGTAGGCATGCGGGATCCCGCGACGAGCCAGCACCTCGATCATCGCCTCCGCCTGATTCGGCGGCACCACTTTATCCTCGAGCCCCTGAAAGAAAATCATCGGACAATCGAGGCGATCGGGATGGTGGACGGGCGAACGCTCGACATAACGCGCCCGCGTTTCGGGCAAGGGCCCGACCAGCCAATCCGTATAGCGCGACTCGAATTTGTGGGTATCCCTCGCGAGCGCTTCCAGATCGCCGATCCCGTAGTGGCTTGCGCCCGCCGCGAAGAGCTCGTGAAAGGTCAAGGCGCAAAGCGTCGTATAGCCGCCGGCACTGCCCCCGCTGATCGCGAGTCGCTCGCCATCGACCAGGCCTTCTTGCGCGAGCGCCCGAGCCACCGCGACACAATCCTCGACGTCGACGACACCCCAGCGATGCTTTAGCTGATCGCGATAGGCACGTCCGTATCCGGTCGATCCCGCATAGTTGACATCCGCGACCGCAAAGCCACGACTGGTCCAGAATTGGATGCGCGGATCGAGGGCTGCGCTAGTTGCCGAGGTGGGGCCGCCGTGGCTCTTGACGAGCAGCGGCGGACGCTCGCCCACACGCGGCGACTGCCGACCCGAACGCGGCAAATAGATGAAGGCATGTGTGGTGCGCCCGTCGACGGAGGCGAACTCCCGTGCAACCCCGGGGCTGATCACGTCGCCGGGAATCTCGAAGGGCGTACTCTCCCGCGCCCGAATCGGCACATCCGTTTCGGTCCGCCAGACGAAGAGCGCGGACGCTTCGTCCGCCGATCCAGCCAGACAGGTCGCCCAGCCCTCCGCGGTCTGGAGTCCTCCGATCGTCTGGAATCCGGTCGGGATCTCACGCGAAGCACCGCTCTCGAGATCGATTCGGACGAGCACATCCGAGCCTTCGGTCGTCGCACTCGCCAAGGCGGTCCTGCGATCGAGAAAGCACCAGCTGGACTGGCCGAAGACCCACTGAGGCCGACCGATTTCGGCACGTTGTGAGTGGGCCGGGACCAGTTCGTCGTCCCCGAGCCGCATCAGATTCCACCACCCCGAGCGATCGCTCACGACGAAGAGTGCGCCATCGGGTGAGAATCGTGGCTGGAACAGCGACTCGGTTCGGCTTCCGGCGACGATCCGCACCTCGCCCTGTGGGCCGCCGGCGCCCCATCCGACGACTTCGAGTACGGTCCCGTTCCAGGGCATGTTCGGGTGATCCCAGGCGAGAAACGCGACGCGATCCCCGCTCGGTGCGATCACGACGGACGCGTAGAAGTCGTGGCCCGAAGCGACCACGAGCGGCGCTTTGACCCGATCGACCGCAGCGCCCCCCGCGTCCGCGGCACGATCGCGCAGGGAGATCGCGATCAGACGATTCTCGGGCTCGAGGCCCTCGCGCGGACGCTCCTCGATCGCAAACAACCAATTTCCATCGGGAGAAACGACCAGGTCCGCATGCTGGGATCCCGGCGGCGTCACGGGGACCGCCGACCCGCCGAAGGGCCCGGCGTAGATCCGACCATCCGCGTCGTCGACGAAGAAGACCCGATCGCGCCAGACGGCGTACTCGCCCCCGCCGTACTCATGAACCCGCGTGCGGACATTGACGCCAGCGGGGCTGATCTCCTGTACACCCGCGAGCGGGTTCGCGATCGAAGCGGATGCACTCGCCGCCGATTCCGGGAGTCGAGCGCACAAAATGACCTGACGGCCGCCCTCGCTCGGCCGACCTTCGAGCCAGAAGAGCCGGCCCCCCTCGATTTTCGGCGCCGAAAGACGAAGTGCACCCCGCACGAGGTCGGCCGATCCAATCGGGGATTCCCAGCTCCCACAAGGCCTGGTCTGCTTCACCTGAACTCTCCTCCGTCTTTTATCGTTCCGAAAACAGCGGCTGGCATGACACCGCCAGAGTGTGCATGCTTGGGCGCCTTCTGACGAGCCAGCCCGATGTCAGCCGAGAGCCGAGAGCCGAGAGCCGACAGCCGGGGAGGATTCCAATGGATGAGTTGACGACCTGGATCCTGCTCGCGATCGGTGGCCTGGTTGCCGGAGTCATCAACACGCTCGCGGGCGGCGGGTCGCTGATCACCGTTCCCCTGCTCGTCTTTCTCGGGCTTCCCGCCACGACCGCGAACGGCACCAACCGGATCGGCGTGCTCTTCCAGAATGCCGTATCGACCTGGCGCTTCCGACGGGAGGGACTCAGCGGACTGCGAGGAGCCGCGCCCGTCCTGCTGCCGGTGCTGGTCGGATCCGTCATCGGGGCGGGCATCGCCTCACGCATGTCCCCCGAAGCCTTTCGCCAGGTATTTGGCGTCGCGATGATCGCGCTGCTCTATCCCATGCTGCGCAGCACCCGACCGCGGGGTCGCAACGAAACCGTCTCGCCCCGCGGACGCCTGATGAATGGCGTGATCTTCTTCGGCATCGGACTCTACGGCGGCGCCTTGCAGGCCGGCGTCGGGCTCTTTCTGATCGGCGCCCTCTCTCGCAGCGGCCTCGACCTCGTCCGCGCCAACGCGATCAAGGTCGTGATCATCGGCGCGCTGACGCTCGTCGCGGTCCCCGTATTCATCGCCCAGGACCAGGTCGACTGGCGATTCGCCTCGGCGCTCGTCGTCGGCTTCGCGCTCGGCGGTGAACTGGGTGCCCGAGCCGCCATCCGGGGCGGCGAACGGCTGATTCGTCCGGTGTTCGTGATCGCGGTGATCGCCCTGTCCGGCCGCATGCTGGGCCTCTACTGAGCCAGGCTGCGCAGGTCGGCGTCGTTCCCAAGCCCCAGCGGGTCCGTACTCCGAACTCGGATCGCCATGGTCAGCACGGGCGGATCCAGATACGCTCAGCGGAGCGGAACCCGGGGAACGGCCCTCATGCTCGATCCCCAAGATTGCGTGGACAGGCCCCATGCCGACCGAGAAAATCGCTGAAAACGGGCGCGAGGCAGAACTCCTCAGACATGCCGCCGACATCGTCGTCGAAGTCGGAACCGACGGACGCATCGTCTTCATCAGCGACGCCGTCGAAAGAATCCTCGGCCGCGACGCCGATGCCTACATCGGTCGGAGCTTCCTCGAGACCCTATTGCCCGAGGACCGCGCAGAAACCCTCGCGCTCTTCCAGAAGGTCGTCACGACCGGCGCACAAACCTTCATCCGTTACCGCGTGTCCCGACACGATGGATCACGGATCCAGTTCGAGGCGACCCTCCGGATCTTCGAGAACGCCGATGGCGAACGCAGGGTCGTCTGCGTCGCGCGAGACGTCACCCAACGGTCGGCCGAGCACGCGGTCGCCCGCGAACGCGACCATTATTATCGAGCCCTCGTCGAATCCGGTGCACGGCCCGCAGCCATCGTCGGCCCGACAGGCGAGATCATCTTTTCCAATCAGCATTTCAAGACCACCTTCGGACTCAATATCCGGGTCGAGGACGTCTTCCAGCGTTTGAGCGAAGACGATCGCAACGCGATGCAGGTAGCCTGGTTCGATTCGAATCGCCCCAACGGCAGCGGTTTCGGTGCGGGAGACTTCGAGTATATCCATGCGGACGGCACGACCTCGTGGTTCGGCGCAACCTGGAGTGCGGTCGAGGGCCACGGCGGCGAGCGCTGTATCGCCGTGCTCTATCAAGACATCAGCAAGCGCAAGAAGATCGAGTTCGCGCTGCGTTCGATCGCACGAGGCATCACGATCGCAGGCGGCGGAACGCTGGCTGAAAACATCCAGATGATCGCGCAAGCCCTCGAACTCGACCGACTCGTATTCGGCGAGCTGGATGAAAATGAACCGGGAATCCTGAATGTGTCCGTCGCATGGCAGGATGGCGAATTCCTCGCCCTGGACCGAATGGAGCTTCGCGACCTGCCCGACGCGACGGTCGCGGCGGGCGATGTCGTGGTCCACCCGAGCGGCCTCGCCGAACTCGTTCCGAGTGTCGCTGAGCATCTGGGAAGCGGCTTCGAAGCCTACGCCGGCATGCCGGTGCGCCGGGCGGACGGCACGATCATCGGTCTGGTCGGCGGCTACGCACGCAAGCCGATCACCACCCCCGACCTGATCCGCTCGCTGCTCTCCGCATTCGCAACCCATGCTGCGGCGGCCGTCGATCGCCAGCGAGCGAACGAGGAAATCCGTGCGAACCAGGATCGCTTCGAGGTCCTCGCAGCACAGGCTCACGAGATGCTCGTCGAAGTCGATCACGAGGGTCGTGTGACCTACGTATCCCAGGCGAGCCTGGCGATCCTGGGGTATCGACCCGAGGAACTGATCGGACGCGACATCAATCACCTGGACCACCCCGATGACGGGCTGCTGAATCAGGGGCTCCGCGATCAGCTCCTCAGCCCGGTGGAACAATCGTTTTTCGTCATGCGGGTCCTGCATGCGGATGGCGGCTGGCGCTGGATCGAATCCCGCGCGAGCGCGTTCACGGCTCCGGACGGCTCGAACCGGGCGCTGATCCTGTGTCGTGACGTCACCGATCAACGACGCCGGGCCCTTGGGCGCGATCTGCTCTACCGCGTCGTGCAACAGGGTGCAGATCTCCTCTTCGTCTGTGAGCCCGACTCGACGCTCCTCACCTTCACGAACAAAGCGGCGACGCGACGCCTCGCAGCGAGCCTCGGAAATCTCTTCGCGCGCCCTAGCTCCCCGAATGGCGACCGGCTTAGCGAGGTCGACTTCGGGGGCCGTGCCTTTTATGAGTTGTTGCCGCCCGAGGAGGCGCTCCGCCTCCGCAGCCAGATCCTGCCGGAACTCACGCCCTCGAAACCCTGGTCGGGCGAGCTTCATCTGTTGGGTGTCTCCAACGCCGCTCCCACCCCCACCGAAGCCACGATCTTCCTCTTCCAGGACGACGAGGAGACGCAGCGGACCTATCTCGGCATCACGCTGCACGACATCGAAGCGCGTCGAACGGCCGAGGAGGCGCTTCGTCAGAGCGAGCTGCGCCTCAGCCAGGCGCAGAAGATGGAGGCCGTCGGGCGGCTGGCGGGCGGAATCGCGCACGACTTCAACAATCTGCTGACGGCGATCCTCGGCTACGGCGATCTCGTGCTCAGCGAGCTCGGCGAAGGCCATGTGGCCCATCCCGACGTCGAGGAAATCCTGCGAGCGGCCGAACGCGCGGGCGGACTCACGCGTCAGCTGCTGGCCTTCAGCCGCCGCCAGGTCCTTCAGCCCGAATCCGTCGATCTGAACGCCATCGTGTCGGACATCGACCGCATGATGCGGCGGCTGATCGGCGAAGACATCGAACTCGTCACCCTCCTGGACGGTGGGTTGAGCCCGATCGTCGCGGATCCGGGCCAGATCGAACAGGTCATCGTCAATCTCGTCGTGAACGCCCAGGATGCGATGCCCCAGGGCGGACGCCTCGAAATCGAGACCGCCAACCACCGCGTGGACGTCGAAAAGAGAACGGATTCGGGCAGCCTGCCGGCGGGTGAGTACGTCCTGCTTCGCGTCTCGGATACCGGCGTGGGCATGGACGAGGAAACCCACGCGCAGATCTTCGAACCCTTTTTTACCACCAAGGACGCTCATCACGGAACGGGCCTGGGGCTTGCCTCGGCGTACGGCATCGTGCAGCAGAGCGGCGGCCAGATCGACGTCGACACGACCCCGGGCGCCGGCACGCGGTTTACGATCTACTTCCCGGCCGCCGAGGTGGCGGGCCTCGTCCCGGCGGTGGCTGGAAAATCCGGAGCCGGCGGGGGACAAGAGACGATCCTGCTCGTTGAGGATGCGTCTCCGGTACTGCGACTGGTTAGCCGAAGCCTCGAAGCCGCCGGCTACCAGGTCCTCTCGGCTGAATCGGCAACGGCTGCGCTGCGCCATTGCAGCCGACACGCAGGCCCCATCGACCTGCTTCTGACGGACGTCGTGCTCCCGAAGACCGCGGGGCCGGAGATCGCACGTCGGGCCCGTGAACTTCGCCCGGGAATCCGCGTGCTTTTCATGTCCGGCTTCACCGACGATATGCTCGTGAAACACGGCCTCGACCCGAAGCATCTGGAACTGCTCGAAAAGCCCTTCACACCCGCGGCCCTGCTCGATCGGGTGCGCTCGCTGCTCGACGCGACGACTGATCCCGGCGATCGCGCCGAGCTCCCGTAACGACGGACCGATCTGGTCTTTTTCCAAAGTTCCCCGTGGAACATTCTCTTTTATTTCAGATAGTTGGAGAATAAGGAAAGAAAAGACTTCAGTTTCGACCAAAACCTGCCGATAAATTTCGTCCCCTCCGACTCCCCTCATCAGGTCCCCGCATTCGCGGACGGATTCGAGTCGATCGGACCGAGTCCCGACCCGGACGCGAGACGCTTAAACGGAATCCGCGACGGACTCACTGCCGCCGGATGTCTCGTCGAGCCGGCCCAGAAAGCGGACCACCGCCTGCTTGTGATCGATCATCAACGCGCGGGCGCGACGACCGTCGCCGAAAGCCGCACGCCCGAGTTCGACCTCGTCACACTCGAGCAGGACGACTTCGAGCCGGACTCGAAACTGGTCGAGCAACCGCTCGACGGCCCGGTAGAAACGCGCCGACCCATCGGCGCTGACGACGAGTAGCCGAGACACCCGCCGTCGATCGGAATCGGGCCGCGTCGCGGGCGCCCTGGCGAGCCCCAACTCCTGGGTCTCGAGTGCGCTCTCCGCTCCTTCCAGCCCCCGCACGACCCGGCCGGCGCGGCGCGCCTCGAAGAGTCCCTCGCGAACGGCCGGCTCGAACGGATACCGGGGAAACGCCGGCAGTCCGGCCGCCGTCGCACGCTTGACGCGCTCCACCCAATCCTCGGCAAAGCCCTCCGCTCGCCCTTCGGCGATCATCGCCCGAGGCATCGCATCGGCCAGCGCCCGGGCGCTCGACGAAACCCTCGAAACATCGTCTTCGTTTCCCGCCACACGATCTCCCGATCTGCACCACCGGGCGCACGGACTCCTGCTCGCACTGAAACTCGCACCCGAGCACGCACTCTGACACGTCTTGCCGCGAGATCCAATGTCGGATCGGGGCGGGTCCGCGTGGTTCGCAGACCGCGTCGCGAGGGCGCCAGAGGTGCCGTGAAAGCATTGTGCGTATTGCGTCCGCAGCAGACCTTCATGAATAATACGGGCGAGCTTCCTCACCCGAGTTTCCAACACTTCCGGTCTCCCCTGACCCGCGTCTGAAGCCGCGGCGGGGAGCCCGAACAGGAGTGAATGATGCCCGCCCGATTCGAATTGCCCGCGGATCACGCCCATGTCGCCGTCGTGACGATCGACCGGCCGGACCACGCCAACGCCCTCGATCCCGAGACCCTTCGCGACCTCGCCGCCCATTGGCGGCGCATCAATCAGGACGAGACGATCCGCGTCGCGGTCCTCACCGGGGCGGGCGAGCGGGTGTTCTGTTCGGGGATGGATATGAAGAAGACGATCCCCCTCTCCCAGGCATTCGCCCGGGGCGAGCGGGTCGACCCCCTCGACTTCGAGGGCCTCCGCGCGGTGGGTCACGCGACGCTCGTCAAGGATCCGCTGCGCGTGCCTCTGATCGCCGCCATCAACGGACACGCGCGCGCCGGGGGGTTCGACCTGATGTTGGCCAGCCAGATTCGTTATGCGGTGCCTACGGCGACGTTCGCACTCGAGGAAGTAGCACTCGGCTTGTATCCCACCGGTCAGGCCACCGTCGCCCTGCCCCGCCAGATTCCCGCCGTCTACGCTGCCGAGCTGCTGTACACGGCCGAACCGATCGATGCGCAGCGCGCTCTCACGATGGGCTTGCTGAACGAGCTGGTTCCCGCCGAGACATTGCTCGAGCGTGCCCTCGAGACCGCCGGGGTGATCGCACGAAACGCCCCACTGGCCGTCCAGGCGACCCTGCGTGGCGTGCGAGAGCTCGACGGAATGGATCTCGAGAGCGCGTATGCGGCACAGGAGGATTTGGGTCGCCCGCTTCGCAAGACGGAGGATGCCCGAGAGGCCCAGCGCGCATTCGTCGAGAAGCGGCCTGCTCGCTTCGTGGGTCGCTGAGACGCCCGAACAAAATCGAGGGGCAACGATTCCGAGAGGCGACTCACGACGCGCTCGCCCTGCCGCGACATCGTCGCCGCGCTCCCCACCCCACAAAGTCGAGTCCGGCCCGAATCGGGCTGAGCCCCAGCGAGACGGCGCCGTCGCGACCCGTCCACCAGATCGAGCTTCCCGCACGGGCGAGCCGATCCAGGGTCCCGCCATTGGGCAGGCCTCGAGCGGGATCACAGGGTGCACTGACGACCGCGTAGGCGGGGGAAACGGCCGCCAGAAACGCGGAGGTCGTGCTCTGTCGACTCCCGTGATGAGCCACCTTGAGCACGTCGGCGTCGAGAAGACCGGTGCTCTCGATCAGCCGGGTCTCGACCTCGGAACCGATATCTGCGGCAAACAGGATTCGCGTCCCGGCAACGCCCACGCGAAGCACGAGGGAACCCTCGTTGCGCGAGCGCCGACTCGGCAGGACCAGCGATCCACGAGACCGCCCTCGTGGGGCCGGGCGCGGCACCGGCCACAGGATATCGACCTCGAGATCTCCGCGATCCATTCCGGGGGCTCCCGCTGCGAGCCAACGCACGGAGACCTGACGTCGCTCGGCCTGCGTCGCGAGCCGCGCGAGCCGGTCATCGTCCTGGCCGCCGGCAGGGAGCCAGAGCTCCTGGACACCAAAGCGCTCCATCACCTGCGCCGCACCGGCACGATGATCGAGGTCGCCGTGGGTCACGACCAGGACATCCAGGCGGGTGATGCCCAGACTGCGAAGCGCCCGGATCAGCGTGCCACCGCCGGTGTCGTCGGAGCGGCCGCCCCCGGTGTCGATCAGGATCGTCGCGGATTCGCCTTCCACGAGGGCGGCGTCGCCCTGCCCCATGTCGAAGAACACGACACGGGGGGCCGCGTGAAGCGCCGGCCCGTGCCGTGCCGGGGCCGCACCCAGCAGGGCGATCGCAAACCAACCGAAGAACGCAAAAGCACGCAAGCCCACGCGGATCGCGAGCAGCCCCAGCCCTGCGATGGCCACCACGCCCCAGAGCGTCAGTCCGTCAATCGGGTCGAAGCGCGGCTGAACTTCGGCGAGACGCACGACCGCCCGCTCCATCAGGTGGGCGGGGACGAGGAGCATGCGAAGCGCCAGCTCGGGGAGCCAACTCGATCCGATCGCCGCCGCCAGCGAGGTCGGAATCACGATCAAACCCGTCCACGGGATCGCGAGCAGATTCAGTGCCGGGGCTCCGAGCCACACGGGAAGCCCCGAGGCCAGTACCAGCGGGGCCGTCGCGAGCGACACCGCGACCGACACCCAGAAGGCTTCCGAGATCGTCTGCGCGAGTCGTTTTCGAGCCCGCTGGTCTGCAACGGGCTCGGCAGTCGCGACCTCCCCGCGCCAGAACCCACCGACTACCAGGGCGGCGCAGGCCCCGAATGACAGCCCAGCACCCAGATCGAAGAGTCCGGCGGGTCCGAGTGCGAGCAGCACGAGCGCACACCAGACCAATGCCCGGCCGGGTGTCAGGCTGCGTCGGCCCGCCCGGGCGAGCGCGAAGATTGCCAACAGGAGAGCAGCGCGCTGGGACGAAATGGAGGCCCCGGTGAACCAGCTATAGAACCAAGCCGTTCCCGTCGCCGCCGCCAGGCTCAACCCGAAGGGCACAACGCGGCCCAGAGCGGGCAGGCGCACGAACGTGAGTAGCCGCGCAGTGATCCAGCCGGCGATCGCGCCGACGAGTCCGACGTGGAGGCCCGAGACGGCGATCAGGTGAGACAGACCGAGTTCGCGAAAGGCTGCCCGGACAGAGCCCGACAGGCCGGTCCGATCGCCCAGTGCGAGAGCCCTCGCGAGTCCCGTGGAGAGTCCCGATCCCGCGAAGCGCTCTCCGAGCCGCGAGCGCAACGCGGCACGCGCGGCGGGGATCTGCGCCCGCCGCGCGGCCGCCCAGCCGCTCTCGGAATCCTCGAGGAGCAGAACCCAATCCGGATCGACGAGCCTCGCCCGCGCCCCGATACCCTGTCGCGCCCAGGCACGTTCGCGATCCGGCGTTCCCGGGTTTCGCCGAGATTGGATCGGCCGGATGCGAAGGCCCAGTCGTGCCAGGGCTCCGGGCCAGAGAAGCCGTTCCGCACGGCTGACACGACCGACCCCGGTCGCTTCATCTCCCGTCCCATCGCGGATCCCGCCACCTGGACCGCCAGCCGTGCCACCGAGGCCCACCCCCCTCCCATCCCTGCCGCTCTCGCCACTCCTGCCGTTCTTGGCGTACTGGCCGTCCCCGATCCAGAGCAGCAGTTTCCGGGGCACTGCCCCCCGGCCGTCCACCGCCGTCACTCCGACGAGAATCAGCTCGTCTCCCCAGGTCGTCGGGCGGCGAGAGCCCACCTCCACGTCGACGATTCGATACATATCGCGCGAAGTTCTCGCCTCGACTTCGGCCCGTTCCGCATCCCGGGCGGCGGCCGCGAGCAGGTTGTCGAGCCGTGCCGCCCCGGCGAGGAATGCGATCACGAAACACGCCGCGCAGACGAACTTTTCACCGCCACCGCCACCGCCACCGCCACCGCACGCGAGCGTCTTCATTCGACCCGAGGCCGGCGCCTCGAGAACCAGGCAGACGCCCGCCGCCGCGAGTCCGAAGGCAAGAAACGCTGCGATCAACCCCGTTATTAGTGCGGGAGCCGGGTCCGGATTCGTCGAGACAGCCGACGGCGCGAGATGGATTCGATCTGCCCAGAAGATTCCCAGCCCGAAACCGAAGAGGAGCAGCCCAGGCAAACCCGCCCCATCCCGATCGAGCGAAGCGCGCCGATCGACCCTCTATCGATCGACGCGATCCGCGAATCTGTGGGACATGATGTGGCAAGTGGGACGCCGCCGCGTAGTGTGCACTCGGGGGCTCAGCAGGAGTACACGAGGCGACGGGCTTGCAACCGATCGACGTACCGACGCGAGCGAATCAGTGCAGCGTGTGGCGCGGCTTCTTGACGGGTTTGTTCCGCATCCGTTGTGCATAGGCGGCCAGCACTTCGAGGACCTCGTCGAGCTTCTCGAGCTCGCCGCTGAAGGCGCCCAACAGCCGCTCGACTTCCCTCACGTCCCGCATGTTCCGATCCACATAAGCGCGGACCTCGGACTGGACTTCAACCGCCGCCGCAGCCGCTCGAATCAGCGTGGC
>SMVB01141706.1_pt1 | contig 16699 bp, 11 predicted proteins | sample 2456461 | NCBI WGS metagenome assembly SMVB01 (sample SAMN11095934, study PRJNA526329) | marine sediment metagenome | biome: Marine sediment; feature: Surficial sediment; material: Deep marine sediment; isolation source: Hadal surficial sediment | place: Pacific Ocean | collected 2014-05 | depth...
CATTCGCGGAGTTGATGGCCATGATCCCATCGAAATTCAGCAGGCTATCGACACCGCCAGGGCGGAAACTGAGCGCCCGACCTTCATTTGTACGCGTACGGTAATTGGATTTGGTTCGCCGAATAAACAGGGCACTTCAGCAACCCACGGTGCACCCCTGGGTGAAGATGAAGTAGCGGCAGCGAGGAAGCATCTGGGCTGGAGTCACCCGCCGTTTGAAATTCCGGATGCAATTTATTCTGACTGGGATGCGCGGGATTCAGGCGTGGCCGTTGAAACTGATTGGCAGAAGCGGTTCGAGCCTTTCCGTGCGGACCATCCGGAGTTGGCTGAAGAATTTGAACGCAGAATGTCGGGCGATCTGCCGTCTGCCTGGGAGGAGCAGAGTAATCAGCTCATCCGGAAATTGCAGGAAGACGGCGGTGATGTGGCCACCCGCAAATCGTCTCAAATGGCTCTTGACGCCTTTGGACCGTTGTTACCCGAACTGATTGGCGGTTCTGCTGATCTGGCGGGGTCCAACAACACCATCTGGTCCGGAAGCGTTGATGTCAATGATGATACCGTGGACGGCAATTACATCTACTTTGGTGTCCGGGAGTTTGGCATGACAGCCATATGCAATGGGCTTGGTTTGCACGGTGGGTTTATCCCATACAGTGCAACATTCCTGGTTTTCTCCGACTATGCACGAAACGCAGTCCGCATGTCGGCACTGATTCCCGCACACAATATCCACGTGTACACTCATGATTCCATTGGTCTGGGTGAAGATGGGCCCACTCATCAGCCCGTTGAACATGTAGCGAGCTTGCGCCTGATACCGGGGCTTGAAGTCTGGCGGCCTTGCGACACCGTTGAATCCGCCGTAGCGTGGAAAAGTGCGATCGAAAACATCGGCCGGCCTGCGGCGCTGATTTTTACCCGCCAGGGTTTGCCTCACCAGCCCAGGAGTGATGATCAGATTAAGGCTATTGCACGCGGTGGTTATGTGCTGCGTGAAGCAGACGGAGCAGCGGACGCCCTGATTATTGCCACGGGTTCTGAAGTGGGTCTTGCTGTCAGTGCAGCTGATGAATTGGCTTCCAGTGGCGTTAAGGTAACTGTCGTTTCAATGCCCAATCCGAATCTTTTCATGCAGCAGGACCCCGGTTACCGCGAGTCTGTGTTGCCTGCCAGGCTTAAAGCCCGTGTTGCAGTAGAAGCCGGCGTCAGCAGTTGTTGGTATTCATTCGTTGGAGATTATGGCCGGATCATCGGAGTTGACCGATTTGGTGCTTCTGCTCCGGGTAAAGAGCTATTTGAACATTATGGCCTGACGGTTGAAAACGTCTGCCAGGCCGTGCGCGATTCACTCGCGGACAGCACAAATTTAGGGAGTTAAATCATGACAATAAAAGTTGCAATTAACGGCTTCGGCCGCATCGGTCGGAATATTTTGCGGGCTGTTTATGAATCAGGCCGTAGCGACGAGATTCAAATCGTAGCCATTAACGACCTCGCCGATGCGCAAACCAATGCACACTTGACACAATACGACACCACACACGGCAAATTTCCCGGTACGGTGAGTGTTGATGGTGGTGATCTTATCGTTAATGGTGATCGCATCAAGGTGTTTGCTGAACGTGATCCCGGCAAACTTCCCTGGGCGGAATTGGGTGTAGAAGTTGTGCATGAATGCACGGGTTTTTTCCTCAGCAAGGAAACTGCTGGTGCACACATCACCGCCGGAGCCCGCAAAGTGATCTTGTCAGCGCCCGGTCAGAACGTCGACAACACCATCGTATTCGGCGTGAATCACGACACCCTGAAGTCCACCGACGAAGTCATCTCAAACGCGTCGTGTACTACCAACTGCCTGGCGCCGCTGGCGAAAGTTCTGCACCAGGGGGTGGGCATTGAAAAAGGCTTGATGACGACCATCCATGCCTATACCAACGACCAGGTTTTAAGCGACGTTTTTCACCCGGATCTGCGCCGGGCACGCTCTGCCACCATGAGCCAGATTCCCACCAAGACCGGGGCTGCAGCGGCAGTTGGGCTGGTGTTGCCGGAGCTGAACGGCAAGCTGGATGGGTTTTCCATGCGCGTACCCACTATCAATGTTTCGATAGTAGACCTGACTTTTATTGCCAGTCGCTCCACTACGGTGGAAGAAATCAACAGCATCGTCCGGTCCGCTGCAGAAGGTGCTCTGAAAGGAATACTGGCCTACAACGAGGTTCCGCTTGTTTCTGTGGATTTCAATCACAATCCTCATTCATCAATTTTTGATGCCGGGCTGACCAAGGTCATGGACGGTAATCTCGTCAAGGTGCTTAGCTGGTACGACAATGAGTGGGGGTTCAGCAACCGAATGCTGGATACCACGATCGCCTTGATGAACGCCTGAAATCGATGGCGGAGAAGAGCCGCAAATGAACTATCTGCGTATGGAAAACCTGGATCTGGCCGGCAAGCGGGTCATGATTCGGGAAGACCTCAATGTACCCATCAGCGATGGGAAAATCACCTCAGATGCAAGGATCAAAGCCAGCGTGCCGACCATACGCATGGCCCTGGAAATGGGCGCCGCGGTGTTGGTGCTGTCGCACCTGGGGCGCCCGGTCGAGGGCGAGTTCGACGCACAGCTCTCCCTTCAGCCTGTTGCGCGCCGGCTGGGTGAATTGCTGGGTAGATCTGTCCGGCTGGAAACTGACTGGCTGGACGGAGTGGATGTCGAACCCGGCCAGGTGGTTCTTTGCGAGAACGTCAGGTTCAATCGCGGTGAGAAAAGCAATGACCCCGTGCTGGCACGCACCATGGCCAGTTTGTGTGATGTGTTTGTTATGGATGCATTCGGAACGGCTCACCGGGCCCAGGCGTCCACCGAAGGTATCGTACGTGCGGCCCCGTTGTCATGTGCCGGTCCACTGCTCAGTGGGGAGTTGGATGCACTCGGAAAGTCATTGGATGATCCGGCCCGGCCGATGCTCGCAATTGTGGGTGGTTCAAAAGTATCCACCAAGCTCAAAGTCCTGGATGCTTTGCTGAACAAGGTCGATGAATTAATCGTTGGCGGTGGTATCGCCAATACGTTTATTGCAGCTTCCGGTTTTGATGTCGGTCGGTCTTTGTATGAGCCTGATCTGATTCATGATGCTCAACGGCTGATTCAAAAAGTCCACGCCAAAGGAGGCTCGATTCCAATTCCAAAGGATGTGGTAGTCGCCAAATCCTTTTCACCTGATGCAGAACCCATGATTCGCAGCGTGGACGAAGTGGGCCGTGACGAAATGATCCTGGATATCGGCCCATTGACAGCGGCTGAATATTCAACCGTAATTGCCGGGTCTGGAACGGTGATCTGGAACGGCCCGGTAGGTGTGTTCGAATTCACTGGTTTTGCTGCAGGGACCCGGTCAATTGCCGAGGCAATTGAACGCTCTTCAGCTTTCAGTATCGCCGGAGGTGGAGATACCCTTGCTGCAATCGATCTTTTCGGTGTAACCCAGGGAATAAGCTACATATCCACTGGCGGCGGCGCATTTCTCGAATTTGTGGAAGGAAATTCATTGCCTGCGGTAGTGGCTTTGCAGGAAGTAGGAGGTAGCCACTTAATACAGGACACTACACTGGCTTAGCGCCCGATAGAATTTGGAACACTACACGGGATCAATTCGGGCTGTTATCATAGCGACCATTGTGCAATCGACGGAGGGCTTTTGTATCCGCTTGTCCGCAGTCAAGAATTTATCCTGGAGTAGATTATGAAACGAGTCCTGAGTATTAGCGCTGTGAAACCTATTCTGCTGGGTGCATTGTTGCCTGTTTTATTGCTGGCTTGCGCGCCCAGTGTCAAGGTCCGAAGTGATGCGGATCCAACGGTAAATATGCGTCAATATCAGACCTATGGTTTTTTTAGCCAGATGGGTATCGAAGGCGAAAATTATTCCGGTCTTTTGGGGCAGCACTTCCGTGCCGCAATTTCTACTGAGATGGATAAAAGAAGCTATACCCAGGCGGGTTCGCCACAGCTTCAGATCAATGTAACGATTGGAACCGAAGATAAGGTGCGCGTAAATACCTATCAGGATCCGTATCTTTACGGCGGTTATTATGGCCGGCGCGGTTACGGTCATTATGGTGGCATGGGCATGAGCATGGGGTATCCCTACGGTGGTGGAACACGCACCACGGTCCACCAGTACACCGAGGCTAACGTCTACATCGATATGGTGGATTCGCAGGAACATAAAATGGTCTGGCAGGGTGTCGCAACGTTTACGCTGACTGACAAATTGCAGGAAAATGTTCGTCAAACCATCCATGACACGGTTGAAAAAGTATTCGCCGAGTTTCCAGTAGCAGCCGCGCAGGCCGGCAATTGAAGAACCATCGCCCGGAACGGCTGACGGGTATGCTTCCTTTTTCTGTTTTAGTGCGGGCGATTTTTCTTGCCGGCTTGCTGTCGGCTTGTTCATCGGGTTTACAGGTGCGTAGCGACAGCGATCCGACAGCGGATTTCAGCCAGTACCAGGGGTATGATTTTTTTGATCCCATGGGCGTGGAAGGCGGGTACAACTCACCCATTTTCGGTGAGCATTTTCGTGCCGCAATCAGTCGCGAGATGGGGCAACGAAGATACCGGAAATCGAGTTTGACCGGAAAATCTCCGGACCTGCTGATTAATGTAACGATGCGCATGGATGACCAAATAAAAATGAGATCATATACGGCGCCCTATATGAGTGGTGCTTACTACAGCCGACCCGGTGGCGCTCATTATGGTTCCAGCCTCGGAGTGGGTGTCTCGGTCAGTCAGCGAGCGACCAAGGTGACTGAAGTCTCAGTTTTCATTGACCTGGTTGATACCGAGCAACACAAAGTTGTATGGCAGGGCGTGGCTGTTCTCAATGCAAGTGATAAAGTGGCACAGCGGTTGCGTGACGCCATCTATACGGCAGTGCACGAGGTTTTCAAACAATACCCGCATAGCGCAGGGCAATAAATCTCCAGAATTAGCAAGGATTCTCTGCAAGATCAAGGCGCCTGCCGGATGTCACACTTCTGGTTTGAAGGTGTCGTTTTTTCCATGAATCCGTTTCCTTGAAGGAGTACAGGAACTGACTGATAAAAGCCGACAATTACGCCGTACCAAAATCATCGCAACTCTTGGACCTGCAACCGATGATCCGCAAGTGTTGGAAGGTGTTATCCGAGCGGGCGCTGACGTACTGCGGCTGAACATGTCGCATGGTTCGGTGGAGGAGCAGGCAGCCCGTGCGCAAATGGTGAGAAAAGTGTCCTCTCGTCTTGACCGTGAAGTAGCTCTCATGGCCGATCTTCAAGGGCCGAAAATTCGCGTTGAACGGTTTGAAAACGGGAACATTGAACTGGCGAATGGGGATGAATTTACGCTGGACACTGAAGATACGACAACTCCTGGTAACCGGAACCGGGTCGGCGTCAGTTACGCCGGCTTGGCAAATGACGTCAAAACCGGTGACCTGCTTTTGCTGGATGACGGATTGATTTCCATGCATGTCAAAGCCGTAAACGATGGTTTGATTTCATGCGAAGTTGAAAACGGCGGTATTCTGAGGGATCGCAAAGGACTAAACATCAAGGGGGGAGGCCTTTCTCTCTCCGGAATTGCAGAACATGATTTACCGCACATTATCGCCGCTGCAAATATGGATGTAGACTATCTGGCGGTCTCTTTTGTCAGTAATGCTGATGATATGAAAAGGGCACGCAAACTGTTGCGCGAAGCCGGCAGCCAGGCGTCATTGATGGCAAAGATTGAGCGCGCAGAGGCCATTGATAACCTGGAAGAAATTTGTGATGCTTCAGACGCAGTGCTGGTAGCCCGTGGTGATTTGGGTGTTGAAATTGGTGATGAGGAATTACCCGGACTGCAGAAGAAGATCATTCAGACGGCCCTGAAGCATAACCGGGTTGTGGCGACAGCGACCCAAATGATGCAGTCCATGATCACAAATCCGATTCCTACAAGGGCGGAAGTGCTCGATGTGGCCAACGCAGTTCTTGACGGCACCGATGCCGTAATGCTCTCGGCAGAAACTGCGGTGGGTAAACATCCTGTCAAGGTGGTCGAAGCCATGAATCGTATTTGCCTGGGCGCTGAGCGTCATTTAGACCAGCAGGGGGACATCACCCAATTGAGTGTAAGATTTCGGCGAATCGATCAGGCTATTGCCATGGCGGCCATGTTCATGGCGACCAACGTGCCGATACAGGCAATTATCGCCTTGACAGAGTCGGGATCAACCGCCCAGTGGTTGTCACGCGTGCAGTCGTCTGTGCCGATCTATGCGCTTTCCCCCAATGAAGACAGCAGGCGCCGGATGGCCTTGTTCCGCAATGTATATCCTGCCCAGCATCATCCCAAAGGTGATGATACTGAGGACCTCGTTGGTGAGGCACTGCAAGTATTGTGGCGTCTGGGGGTTGTCGCCAAAGGCGATCAGGTCATTCTCACCATGGGCGACCGTATGGGTGACCAGGGCGGCACGAACACTTTGCGGCTGATCCGCGTTGATCAGGATGGTGGATACGACCACCAGACTGAACTCGACTTTTACCAGACAATTAATTTTGGAGTATAGAATGAGCAGTATGGAAATTGTAGCAGTAGCAAATGCGATGGTGGCAGAAGGCAAGGGCATTCTGGCAATTGATGAAAGTACGGGAACCTGTCAAAAGCGATTCGATTCAATTGGTGTTGAGTGTACCGAACAAAGCCGTAGAGACTACCGGGGAATGTTGCTCTCCACGCCCGGTCTTGGAGATCACATCAGCGGCGCTATCCTGTACGATGAGACGCTGCGCCAATCCAGCCCGGATGGAACTTCATTCGTAGAACTTATGACGCAGGCCGGCATTTTGCCCGGCATCAAAGTGGATACGGGTGCGCATCCCTTGGCGGGTCATCCGGGTGAAAAAGTAAGCGAAGGTCTGGACGGCTTGCGCGCACGTCTGGACGAATATCGCAGTATTGGCGCCCGGTTCGCAAAGTGGCGCGCCGTCATCACGATTGGCGAAAACATACCCACATCGGCTTGTATTGAGGCCAACACGCATGCACTGGCACGTTACGCCGCATTGTGCCAGGAAGCCGGAATAGTGCCCATTGTTGAGCCGGAAGTGTTGATGGACGGAACGCATAGCCTGGATGAATGTTATGAGGTAAGCGAAGCAGCATTGCGAAGCTTGTTCAACCAACTGTATGACCAGAATGTATTGCTGGAGGGAGCCATTCTAAAGCCCAGCATGGTGATATCCGGTGCCGGCGCCGAGCAACGGGCAGGAATTCAGGAAGTAGCCGATGCAACTGCACAGTGCCTTCTGAACTCAGTTCCTGCCGCACTGGCCGGCGTGGTGTTCCTTTCAGGTGGCCAGTCGGATGAAGAGGCAACGGCCCATCTTGATGCGATGAATCGATCGGATGGTTTTCCCTGGCCGCTGAGCTTCTCTTATGGCCGTGCCTTGCAGTCCCCTTCACTCAAAGTTTGGGGGGAGAATCCTGAAGCTAATGTGAGTGCTGCACAGGATAAACTGGCTCACCGTGCAAAAATGAACGGCCTGGCAGCTACCGGCAGTTACGAGTCTGCGCTTGAATAGGCCTGGGTTTATGCTGGAAAATTCGAACTGGATGCACAAGCTCATCAACAAATCAGAGGTTTCTAAATGAGCGACAGTTTCAAAGAAGCCGCTTTGTATTATCACCGCCATCCGCGGCCCGGCAAGATCAAGATCACGCCGACCAAGCCCCTGATAACACAGCAGGACCTTTCACTGGCTTATACCCCCGGAGTTGCAGCTGCCTGTGAATTGATTCATGAGAATCCGGCCGCGGTCAGTGAAGTGACCGCCAGGGGCAACCTGGTGGGTGTGATCAGCGACGGTACGGCTGTTCTGGGACTTGGTGACATTGGCCCTCTCGCAGCCAAGCCCGTTATGGAAGGCAAAGCTGTGCTGTTCAAGAAATTTGCCGATATTGATGTATTTGATATTGAGATCGACGAACAGGATCCCGAAAAACTGATTGAAATCATTGCCTCCCTGGAGCCCACCTTCGGTGGAATTAATCTTGAGGACATCAAGGCCCCGGGGGCATTTACTGTCGAGGCAGCGCTTAAAAAGCGCCTCAACATACCCGTATTTCACGATGACCAGCACGGCACGGCCATTATCACTGCCGCAGCCGTGCTCAATGCACTGCATATCGTCGGCAAGGACATCGGTGAGGTCACGCTGGCGGCTTCCGGCGCTGGTGCAGCGGGCATTGCTTGCCTGGAGTTGCTCGTGCAGTTGGGGATGAACAAGGCAAACATCACAGTTTCTGACAGCCGGGGTGTGATTTATCCGGGTCGTGAAGAAAACATGGAGCCACACAAAGCCTCTTTTGCCCGCAAAACGGATATGCGGACGCTTGAAGAATCGGTCAAAGGCGCGGATGTATTTCTCGGGGTGTCGGTGAAGGGACTGCTCAGTAAGGAAATGGTGGCTACCATGGCGGACCAGCCCATCATACTTGCACTGGCAAACCCCGATCCGGAAATATTACCCGAAGATGCAAAAGAAGTGCGCCCCGATGCCATCCTCTGCACGGGTCGATCCGATTACCCTAACCAGGTCAACAATGTCCTTTGTTTCCCCTATATTTTCCGGGGAGCACTGGATGTCGGCGCCACCACCATTAATGACGAAATGAAGCTGGCCTGCGTTCACGCCCTGGCGGAACTTACCAGAAAGGAAGTGCAACAACTTGGTCCTGTGTCCCAGCAGGATGAGTCACTGACGTTCGGGCCGGACTACATCATTCCGAAGCCTTTTGACCCAAGATTGCTGGTTCAATTGGCCCCTGCGGTGGCACAGGCTGCGATGGATAGCGGTGTCGCCTCCAGACCGATAGAGAACATGGCTGCCTATCGCGCCTCCCTGGACGCATTCGTTTTTCATACCGGCCTGTTGATGAAACCGGTATTCGATGCCGCGAAACGTAACCCGATGCGGGTTGTCTATGCAGAAGGCGAAGAGCCGGTAATATTGCGGGCGGTTCAGTCCATCGTAGATAACGGCATTGCCAGGCCGATCCTGATTGGCCGTCCAAAGGTCATTGAACACCGGATCAAAAAAATCGGTTTGCGAATCGAAGCGGGCAAGGATTTTGAACTGGTCAATCCGGAGGACGATCCACGCTATTGGGATTACTGGACGAGTTACCATGCCATCATGGAACGCCGGGGTATTTCCCCCGATACAGCCAAGGCTATTGTTCGGACACGTACCAGTGTCATTGCCGCCCTGATGGTGCACCGTGGCGAGGCTGATGCATTGATCACAGGCGTTGTGGGCCGATTTCGCAAAAAGCTGCAGGATGTAATGGATGTCATCGGCAAGCAGGACGGCACGGAAGTGATTGCGGCCATGGGTGCACTGAGCACATCGGAAGGGGCTTATTTTGTTTGTGACACCAACGTGAACTCTGACCCCAGTGCCAGCGAAATAGCTGAAATAACGATTATGGCGGCGGAAAAAATTAAAATATTTGGAATTCGCCCTCGAATCGCCCTCTTGTCACATTCTTCTTTTGGCAGCTACGAAGACAAATCAGCACGTAAGATGAAAAAAGCGCTGGAGATATTGCGAGAGAAGGCGCCTGACCTGGAAATTGACGGTGAGATGACCCCTGACATGGCGCTGAATGATGCATACAGAAAGCAAATGTTTCCTCATTCACGGCTTCATGGCCCCGCCAACCTGCTGATTCTTCCAAACCTGGACGCGGCTCACATCGCTTTTGGGCTGGCCCGGGCTGTCAGTGATGCGGTAACGGTTGGTCCGATTTTATTGGGTGCGAGGATGCCGGTGCATGTACTGACGCCATCTGCCTCAGAGCGCCGGGTCATGAACATGACCGCGATAGCCGTTGTTGATGCCCAAATTTATCAAAGTAAAACTGAATCAGGTGAGGCCCATATGGGAGAAGCTGAATGACCGGGAAGGGTGACAAAGTTTCAGGCGACATTGATCCGCTGGAGACAGAAGAATGGATTGACTCTCTAAAAGCAGTCATTGAGCGAGAGGGGCCGGATAGAGCCCATTACCTGCTGGAAAAACTGGTTGACTACACGCGCCGCTCGGGCGGTCATTTGCCTTATAAGGCCACAACCGCCTACATCAATACGATTCCTGCCCAACAGGGTGCAAGTCACCCCGGGAACACGGAACTGGAATATCGCATCCGATCAATCATCCGCTGGAATGCAATGGCAATGGTGGTACGCGCCAGCAGGCGTGAAGGAGAACTCGGAGGGCATATCGCAAGCTTTGCCTCGGCGGCGACTTTATACGACATTGGATTCAATCATTTCTTTCGCGGTCCAGATCATCCCGGCGGGGGTGACCTGATATACATCCAGGGCCATTCCTCACCGGGAATTTATGCTCGATCCTATATCGAAGGCCGGATCACGGAGGAACAGCTGGATGGGTTTCGACAGGAAACCGGGGGCCAGGGTCTGAGCTCATACCCGCACCCCTGGCTGATGCCTGATTACTGGCAGTTTCCGACAGTTTCGATGGGGCTGGGTCCAATCATGGCAATTTATCAGGCCAGGTTCCTGAAGTATTTACATCATCGTGGTATCGCAGATACCTCTGAGCGCAAGGTTTGGTGTTTTATCGGCGATGGCGAGACTGATGAGCCGGAATCTCTGGGGGCCATTTCCCTCGCCGGAAGGGAGAAACTGGACAACCTCATTTTCGTAGTCAATTGCAACCTTCAACGGCTTGATGGCCCGGTTCGGGGCAATGGCAAAATTATCCAGGAACTGGAAGGTGTGTTTCGGGGCGCAGGCTGGAATGTGCTCAAGGTCATTTGGGGCTCCTACTGGGATAAGCTGTTCGCCAAGGACAAAGACGGCCTGCTGCGCAAGCGCATGGAAGAAGCCGTGGATGGCGAATACCAGAACTACAAAGCCAAGGGCGGCGCGTATACACGCGAACACTTCTTCGGCAAGTATCCCGAATTACTGGAAATGGTTGCCAGCATGACAGATCAGGATATCTGGCGCCTGAATCGTGGCGGTCATGACCCGCATAAATTGTACGCGGCTTACGACAAAGCAGTAAACCACGAGGATCAGCCAACTGTGATCCTTGCCAAGACGGTGAAGGGCTATGGCATGGGGGAAGCTGGTGAAGCCCAGAATATAACTCACCAGCTAAAAAAGATGGACATCGATTCAATTCGCCAGTTTCGGGACCGCTTTGGGTTACCGATTGCCGATGACGAGTTGGACAAGATACCTTACTACCATCCAGGGCCGGACAGTGATGAGGTCAGGTACGTTCTGGAGCGTCGCAAGGAACTCGGAGGCTCGATCCCCCAGCGCCGCACTAAAAGTGAGCTGATTGAAATGCCCGGCATCGAGATTTTTGAGCCATTGCTCAAGGCCAGCGGTGACCGGAAAATCAGCACAACAATGTCTTTTGTCCGGGCGCTGGCAATTTTACTGCGAGAAAAAGACCTGGCTGAACGTATTGTGCCGATCGTGGCGGATGAGGCACGTACTTTCGGCATGGAGGGTATGTTTCGGCAGTTGGGAATCTATTCGTCGGTCGGGCAGCTTTATACGCCTGTGGATTCAGACCAGTTGATGTTTTACAAAGAAGATCAGGAAGGCCAGATCCTGCAGGAAGGGATTACTGAGGCGGGCGCCATGTCGTCATGGATAGCCGCGGCAACCAGTTATTCCAGCAGTGGAGTTACCATGATCCCTTTTTACATCTTCTACTCCATGTTCGGATTTCAGCGAATCGGTGATCTGGCCTGGGCTGCCGGTGACATGCGGGCGAGGGGCTTCCTGATCGGGGGAACTGCGGGGCGCACGACCTTAAATGGCGAAGGCCTGCAGCACGAAGATGGAAACAGTCACATGATGGCTGGAATGGTGCCCAACTGCGTTTCCTATGATCCGACGTTCAGTTATGAGATCGCCGTGATCGTCCAGGATGGCATGAGGCGAATGTACCAGGAGCAAGAGGACGTTTATTACTACATCACGGTGATGAACGAAAACTACAGCCATCCGGAAATGCCCGAGAATGCAGAGGAAGGCATTCGTAATGGCATGTATCTGTTAACGCAAGGGCCCGAAGGCGGCCGCAAAGTACAGTTGATGGGCTCCGGTACGATTTTGCGCGAAGTCATGGCAGCCGCAAACATCCTTGAACAGGATTTCGAAGTTGTTTCTGATATCTGGAGTGCAACCAGTTTCACACTATTACGCCGTGATGGAGTTGATTGCACTCGCTGGAACCGCTTGAATCCTGAAAAAGAAGCCAGGGTTCCCTGGGTAACAGCCTGCCTTGCTGACAGGCAAGGCCCGGTTGTGGCGGCTTCAGACTATGTCCGGGCGTTTGCAGATCAGATTCGTGGTTTTCTACCGCAGGAAGACTACATAGTGCTTGGCACGGATGGCTTTGGCAGGTCTGACACTCGCGAAAACCTCCGTCGTTTCTTTGAAGTGGATCGGTACAATATTGCGTATGCAGCCCTTTATGCCCTGTTTCGTCAGGGCTTGCTAAGCCAGGGTGATTTGTTGTCTGCCCGCACGAAACTGGGAATAGATCCCGACAGAATAAATTCGGTGAACTTGTGAGTAACACGATTGAAATCAAGGTTCCGGATATTGGTGATTTCTCAGAGATCCCGGTGATCGAAGTACTTGTATCCACGGGTGATCAGGTTAAAGAGGAACAATCGTTAATCACCCTGGAAAGTGACAAGGCCACCATGGAAGTTCCATCACCGGCTTCCGGTGTAATCCGTGAAATGAAGCTCAAACTTGATGACACGGTATCTGAAGGAGACATTGTCGCGATACTGGAGGTATCTGATGATGTAAGTGACGGTGGCGATAAAGAAGGTCAAAAGGGGGAAGAACAAGCCGGGGAAGAGAACAAAAAGCGTGTTGAACAGCCGTCGCCCAAACCGCACACCGCTGATCAATCTCAGGTAGAACAATCTTCTGAAGAGGCAAAGCCGGAAAAACCAGGGCAAGCAACTTCAGGGACATCTGGCTCAGACCCATCCAGCATTCCTTACGCCAGTCCGGCCATCCGGCGATTTGCGCGCGAATTGGGCGTCGATCTGAGCTCAGTGACAGGCAGTGGCAATAAGGGGCGAATTGTCAGGGAAGACGTGTCAGCTTTTGTCAAAACCGTCATGAGCGGTGGTGCGGGACCTGCTTCCAGAGGAACTGCAGGGCTTGGTTTCGATTTTCCCAAATTACCGGTAGTGGATTACAGCCGCTATGGCGAATTCGAAAAAACTCCACTTTCCCGCATCAAGAAACTTTCCGCTGGTCATTTGCACCGTAACTGGGTGAGCATTCCTCACGTCACTCAGCACGACGAAGCGGATATAACGGACATGGAGGCCTTTCGCAAGGCAAACACCGAGGAAGCTATCGCCCGGGGATTCAAATTGACGCCGCTTGTTTTTCTGATCAAGGCTACCGTTGCCGCATTGAAAGAGTTTCCCCAGTTCAATGCGTCTCTTGATGGTGATGGCGAAACCCTGATCCTCAAGAAATATTTCAATATCGGCATTGCAGTCAACACGCCAAACGGCCTGGTTGTGCCTGTGATCCGCAATTGCGAACGCAAGGGCATCATGGAGCTTGCGGCGGAACTGGCACAAGTCAGTGGCAGGGCCCGGGAGAGCAAGCTCAAACCACAGGATATCCAGGGTGGTTGTTTCTCCATTTCCAGCCTGGGTGGTATTGGCGGAACAGCCTTCACACCCATCATAAACGCACCGGAAGTTGCGATACTTGGGGTTTCCCGGTCGCGCACCATGCCGGTGTGGGATGGCAGTGAATTCAAACCGAGGTTGATGTTGCCGTTATCGCTGTCATACGATCATCGCGTCATCGATGGTGCGGAAGCGGCGTATTTTGTACGCTATCTGTCCAGCCGCCTGGAAGACCTGAGAAGGTTGACGCTGTAAGCAGGTATTTCCAGCGGGATATGAAATGAATCAGCCAGGACCTGTTCATCAGGCACGACCTCAGACCGGCCGCTGGTTCGCATGGATGGCTGTAATTGGCCTGATGGTTGGTCTGACCGCATTTTACCAGGCCGTAACGCAGCGCGATGCCGGCATCATCCAGGAAATTAATGAAAATGGACGGGTCATGGTGATGTTGCAGCGCGAACGCAACGGTCACTATCGCGCTGAAGGCAAGATCAATGGCATGCCGTTGGTATTTCTCATTGATACCGGGGCCACTGACGTGGCGATTGCAGAAAGATCGGCAAGGGCTATGGGCCTGGAGTTTGGTCCGCGTATACAAATCAGGACAGCTGCCGGGCCAGCAAGGGCCTGGGTTACACGGCTGAACAGAGTTAGCCTCGGCGAACTGGAATTAAGTAATGTCCGGGCAATCATCGTTCCGGGCTTGGGTGATGAAGCCCTGTTGGGAATGAGTTTTCTGAAACATTTCAGTCTGCGGCAGGAAGGTGAGAGACTCATCATTGAAAGCAGCCTGACAAGCAGGGAAAAACCAGAATGAATCAAAGTAACGAGCCCCGGGTTGCCGGGAAATTTGATTACGACCTGGTCGTATTGGGTTCGGGGCCGGGAGGCTATACGGCTGCGTTTCGTGCTGCAGACCTGGGGTTACGAGTTGCGTTAATGGAACGTTACCCGACGCTGGGTGGTATCTGTCTCAATGTTGGTTGTATTCCTTCCAAAGCACTTTTGCATGCCGGCAGGGTCATTGATGAAGCAGCGGCAATGAAAGAGCATGGTGTCATTTTCGGTGAGCCAAGCATTGATCTCGAAAAGTTACGGGGCTTTAAAGATCAGGTGGTCAGCAAACTTACCAGCGGGCTGGCAGGCATGGCGAAAAAACGCAACGTTAAGTTTATTCATGGAGTGGCTGAATTTTCCGGCTCAAATGGAATAGTTGTCAGAAGCAGCGATGAAGGGAGTGCAAGTAAAAAGAATGTCAGCTTCGAGCATGCGATTATTGCTGTAGGTTCCCAGTCACTCGAATTATCCGGCCTTCCCTGGGGCGATCCCCGCTTGATGGATTCAACGAATGCACTGAATTTAGAGGATATTCCAGACCAACTCCTGGTCATCGGCGGAGGCATTATTGGTCTTGAAATGGCCTGCGTGTACCAGGCCCTGGGAAGTGAGATTACGGTCGTTGAAATGATGCCCCAGTTGATGTCCGGCGCTGATCCGGACCTGGTTAAGCCATTACAGAGAAGAATCAGCAAACGCTATAAAGCCATTCACCTTGAAACCAAGGTGACCCGGGTCGATGTCGCCGACGATTATTTGGTGGCCCATTTTGAAGGAAAATTCTCAGGCACTGAAAATTTCGACCGGATTCTGGTTGCGGTCGGCCGTACGCCGAATGGTGGAAAAATCAAAGCAAAATCAGCCGGGGTTGAAGTCACCAGCAGGGGATATATTCCGGTTGATAAGCAAATGCGCACCAATGTCCCTCATATTTTTGCCATTGGTGATGTGGTTGGTCCGCCGATGCTTGCGCACAAGGCCACCCATGAGGGCAAGATAGCAGCGGAAGTCTGCGCCGGCATGAAAAGCGCCTTTGATGCCCGGGTCATTCCCTCCGTTGCATACACAGACCCGGAAGTGGCGTGGGTGGGCGTAACGGAAAGTGAAGCCAGGGAACAAGGGATGGATTATGGGGTGGGCAAATTTCCCTGGGCTGCCAGCGGCCGTGCACTTGGTATGGATCGTAGCGAAGGTTTTACCAAGTTGATATTTGATCAATCCACCGGTCTGATTGTTGGCGCCGGAATTACCGGCATTAATGCCGGTGAATTGATTTCAGAATGCGCCCTTGCCATTGAAATGAGCTGCGAAGCTGAAGATCTCAGCCTAACCATACATCCTCACCCGACTCTTTCAGAAAGTATTTCCATGGCAGCGGAAGTCTTTGAAGGCACCATTACAGATCTATATATTCCGCAGAAAAAGTAGAGCCGGGTTCTGAACTGGCTGGACCATACGGAAAATTACTTACGCTGGAACTTGTAGACAACCCGATCGGTTTTTCCGCGTATTCCTTCTGAGTACATGGATTTGCCGTGATCGTCATCGGGATTTCGCAGGGCACTGATTTCGCCCTTGAATTCAAAACAAGTACCGCTCAAGTCAGCCTTGATTCGTTCCGGATCGATACGATGTAAATTCTGGCCGGTTTCGCGCGGGTCACTGCCGGCAGCAGCAACGTGATCGCTGATGCCCAGGATGGCGCCAGGCTTCAGAGCCGAGCAAAGTTTTGTGATCAGGGCAGGTACATCGATTGAAGGCCAGCCGTTTTCTTCGTCCATATAGTAAAAATCATGCCATGTGAGCATGGCCAGGGCGGCATCGAATGTAGCACGGGGCAAGGACAGCTCATTCGCCTCCGATGTAATGCGGTCAACATTCGGCAGGCGGTGATCTATGTACCTCTTGTCTATGGCCTCTTTAGCGTAAGCCAGGTAGGCGTCGTTATTGTGAGCGACAACACTTCCGCTATTACCCACGATCCGGCTGACAATCTCGGTGTAATAACCCCCACCGGAAAACAGGTCCAGCACAACCATACCGGGTTTTATTTCGAAAAAGGACAGAACCAGGTCGGGACGGCGC
>SMVB01296371.1_pt1 | contig 16691 bp, 12 predicted proteins | sample 2456461 | NCBI WGS metagenome assembly SMVB01 (sample SAMN11095934, study PRJNA526329) | marine sediment metagenome | biome: Marine sediment; feature: Surficial sediment; material: Deep marine sediment; isolation source: Hadal surficial sediment | place: Pacific Ocean | collected 2014-05 | depth...
CGTGTCGGTCTGGTACTGAACGGTCGAGCCTTGCGACGTCACCATCGGCCCCACGTCGGTCTGCTGCACCTGGTTGTGCGTCTGCGGCGACGAGTCCACCCCGTAGCCCGTGATGCGGATCGAGTTGCCGTTCGGCGACGCGGGCGGGTTCGCGAGCACGTAGGTCGCGCCCTGCGCCTGCGCCGGGCGCAGACCCGTGTTCGGGTTCGCGAAGCATCCGAAATAGCCCCAGTCGTTGCCGACGCCCTGGCCGTTGTTCGTCTGGAGCGAGGCCGGGTCGAAAGCGTACTGATCGTCCGGTGACGGGTTGTTGAGGCTCCCGTTGGAGTTGGAGAGCGGCACCTGGAATTGCACCACGCTGATGCTCCCCGTGCAGTGCCCCGCCGTGAGGAAGCAGCCGGTGCAGTCATCGATGAGCCATCCCGTGCAGCCGACGGGCAGGAGCCGCGCCGAGCGCACGTCCATCGACAACACCCGGTCGTCGTTGGGTCCGCATTGGGAGGTATCGAGCCCCATGGGCAGCCCGGCGTCGAACGAGCGCACGACGAGCCGGCTGGCGCTCGTGTGCGGCTGAGCGAGCACTTCGACCTGCACGGTGTTGCCGTTGAAGTAGCAGGTCGAATTCTGCCACTGCGCGCAGTGACGGGCGTCGAGCTCCTGCACGTGCCCGTCGAGATGCGACGTCACGCGCAGGATGGCGCCCGTACCCGCGAGGAGGTCGCCGCCGAGCTCGATGTCCTCGAAGTAGACCCGCATCCAGTTCGCGAGCGAGAAGTGGATCGGAAACGAGATGACGACGCGCGCTCGATCGGAGTCGTTCGCAACCCAGCCCGTGTCGTAGGCGAAGGTGGCGTTGTAGGTGGGCGGGGACGCCTGTTGCGCGAGCGCGGGGAGCTCGAGGGCGCCGAGGAACGCTGCGGTTGCGAGGATGCCGACGAGCGGCCGCGCGGCGCCCGTGCGCGGCGAGGGGTGCGTGGGGGTCATGAAAAAGCCGTCTGCTCGAAGAGGGCCCGCGGGAGCGAGCGGTGCCCAGCCAATCTTATCCGGCTCGCGCGAGAACGGCCGTGCCTGGTGGGCTGGACGGGGGTCCAGTGGGGGTTACCCGGTTGCGGGCGAGCGGATACGCGATCCGGGCTACCGGGCGAGGATCGGCAGAGCGATGGGGACGGCGAGCAGCGCTCCCTCCTCCGACGCGAGCCCCGCGTGCAGCTCGAGGCGCAGCGCGCCCGACCACCCACCCGCCGGCGGCTGGCCGACGAGCACGTCGCCGGCGACGAACGCCGTGCTCGCGACCGGCGTCCCCGACCCGTCGACGACGAACACCGATCCGGGCACGGACGCGGCGTCGGGCACTCCGTCCAGGAACGCGACCTCGATCGCCTGCGGCGGAGCGACGGGGCTCACCCAGGCGGGCATCGTGCTGGAGACGCGAAACATGTCCGCCGGGACGAGCTCTTCGAGCCCCGGATCGCCGCCGCTGGGTGCGCCGAACGGTCCCGCGTCGACGGGTGCGCCGAAGGGCGGCGCCATCCCCACGCCCTCGGCCGGGGTGCCCGAGCTCGGCGACCTGCCGACGGCCGTCGAGGATGGACGGCAGAGGCTCGTCTACCCGCCGGGCGACCGATCCGCACTGGCGCGCGCCGTCCGCCGCCTCGTGAGCTTCGCCAAGGCGCTCCTCGCCGGGCGAACCTGGGGCACCGCAAATCGCGTGCAGCTCTCGCCGAAGCAGCTCGCGGACCTGAAGGCGCTCGGGTACGCCGAGTAGGCCCGTACGCTCTACTGGAAACCCTCGAACTGGCCGCCCGTCGCCTCGGCGATCGCGCGGATGTGGCGCCAGTAGCCTTCCTTGCTGTACGCGACGGCGTGAACGACGACGTTCTGGAAGCGGTTGATGTCGGCGAGATTCTCGGAGATCCGATTGCCGTGGACGTACAGGCCCACGTCGGGCTCGCCCGACGTGAGCATGTATACGGTGTCGATGTCGGGATCGTCGAGGACCGCCTCGAGACACGCCCAGAGGTCCTTGTTGCCCGAGAGCTTCGTGCCCTTGACGAAGGCGAGCGCCTTCTTGCGCGTCTTCTTGTGCAGCTCGACAGGTTTCTTGGAGAAGGCCTCCATGTCCTCGTTGTAGATGTAAACGTTGAAGGTCAGCTTAGGGCCCGTCCGCGAACAAGTGTCACGTTTCGGCGAGCCATCGTCGTTCCTGGCAAGGCACGCCGACGACGCGTATTCGCTGGATACTCGGAGAAGGCGCAACGCAGCCAGGGGCGACGAGGGCCGGCGAAACGTGACACTTGTTCGCGGACGGGCCCTTACCCTCAAGGCGCGCGAGGACCTGCTCGAGCTCGGCCAGCGCCGCCTCGTCCTTCGACATCCCCTTGTCCTCGAGTTGCTCGCGCATCCAACGCGACTTGTCGATACGGTGGCGAAGGCGAGCGAGAGCACGAAGGCTCGAAGCGCTACGGTGGTCTTCATGGCGATCGGGAGGAATCGGAGCCTGGGGCGCCGCGTTCTACGCGATCGCCGCGCTCCGTCGCGGGCTTGGGAGACGCCGTTCGGCGCAAGCCCCCGGCGGCCGGCGGAGCTGGGAAACCGGCCGCCCACGCGGGATACGGGGCGGTTCCCGGGGTATTGGGGCAGCAGCCCTAGCTCTCTCGAGGGCCTGCGGTGCATGATGAGGTTCTGCAATCCCGTTCGAATGGTGGGGGGTGTCCGCCTCGGAGCTCCATCTCCCGTGCAGTACCCCGCGGCCCATGGAGGGCCAATCACGATGAAGAGCATTCTCCTCTGCGGGCTCCTGACAGGCACGGCCCTTGCGGTCGGCCTGGCCCCGGTGCCCGCCACGTCGTCCGGCCCGTCGCCGGCGGCGAGCTTCGCCGCTGCCCTCGAGGTCGGACAGGCAGCGCCGGACATCGAGTTCGTCGAGTGGCGGAACTTCCCGGCAGGTGCCTCGAGCCTGGCCGACCTGCGCGGCCGCGTCGTGCTCCTGGACTTCTGGCGCACCTGGTGAGGCCCTTGCAAACGCATGGTCCCTGCGCTCAATGAGACGTACGCCAAGTACGCAGAGCAGGGGCTGGTGATCGTTGGCGTGACCAACGAGAGCGCATCACTGGTCGACCCCACCATTGCCAAGAATGGCATCACCTACCCCATCGGCATGGTGAAGGGTAAGGCGGCGGACGCGGCCTACGGTGTCAAGGGCTTCCCCACCGTCGTGCTCGTGGGACCCGACGGCGTCGTGCTCAGCAAGAAGCGCCACCCCGAGGCCGAGATCAAGGAGGCCCTCAAGCGGGCCGTGCTGATCCCGACCCTGGAGGGCAGGCAATACTCCAGCATCAACAAGCTGATCAAGAAGAAGAGCCTCGGCAAGGCCTGGAAGAGCATCGAGAGCATGCTCGCCAAGAGCGCCGGTGACGAGCAGCTACTCGTCGCCAAGGCGGCCATCGAGAAGAGCTTCGCCGGTCGTTTCGACGGCGCACTGGCCATGATGGACAAGGGCGCCTTCGGTGCCGCCCTGGACTCCTTCGGGAAGATGGCTGACATCTACGACGGCTACACGCGCGCCCCGGAGGCCGCGGCGAATGCCAAGGAGATCAAGAAAGCCCCTGAGGCCAAGGACGATCTAGCCGCCTTCAGCATGCTGAAGACGGCCAGGGCGGAGCTTGCCAAGGGCAAGAAGGCCAATCGCGCGCGAGGCAAGAAGATCTGCGACAAGATCATCAGCAAGTATCCGCTCACGCCCACCGCGGACACCGCGCGGGCGATGAGGGGCAGCGGGCGCTAGCGCAGATACGGAGCCAGGACAGAATCCGCCGGCACTACCGACATCCCGCGCGGCACTTCGCACCGCGCGGGATGTCGGTAGTGCCGGCGGATTCTGTCCTGGCTCCGTATCGTTCATGGATACACGCCGCTCGTGAGCCGTTCGCTCCTGTACATGGTCCAGCTGACCGCGCCGGGCATGAGCGGGTTCGGGTCGCGGACGAGGATCTCGAACACCTTTTCGGGTGGAGACGCGTGCGTGACCTCGACCACGCGCGAGAATCCCAGGTTGACTGCCCCGGGAACGCGCTTGCCGCCGTCGGTGATGAGGACCGTGTTCGTCAGCCGGTCCGCGTCGCCCAGGAAGGAGGAGTACCAGATCGGATCCCCGAAGATGTCTCGGTCGTAGCTCCACCTTTGCTCGATGATCCTCGTCACCGGATCGACGAAGAATTCCACCGCGCGGCTCCTGCGCTGATCGCTCGGGAGCGGCGGGGCCGGTGGGACTGCCCGCCCGTTCCCGTTGTCGAACATCATGATCGTCCCGTCCACCGTGAGTTGTGGGGCGTGCTGGTGGTAGGGCCAGTTGAACTCCGGCTGGCTGAGGTCGGGACTGAGCAGACTCCCACTCCAGGGCGGATTCCAACCTGCGTTGTCACCGAGGATCCACATGAGGCTACCGAGGCTGCGCGAGATCTTCACCACGGCTTCCTGGTGTCGCACCGAAACGATGTAAGCGTCGTCGCTTGGATCGAGAATGACGGCGTTGGCGTGCGACCAGTCCGCCGAGTCCGTGAGGCCGTAGAACTGATTCCAGAACGATCCGAGCGAGTCGTAGCTGAGACGGTACGGGTCGAGGATGTCGAGCAGTTTCCACTCGTTCACGATCGTGCCGTCGCGCTTGAATTCGACGATGACGTCGCCGACGACTGGAGTGCTCGGATTGGTGAGCGACTGATCGACCTCGTCGGCGGGGTAGTTGGGGTAGTCTCGTACCTCGCTACTGAGCACGGCAAAGTCGGCCTCGTATCCCGCGGGGAGCTCGATGACCTCGTGGTGGAAGGAATCGGTCTGCACCGGCGTGACCCCTGGCGGGATGCTCGTGTGGACGCCGACGGCCTGCCACTCCTGCACGACGTTCCCCAGCATGTCCATCTCGACGATGGTGTCGCGATTCAATATGAGCAGCAGGTGTCCGTTCGACATACGACGCACGTCGCCCAGGACCCGTTCGGGGGTCGATGCGTAGAACCAGACGACCTCGCCGTCCTCGTCGAGCATCACCAGCCACGAGAAGTTCGCGCGCGACTCGCGCGGGATGATCAGGGTGACGCCCGGTTCCATCTGTCCGGGCTGGCTGACGGTCACTTCGATTGGAGGAAACGCGAAGGGTAGCTGCGCAGCGCTGTAGAGGAGGGCGGTCGGGCCCTGGGTCGAATTGCCCGCGGCGTCCGTGACCGTCACGTAGACACGCACGGTCTTGCCCGCGTGAATGCCGAGCACGGGGATGGTGTCGTGAACGAGCGCGAGCTCGGGGTCGGCCGGGAACGGCCCGGTCCAGGCCACTCCGTCGAAGAACTCGAGCGAGACCCGGGTCGGCTCGTCCGTCTCCAGCGTGATCATGGCGGAGAGGGGAACTTCCAGGTTCGGGTTCCGCAGGATCACCGGGTTCGTGACGAAGCCCGGCGGATCCGTGTCCTGAGGGGCGGCCTGCGTGGGGACGGCGAGTGCCGCAGTGAACAGGGCTGCAAACGAACAGGACAAAAAGCGATTACCGATGAAAGTAAACAGAGACATCTTGGCCCCTCGGTTTTGACGGATACATAGTCTGGGAAGTCGACTCCAGGATACGCGCGATCCGAGCAGAGCGGGTGGAGAACGCGGGCGAGCGGCGTTGGTGCACGAATCCCGAGGGCTGAGGGGGCAGGCACGAACCGGTCGCGCCACTCAGCGCCCGAGACTGAGCAGCCGCAGCCAGAGCTCCCACGTTGCGAAGGATGCCACCGAGCGGCGATGGCTGCACGCGGAGCCATTCACACACCCGGAGCGGACAGGTGCTCCAGGCGCCGGGCCTCTACGGCGTACTTGGCGGGGTAACCCCAGCTCACCCCTTCACAGCAGGCCGCGACCGCGTTCCCCGCTCGGGCGACACCACCCGTGGTCATCGACGACTCCGGTCCCGCGCCGATGGCGCCGATCAGCAGCGCCGGTCAGCACGGAACCAGGGTCGTTCAGAGGTCGACGACGTCGCTCAGCGCGTGGCGCTCGAGCTCGCCCTCGAACGCGCGTCGCAAGCGCGCGAGCTCGGCGGCGTAGGCGGGGTCGGCGACCAGGTCCACGCGCTCGTCCGGATCGCGGGCGAGATCGAACAGCGCTTCGCCGGGCGGCCGGGTCTGGAAGCGCACGTACTTCCAGTCGGTCTCGACGAGCGCGCCTTCGATGATCCGGCCCGAACCGAAGGACGGTCCGACGTACAGGAACTGCCGGCGCCATTCGACTTCGCCGGGCGAGAAGAGCGGGAGGAGACTCGCGCCCTGCCACTCCCGCGGCACCTCGGCGCCCGCGAGGGCGACGAGGGTCGGCGCGACGTCGATGTTCGCGACGAGTTCGTCGCTGCGGATCCCGGCTCGAACGAGGGGCGGGTAGCGCATCACGAGCGGCACGCGGATCGACGGCTCGTAGCTGAGCCCCTTCGCACGCAGGCCGTGCTCGCCGAGCAGCTGGCCGTTGTCGCTCGTGAAGACGACGAGCGTCGAGTCCAGCTCGCCGGTGCGCTCGAGGGCGGCGAGGATCCGTCCGACGCTCTCATCGATGGACAGGACGAGCTCCCAGTAGCGTCGCGCGAAGGTCCCGTACTCGTCCGCGCCGAGGGCGTGACGCTGACGGTCGTCCCCCTCTCGCAGCGAGCGGTAGAACGCGGGCAGGCTCCCAGCCGGGTCGGCGCTGCTCGCGGGCAGCGGGAGCTCCCGATCGTCGAGCAGCCCGCGGTGGCGCGCGGGCGGGTTCAGGGGCGCGTGGCAGTTCTTGAGGGCCAGGATGACCAGGAACGGCTGCTCGCGCGGGCGCTCGACGAACCGCACGGCGTAGTCGGTCAGGATGTCGGTCGCGAAGCCCGCGGTCTCCACGTTCGCGCCGTCGACGATGAGCGGCTGGTCTTCGTAGACCCCGACGCCTTCGAAGCTCACCCAGTGGTCGAACTCCGGACGCGGCGCCGCGCCCGGATTCGGCAGGTGCCACTTGCCGATGTAGGCCGTGTCGTAGCCCGCCTCGTCCAGGACCCCGGGGAACGTGCGGTGAGGGCCGGGGAAGTCGACCGTCGGGTGGTTGTTGAGGATCCCCAGGAGCGGCGCGTACATCCCGGCCAGGAAGCTCGCGCGGGCGGGACAGCAGCGCGAGGTCGTGACGTAGGCGCGCTCGAACACGACGCCTTCGCGCGCCAGGCGGTCGAGATGCGGCGTCGCGATGTACGGGTTGCCGAGAGCGGCGGCTGCATCGAAGCGCAGGTCGTCGGCGTAGATCACGACGATGTTGGGCCGCTCGTCCACCGCTCCGCGATTCGTCGGCTCCGGCGAGCAGGCGAGCGCCGCGAGAGCGAGCACGGCCGCCCCCGCGCGCGCCACGGAGCTACTCGTCGTCGCCCGCATATCCCATCGCCTCGAGGCTCTCGGACAGGGTCTCCGTGAGTTCGATCGCCTGCCGCTTTACCTCCGTGCGCGCGAGCATGTCGGCCCAATCCGCGAGCTGAAGCTTCAACGCGTCGGTCGGGTGCCCGAGGACATTGCTCTCGTCGAAGAGCTCGAAGCCCTGGTTGAAGTTCCACTTGGACGAACAGAAGGTATGGCTGATCGCGGCGCCGGTCGCGTAGCCGTTCGCGGCCAGGATCTCGGCGAGGAGCACCTGATCGGAGTGCAATACGGAGCGGTCGCTCTCGATCCCGAGCTGAGAGGGGTACAGCGAGGTCATCAACGAGCCGATCGAGGCCGTCGTCCACGGCGCTTGGCTGTAGGCCCGATCGTAGCGCACCGCCGTCGCGGCGAACCGGTCGGGGTGCGGCGAGGTGTCGCGCTCGTAGCCGTAGCACCCCAGGTGATCGCGCCTGAGCATGTCGACGACGATCATCAAGACGTTGGGTCGAATGGCGGTCGCGTCCTGCTCCGTATCCGGCGCGCAAGCAAGGAGGATCGAGACCAGACAGAGGAGCGAGGAGCGGCCGAGCATGAATCGTGAAGTTTACTGGAAGACCCGCACGCCACGAAACCGCTGCAGTGAGCCGAAGGGGAGAACGCTGGATGCGAGGCCGAGAGCTGACGTACGCTCCCGGCCTGCCGGTCATCGGAGATCACTTGCCGCAATCTAAGTCACGCGTTCCCTGGCTGCTCGCTCTTCTGATCGCAGCTTCGCTGTGGCCCTCCTACGGGCTGCTCGCTCAGTGGCCCATGACGATGGACGCGGTGGTCTGGATCGAGAGGGGCTGCCGCGGTGCGCGCGGATCTGGAGGAGGCGCGCGGTGGACTGGCGGCGGCCTGCACGTTGGGACTGTCCGCTCTGACACACCCGCGGCGTACAGGGGCGCGGTCATCTCGGGGCGCGAGCACCAGGTGATTCGGCGGCGTGTTGCGATGCTCAGGGCCTCGGCTAGAATCCGGGCTCGTCCCGCTTCCTCGCTGCTCTGGGCGCGCCGGCCCCCTCATGACGGATCTCCCCCCACAGGACCGAGCGACGAACCGTCGCGGGCCGCAGCCCTTCTGGAGTCGCCGAATCCGGTCCCCGCGGGTCGCCCGACTCGTCGGTTTCGCCGGCTTGGCCAGGCTCGTCGGTTCCGTCGGACTTGCGGGTTGCAGCGGAGGCACGGATCCGGCCTGGTTCACGGACGTAGCCGCGGCGTACGGTCTCGCCGACCTCGCGGATCGGGCCGAGAGTTCGGACTACTTCATGCCGGAGAGCATCGCTGCGGGTTGCGCTCTGTTCGACTACGACCAGGACGGTGACCTGGATATCTATCTGGTCAACGGCTATCGCCGCCCCGATGGCAGCCTGGATCCAAGCATGGGTGCGAACCGTCTCTACCGGCAGACAGCCGACGGTCGCTTCGTCGACGTGACCGCCGAATCGGGCACGGGCGATCCGGGCTACGGGATGGGGGTTGCGGTCGGGGACATGGACAACGACGGTGACCTGGATATCTACGTGAGCAACTACGGCGCGGACAAGCTCTACCGCAACGACGGTGGCGGTGTCTTCACCGACGTCACCCGGCAATCCGGTCTCGAAGGATCGAGCTGGTCCGCGTCGGCGGGGTTCTTCGACTACGACAACGACGGCCTCCTCGATCTCTTCGTCACCCACTATGTGGTCTACGATTCGCGTATCCACGATAGTGTGACCGACGACGTCGGCCTGCCCGAGTACCGCGGTCCCGAGACTCTCGCGGGAGTGCCGGACACGCTCTATCACAATCTGGGCGGCGGCGTCTTCGAGGACGTGAGCTCGCAGGCCGGCATCGCGGACAAGCCGGGCAAGGGTCTGGGCCTGGCGTTCACCGACCTCAATGGCGACGGGCGCCCGGACATCTACGTCGCCAACGATCGCGAGGCGAACTTCGCCTGGATCCAACAGGCAGACGGCACGTTCGTCGATGAGGCCCTGCGCATGGGGCTCGCCTTCAACGTCTACGGCCGCCCCGAGGCCAGCATGGGGATCGCGCTGGGCGACTGCGATGGGGACCAGGATCTGGATCTCCTCGTCACCCACTTCGTCCAGGAGTCCCACACCCTCTATCGCCGTACCGGGCCGGCCTTCTACGAAGATGTCTCCTCGTCGAGCGGTTTGGGGGCCGCCACGGTGGACTACACGGGATGGGGGGCGGCGTTCTCGGACCTGGATCACGATGGGGACCTCGACCTGCTCACCGTGAGCGGGAGGGTGCTGCGCACCCTGACGCTGCCGGGCGCCGACGTGGGCGAGCACTGGAATCCCTACGCCGAACCGAACCAGGTGTTCGCCAACGACGGCGCGGGGCATTTCTCGGAGGTCGGCGACGAGTATGGAACGTTCTGTTCCGAGCTGGGAGTCGCCCGGGGCCTCGTCGCCGGTGACGTGGACGGGGACGGCGACCTCGATTTCCTCGTCACCGGCGGAGACGGGGCCGTGAAGCTCTACCGCAACGACGTGCCCAAGCGGGGGCACTGGTTGACGATCCGGGCCCGCGACCCCGAGCTTCGCCGCGACGCCGTCGGGGCCCGGGTCCTGGTGCGAGCTGGGGGACGGCGGCTGGTCCGCGAAGTGACCCACACGGCGAGCTACCTGTGCTCGATGGACGCGAGCGTCCATTTTGGCCTCGGCGACGCCGCCCGTGTGGACGAGGTTCGGGTCCGTTGGCCCGACGGAGTGCTCGAAGCGTTCGGACCCTTCCCCGTCGATCAGCCGGTCGAGCTCGTGAAGGGCACGGGGACGGCGACGCGATGACCCCTCGCGTCGCACCGGGATCCGAGCGCCGGCACCGGCTGGACAGCGACACCACGGCACCGTCGCCGAGGCATCGTCTCGCGCTCGTGTCCGTGCTCCTGCTCGCTCTCCCGTCGGCCTTGGTTGCGTCCTGCAGTGGTGCCGACCCGTCCTCGGATCCCGCGCCGCCGGAAGCCGAGCTGGAGGGGACGGATCCGAGCGTCGCCGCCCACATCGAGGAGCTGACCGCGGCGGTACGGCGCGCGCCCGGGTCCACCAGGGCGTGGGCACGTCTGGGAGCCGCCTTCGAAGTCCATGGGTTCAGAGCTGAAGCGGTGATGGTCTACGAGCGCGTGCAGGCCATGGCGCCCGATGACTTTCGCTGGCCCTACAACCTCGGAATCTGCCGCCGCGTCGACGACCAGCAAGCCGCCGCGGAGCATTTCCTGCGCGCGGTGGCGCTGAAGGCCGACCACGTCCCGCTCCTGGTCTGCCTCGGTGAAGCCCTCGCGCGGGTGGACCGGAATGATGAGGCGGAGGCTCATTTCCGGACGGCGACCGAGCTCGATCCCGGCTGCGCTCCGGCGTGGTCCGGATTGGGCGGCGTGGCCCTGAGCAAGGGCGACACCGAGACCGCGATCGAGCACCTGCTCGAGGCGATCGAGCTGGCGCCGGCGTACCGCGACCCGCACCGCATGCTGGCTCAGGCCTACCGGCGCACGGGGGACGGATCGGCCGCGGAACGGGAGCAGCGCATCGAGGCCACTTGCAGCGACGACATCCCCCTGCCTGACCCGATCCGCGACCGTCTCTGGTGGGAGGAGGGCAGGAGTCTCGAGTGGCGCACCAAGCGCGCGGCCCAGTACCAGGCGGCGGGGAAGCCGGGCGCCGCGATGAACGTGTGGAGAGAGGGGCTGGACCACTACCGCCGCGCCGCCGCCCTACCCACGGCGACCGGCAAGACGCACTTCACGTACGGGGTGGTGTTGGCGAATTCGGGCTCGCCCGAGCAGGCGATCCCCGTCTTCCGGAAGGCCTTGGAGCTCGACCCGGCCGTCACGGAGACCCAGATGAACCTGGCGTCCTGTCTCGCCCAGACGGGGGACTTCGAGGAAGCATCGCAGGTCTTTCGGGCGGTGATTCTGAACGAACCGGACAACGCGGGGGCCCACTACAGCCTCGGCCTGACCCTGAACGACGCGCGACGGTTCGAGCAGGCCGCGGTCGCGTTCAGGGACTTGGCGAACCTCCAGCCGGAGCATCCCCATGTCCACGAACGCTGGGGCTTCGCGCTGGCGCGCGCCGGCAGGCTGAAGGATGCCCTCGAGGTCTGCCGGGCCGGCCTCAGGGCGGCGCCCGACAATGCCGGCACGGCCAATCAACTGGCCTGGCTCCTGGCGGCAGGTCCCCAGGCCACCTACCGCGATGGACGGGAAGCCGTGAACATCGCCCGCGGTCTCTGTGAAGCGACGGAGTTCAATGACCCCACCCTCCTCGACACCCTGGCAGTGGCCAGCGCCGAGGTCGGTGACTTCGACACCGCCGTGAAGATGGCCACCCGCGCCTACTGGAGGGCTACGGGGAGAGCCCCGGAATCCAGCGGCCCCGGAGTCTCCACGAACACCCATGCGGGACGGATCAAGGCCCGTCTGGACCAATACTTCCGCGTCGGCCGCGCCTTCCACGGGCCGCAGTAGTCCCTTGCGATCGCCTCGGCGACGACTTCCGGATCCCCGGTAGCAGCAGCTCGACCGGCAGTGTGTCCGGTTGAGCGGAGGCTTGCCCGCGTGCCTTCGGGCGAGGGGGGGCGCTACCAGCCCACGCAGCGCACGCACTTCGTACCTTGTCGGCGGTGACCGAACCCGAGCCCTCGCACCCGACCGAGCCCGCGCTCGACCGGCCCCTCGCCGGCCCGCTCCTGATCGCCGCGGCGTTCTTCGCGCTCGCGGCATGGAGCTGGGGCAAGTGGCCCGATCCTGTCGTCGACTTCGGGCGCGAGCTCTACGCGCCGTGGCGCCTCGTCCTCGGCGAGCGACTCTACGCGGACGTCGCATGGTTCAATGGGCCGCTGTCTGTGTGGTGGAACGCGCTGCTCTTCCGGCTGTTCGGCGTGGGGCTCGCCACGCTCGTCTGGGCGAACCTCGCGCTCCTCGCCCTCGCGACAGCGCTCCTCTACCGGCTGCTCGCCGGGGTGGGCGGGCGGATCGCGGCGACGGCGGCGTGCCTCGTGTTCCTCGGCGTGTTCGCGTTCGGGCAACAGGGCGGGATCGGCAACTACAACTTCGTCACGCCCTACTCGCACGAGCTGACGCACGGGTTCGTGCTCGCGCTCGCGGGCATCACGGCGCTCGAGCGCGCGTGCCGCAGGCAAGGTGGGCTGGCCGCGATCCTCGCCGGCCTGCTGCTCGGGCTCGTCTTCCTCACGAAGTTCGAGGTCTTCCTCGCCCTCGCCGCGGCATTCGCCGCACGGCTCCTCGCGCTCCTCGGCCGACCGGACACGCCCGGGAGCCTCCGGCGCGTCGCCCTGCCCGTACTATTCGGCGCGCTCGTCGCGCCGGCCTGTGCCTGGTTGTGGCTCGCGCGCGAGCTCGGCGCGGCGCACGCGGGCGTCGCGGTCCTGGGTGCCCTCCCCTACCTCGCGTCCGAGGAGGTCCGCGCGCTCCCCTTCTATGCGTCCGGGATGGGCCTCGACGATCCCGCGCGCAGCGTCGACCTCCTCTTGAAGTGGACGGCGGGCTACGCGTGCCTGTTCGGCCTGCCCGCCCTCATCGCTTGGTTCCTGCGCGGGCACGGCGAGCGCAGGGGGGGCGCGCTCCTCACGGCGCTCCCATTCGCCGTCTACGCCCTGGTGCTCTGGGCGAACCGCGGAGAGCTCGACTGGAACGGCATCGGACGCCCCCTGCCGCTGGTCGCCGCGGCCATCGCGATCGGCGCGTCCGTCGCGCTCGTCCGGGCTCGACGGGCAGGCGCACAGCGTGACGCGGCCGCCCTCACCCTCGCGCTCGCTGTCTTCGCGCTCGTCCTGTGCGCGAAGCTGCTCCTCAACGCGCGCGTCGTCCACTACGGCTTCGTGCTCACGCTCCCGGCGACGGCGCTGCTCGTCGTGCTCGTCGTCGGTTGGCTGCCGGACTGGCTCACGAAGCGCGGGCGGGCGGGCGGCTTCGCGCGCTCCGCCGCCCTCGGCGTGCTGCTCGCCGTCGTCATCGTGCACCTCGGGACCGCGCGAGAGTGGTACGCATGGAAGGTGAACGTCGTCGGCTCGGGCCGCGACGCGTTCTACGCCGCCTCGCGCGGCGAGTACCTCTGGCGCGTCGCGCGCGAGGTCGAAGCGCGCCTCCCCGCGGACGGACGCCTGCTGGTCCTGCCCGAGGGCGTCATGCTGAACTACCTCACGCGCCGGCGGAGCCCCACGCGCTACGTCAACTTCATGCCGCCCGAGCTGATCTTCTTCGGCGAGGAAGAGATCCTCGCCGCCCTCGCGGCCGACCCGCCCGAGCTCGTCGCGCTCGTGCACAAGGACACCACCGAGTACGGCTACCGGTTCTTCGGGACCGACTACGGGCGCGGGATCGGCGGCTGGGTCCGCGCGAACTACCGCGAGGTCTTGCGCGTCGGCGAGGCGCCCCTGCGCGATGGACGCTTCGGGATCGCGCTGCTCGAGCGCATTCCCCGTTGAGAGCGCGACGCCCGCGCGGGCATCGCCCCGGCGAGCGCCTTCCGCGTCAGCGGACCGGAGGCCGCCACGCAACAGTCGTCCGGGAAGAGGTGCTCGCGCGCGACGCGGCGGACGTCGTCGGCCGTCACCGCCGCGAACTTTTGCGGCAGGCGCGTCAGCTCGTCCGCCGGGAAGGCCTGGATCTCGGCCGCCACGAGGTAGGTCGCGCGCCGGGACGCGCGCTCGAAGCCGAGCACGAACGAGCCGAGCAGGTAGTTCTTCGCCAGCTCGAGCTCGTGCCGCGTGACCTTCTTCGCTTGAATGGCGCGGATCTCGTCCAGGAATCCGGCGAGCGCGGTGGGCACGTGCTCGGGTGAGGTCCCGATGTACGCCGTGAAGGTTCCCCGATGGAGGCTGGCCGAGGAGTGGATGTCGGCGCTCACCGAGTACGCGAGCCCGAGCTCGTCACGCAGCCGCCGGGAGATGCGGTTCGTGAAGCCGGGCCCCGTCCCGAGGATGTGGTCCATCACGACGAGCGCGGGATAGTTCGGGTGTCCGCGCTCGATTCCCAGGTGGCCGAGGTAGAGGTGGACCTGCTGACGGTCGGCTGGGAACGTCCCGAAGCGGCGCCCGAGAGCGGGGAACCGGGGCGGCTCGCGGCGCGGCAACGCGCCCACCTTCCAGCCCGCGAGCTTGCGCGCGAGGAGCCTGTGGACCTCGTCGGGATCGACGTCGCCGCACACGCCGATGACGCAGCGCTTCCCCAGCCAGTGGGCCCTGTGGTGCGCGCGCAGGTCCTTGGGCGCGAGACGGGCGACCGACTCGATGCTGCCGTACGTCGGTCGACCGAGCCAGTGCTCGCCGTACACGAGCTTGCGGAACAACTTGGCGACCTGCGAGCGCGGATCGTCGCGCTCGACGAGGAGCCGCGCCAGCAGCCGCTCCTTCTGCCGGGCGACGGCCTCGTGCGGGTACGTGGGCGAGGTGAGCAGCTCGGCGATCACCTCGACGAGCAGCTTCCACGAGCCCGAGGCGATCGATCCGCCCACCCCGCCGGCATCACCCGCGACGTCCCCGCCCTCCGGCTCGAGCAGGTTGGCGAGTTCGGCTTCGGTGTGACGCTGCGTCCCCTGGTCGATCAGGCTCCCGGTGAGGTACGCGAGGCCCTCCTTCCCTGGCGGGTCGAGCGCGGAGCCGCCGCGCACCGTCGCGCGGATGGAGGTCACCGGACTCCCGGGGCGCGCTGAGACGAGGAGCACGGCGCCGCAAGCCAGCTCGTAGCGGCGACGGTTGATCGCGAGTCGCGGGACGGTGCCCTGGCCCCTCACGATTGCGCTCCCGTCCGCGGCAGACTCCAGCCCACGACGCGCCGGTCGGAGCGCAGGAACCGGCGCGCCGCGTCGCGCACGTCCTTCGCGCTGACCGCGTTGCGCCGCTCCGCAGCCTCGAGCGCCAGGTGCCAGTGGGCGTCGACGGCCCAGGCCCCGAGGCTCTCGGCGAGGTCGCTCACCGTCTCGCCCTCGTACGCTTCGGACGAGGCCAGCGTGGCCTTCGCGCGCTTCAGCTCTTTCGCCGCGGGCAACTTCGCCGCGAGCTCGGCGAGCTCCGCGTCGATCGCGCGCTCCAGGGCCTCCGGTTCGACGTCCGGCGCGCACTCCGCGAAGAGCCAGAACGAGCCGCCGTCGACCCGCGTGTCATTGTTCGTCCCCATGCTCGTCGCGAGGGAGCGCTCGAGCACGAGCCGCCGGTGCAGCCGGGACAGGCGTCCGGTCGACAGGATGGCCGACAGAACGTCGAGCACGAAGTCCTCGGGCTCCGACACCGCGATCGTCGGCCAGGCCAGGCAGAGTCGCTTGCCCGCGTCGTCCCACGATGTCTGGATGCGGCGTTCGCCGCGCGGCTCTTCGATGACCGAGCCCGCGGGGGCGGCGCGCCGCCGGGTCTCGGTTGGACCGGCCGCGATGCCGCCGAAGTGCTTCCGCACGGCGCGCAGGGCCGCGGCGCTCCCGATGTCGCCGCAGATGACGAGCGTGGCGTTCGCAGGGTGGTAGAAGCGCCGGTAGTAGTCGCGGAGATCCTCCGGCGCGAGCGCTTCCAACACATCCCGGTACCCGATGACCGGCCGGCGGTACGGGTGCCGTGGAAAGAGCATTTCCTGCACCTGCATCGAGAGGTTGCGCCAGGGATCGTCGAGACCCATGGCGAGCTCTTCGAGGATGACCGCCTTCTCCGCCTCGAACTCGGCGGGGTCGAGCAGGAGGCCGCGCATGCGGTCGGCCTCGATCTCGAGCGCCGCCTCCCAGCGGTCCGAGGCGAGCTCGAACCAGTACGCCGTGTGATCGGAGGTCGTGAACGCGTTGTTCGAACCGCCGAGCTCCGTCGTGAGGCGATCGACCTCGCCCTTGCCGACGGCCCGCGTGCCCTTGAACATCATGTGCTCGAGAAAATGGGACGCGCCCGCCTCGTGCTCGCGCTCGTCCCGCGATCCGACCCCGTACCAGACCATGACCGCGACCACGGGATCGAGGTGGCGCTCGACGAGCAGGACCCGCAGCCCGTTGCGCAACCGGTGTTCCCGAATCTCCGCTCCGGCCTTCGTGCGCGGCGCGGCTGCGCGTTCCGCTGCCCGTGTCTTGCGCGCGCTCATCGTTTGCGCAACTTCGGCGGACGACCGCCACGGCGCGCGGACGCCTTCGCGCCCGCCCCCCGCCCGGGCTTCGGCTTCCAAGCGGGCTTCGGCTCCCGCCCGGGCTTCGGCTCCCGCCCGGGCTTCGGCTCCCGCCCGGGCTTCGGCTCCCGCCCGGGCTTCGGCTCCCGCCCGGGCTTCGGC
>SMVB01129403.1_pt1 | contig 16690 bp, 14 predicted proteins | sample 2456461 | NCBI WGS metagenome assembly SMVB01 (sample SAMN11095934, study PRJNA526329) | marine sediment metagenome | biome: Marine sediment; feature: Surficial sediment; material: Deep marine sediment; isolation source: Hadal surficial sediment | place: Pacific Ocean | collected 2014-05 | depth...
CGGTATCAGCATAGGAGTGGATGGCTTCGGCGAGCATGCTGCCTGATCCTGTCAGCCAGGCCGCCCAGCTCTTGGCGATCGCGATGGCGAAATTGGCGAGAAAAGCGTAGAGAATTGCTCTCGCAGTGGAATCATGTGAGCTCGAAGCCATCGAATATAGTATTTCTCGTCAACGTTTTAGTAGTGCTGGCGTTATTCTTAATAGAGATTAGCAAGGATTGGTGATTTTATGCGCGCATTGGAAATTTCGGCTTTGCTGGCCCTGGCAATATTGCTGTCAGGCTGTGCCGCCCACCCCGACCCGATCATCGACACCAAGGGTGTTGACCCCGATGAACTGGCACAGGACTGGGACGAATGCGAGGCCTATACGGAAGAGATCGTCGTGGCGAAAGGCGTTGCCAAGGGCTCCGCGCTCGGTGGTGCGATCGGCGCCGCGTCCGGTGCCATCGGTGGGCACCGCGATGTCGCGGAAGACGCGGCATGGGGCGCTTTATACGGCGGTACGCGCTCAGGTCTGGATGCCGACCGGGACAAGCAGATGGTCTTCAAGCGCTGCATGAGAGGCAGAGGTTACCGGGTCTTGAACTAAGCTGGTTTGTTCGATACTGTGTTTATATACAGTATAGGATGACTAATGTCTCTTCGCCCCCACAAGGGCCGCGGCGCCGTTTCGCAGCGCGATGGCCGTTTCACTACTCGTCCCGTCCAATTCAGCGAGGCTGAGGCGAACCGCCGGGCCGAGCAGGCCCCGGAAACGGTATTGACCGCCATGCGCGCGGTCAAGATCATCAGCCACAACACCTCACCCGACGTGCCATTCGACCGTTCCATCAATCCCTACCAGGGTTGCGAACACGGCTGTATCTATTGCTATGCGAGGCCCAGCCACAGCTATCTCGATTTGTCGCCCGGGCTCGACTTCGAGACGCGAATTTTCTACAAACCGAACGCAGCTTTGCTACTCGTCGAAGAGTGGGAGAAACCCGGTTACGATTGCAAGCCGATCACGATCGGGGCGAACACCGACCCCTATCAACCTGCCGAAAAATCCACCCGGGTAACGCGGCAATTGCTTGAGATGTTTAAAAAGCACCGACATCCGGTCAACCTGATCACCAAGGGCAATCTGATTACTCGCGACATCGACCTGCTGTCCTGGCTCGCCGAGCGCGGGCTGTGTTCGGTTGCGATTAGCATGCCAACCATGAGCGCGAGCCTGAAACGCATCATGGAACCACGCGTGCCGTCCGCCGCGTCACGGCTCAAGGCAATCGAAAAATTGACGCGCAACAGCATACCGACCAGCGTCCTTGTTGCGCCGATTATCCCGACTATTAACGACGCCGAAATCGAGCATATTCTCGAAGCCGTGGCTGGCGCCGGAGCGACCCACGCAAACTATATATTCCTGCGTCTGCCACATGAGGTGAAGACCTTGTTTGTAGAGTGGCTGGCCGCGCACTTTCCTGATCGCGCAGAACACGTCATGAGCCTTGTCCGGCAAGCGAGCGGCGGCCAGGATTACGACCACCGGTTCGGTGTCCGGCAGCGCGGGCGAGGCCCGTACGCCGATATGCTTGGAGCCCGATTCCGCGCGGCCTGTAAGCGTTTCGGCCTGGCCGAAAACCAGTATCAGCTGAAGCTCCAGTGTGACCAGTTCAAGCCACCGGGACAGCAACAACTTGCTCTGAAATTGTAGTCGCCGACCGGAACGCCCACGAGCCGGTATGGTAATCTCAATCCGACGGCCGGCAGAGCCCCGAACTTCTCAAGTAAAAACCAGTCTTATCATAACAATGAAGAATCTAGCGCCTATTGCAACCATTGCCTTGCTGCTTTTCGCGGCCAGCGTCACCGCGCAAGAGGCAACTGAAGATTCTGCCGCGGACGACGCGATCGCCGCCGAAGTATTCGCAATCGATATCGTCGCACCCGATGTACCGCAAGAAGATGCCCCGATCGACGAAGCGCCGACACTTGATCAGGTCGTCCCCGTTGCCGACGAAGCTGGCGAAATTGGCGAAATTAGCGAAGAAATTGTCGCGGAACCATCGACGAAGCAGCCGGAAGACTATTCGCCCCCGGCGCAATCAAGCGTGCCTTTACCCACCGACGCAACTGATGAAGAACGGCTGTTGTGGTATTACGCGCAATATAGAGAATTGATGGATAACGCCGTTTATGACGAGGCTGATTCGGTTGCAAAGCGAGTGGTGGAACTTGCCATCAAGGCCAAGGGACCAAAGTCGACCGACTTCGCCAGGGCATTGACTAATCTTGCGATAGTTCAGCACCACACTCGCCAGTTCGATGCCGCACAACAAAATTTTCAGTCGGCCATCGAGATTATTGAAGAAAACGAAGACCGCCTGAACGAACAGCTCATCAATCCTCTGAAAGGCCTTGGCGCATCACAGCTCGAAGGCGGTCGTCCGGATCTTGCCGGCCCTACATTTCGTCGCGCGGTGCATATTACGCACGTAAACGAAGGGCCACACAACCTCATCCAGATTGATATGCTCGAGTCGCTCGCCGAAGCTGATCTCAGGCTCGGCGACGTTGAAGAAGCCAAGAATGTGCAGGACACAATTTTCGCGCTGAACCAGCACGCCTATGCGTCCAACTCGCTCGACATCATTCCACCCCTGATGCGTCGTGCCGCCTGGCAGCACCGCGCCGGCCTTATTAATGACCAACGTACAACGTTGCGGCAAGTTATTCGAATCATCGAAGTCGAAGCGGGCAAGGATGACTTGCGTCTCGTGGCACCCCTGACGGAGCTCGGGCAGTCGTTTTTCTACGTGGACATGTCTGGCCTTGGTACCTATCAAGGGTCGTCGGTAACAACGGGTGAAATCTACCTGAAGAGAGCCGTGCGCATCACGAACGAGAATCCCAGCGCCGAATGGAAACAAATCGCTGACGCGAGCTTGGCGTTGGGCGACTACTACGTAATCGGCGGTAACGACCAACGCGCGCGCAAGCTCTACAAGTCAACGTGGGGGTTGTTGTCCGAGGACGACACTCGGCTCGATTATCGCCGGGTACAACTTGAGCAGCTTGTGCCACTCAGAGAGCGACCAATACCTCGTTACGTTGAGAGCCCGAATGAACTCGAGAACATGGACCCGGAAGCGCGATTTCTGCAAGGCATTATTACGGTTACGTACGATATTTCCGTTCGCGGCCGCCCCACGAATTTAAAAATTATTGAAGCTGCACCGGCTGATTTTTCAGACATGCAGCGCAGCGTTCAACGCGAAGTACGAACCCGAATCTACCGGCCGCAATTCGTGGAATCAGGACCCATAATCACAGGTAACCAAATACTGGTACACAAGTTCTATTACCGACAAGCGGACCTGGACGCGATTCGCAATACGTCTGAATCGACCGAACAAGACCAAACTTGACACTTCGCCTACTGACCCGCATCGCGCTGCTGGGCATCGCAGGTTCCGCCTCCGCAGACTGCGAAGACAACTGGATCTGTATTGATGCAGTGAATCAAGGCAATAACATCGAATTGCATGCCCGAAACATCGGCGACTACCCAATTACATTCACGCTGAGCGTTCGCACAAGGCATCTGCAAGTTGAAGGTGCCAGGACGATAACCCGAACACTCGCGCCCAGGCAATCCGAACAAGTGATGTCACTGACGAGTACCGACGGTCAGCAGAACGACGATTTCCACTACTCGTACGAATGGACGATTGGTGACAAGGACGCCGTGCACGACGATAACCATCTTTATTCACTGCCTTACGCATCCGGCAAAACGTACCGGGTATTGCAAGGCTACGGATCACGATTCAGTCATACGGGCCTTGAAGAGTTCGCAATCGATTTCGACATGCCCATTGGCACGCCCGTACACGCTGCTCGAGATGGCGTTATTGCACGAGTTACGGAATCAAACGCGAAAGGCTGCTGGGAAGATGGCTGCGGCGAATATGCGAACTATGTCATCATCTTGCACAGCGACGGCACAACCGGCGAATATTTCCATTTACAACAAGACGGTGTGCTGGTCGAGGCTGGCGACGGAGTGTCGCAAGGGCAAAAAATTGCTTACTCCGGCAACACAGGGCACACGACGATGCCGCACCTGCACTTCGCCGTCTACCGCGCAACGACGGGGGGCAATACGCAATCCATACCAGTGCGCTTTCAGGGCGCCGACGGTATCATTAGCCGACCTCGCCGTGGAGGACGCTACCAGGCGTTATGAGAGCAACTATGCAAATTTCCGAATCACACTTCGTTAATGGCAATCCGATCAAAGCCCCCTTTCCCGACAAGCTGCAACAAGCTGTCTTCGGAATGGGCTGTTTTTGGGGCGCCGAGCGAAAGTTTTGGGAACTCGACGGCGTCTACTCCACGGCGGTGGGCTACGCGGGCGGCACCAAGCCTGACCCCGATTACCGCGAGGTCTGTTCCGGGGCGACCGGCCATGCCGAGGTCGTACTGGTCGTATTCGATCCGGAGGTCATCGGCTACGACGAACTGCTGCGCGTGTTCTGGGAAAACCATGATCCCACCCAGGGAATGCGCCAGGGAAACGACCTCGGCACGCAATACCGCTCTGCGATTTACACGTTTGATAGCGCACAGCAGAAAGCGGCAAGGCACTCTCTTAACGCCTACGCGTCTGAGCTTGGCAACGCCGGCTACGACGCGATTACGACCGAAATCATCGCCCTTGATACGTTTTATTACGCCGAGGACTATCACCAGCAGTACCTGGCAAAAAATCCCGGTGGTTACTGCGCTATTGGCGGCACCGGCGTGAGTTGCCCGGCCTGAACAGAGGATTGGAGGAAATCAGATTGGCGCAAAAGAAGAAAAAAAACCGTAAACCAACGCGGCCCAGCCGCAAGCAGGCCGAGGAAGCTGTCAGCACGCTGCTCCTCTGGGCGGGTGAAGATCCGCAACGCGAGGGCCTTATCGATACGCCGAAACGAGTGGCTTTGGCGTACGAGGATTGGTTTAGCGGATACAAGGACGACCCGGTCCGCTATCTCAGGCGCACCTTTGAGGAGGTCGATGGCTACGACGAGATGATCGTGCTGCGCAATATCGAATTCGAGTCACATTGCGAACACCACATGGCGCCGATTATCGGCAAGGCGCATATCGGCTACCTCCCCGACACCAAAGTGGTCGGCATCAGTAAGCTCGCCCGGGTCGTTGAAGCGTTCGCGCGGCGATTCCAGGTGCAGGAGAAAATGACGGCGCAAATCGCCAATTGTATTGAGGACGTGCTCAAGCCCAAAGGTATCGGCATTGTCATCGAAGCTGTACATCAGTGCATGACGACGCGTGGCATTCACAAATCCAACGTCTCGATGGTAACCAGCCAGATGATCGGCGCGTTCCGCAAGGACGCGCGTACCCGAGCCGAGTTCCTGCGTATGATCGACAGCCGCTAACCCGTCGGGGTCAGAGCCCCAAGGGCTCTGACCCCTCATTGCCTAATGCGGTAGTAAGGCCTCGTCACCATCGTAGTCGGCACCCAGCATTTGACTGCGGACGAGGGGGACCGGCGGCACCCCGTAACTCAGGAACTTGTCGTGGTATCGGCCCCAGGCTTCCCGACCACCACGACCTTTCGTCCAGTCCTCGCGCAACTTGTTAATCATCAGCTTTCCGAGCGTGTAATTCAGATAACCGGGATCGTAGGTGCCGCGTTGGGCCTGTTGCATCGCGTTGCCCGGATCAGCGAAGCTTATTTCGGAAAACATGGCCTGACTTTCTTCGACCGTCATGCCCTCTGCGTGTAAACCGATCGCGGACATGTAACGCGCATTTCGACGCAGCGCATTTAACAGCTGCCCAATACGGACGGACGGATCGCCGTCGCCGAGACCGGCATCCACCACCATCTGTTCGGCATAATGTGCCCAGCCCTCACTGAATGTGTACGTGCCGAAGTGGCGCCCGATATTGTTCTCGGTGCGATTCGAATGCAGGTACTGTAGAAAGTGTCCTGGCCAGACTTCGTGCACTGAAATTCCGAGCAAACGTGTTTCGCCGGGGATGTAAGCCAGTTGATCTTCCTCGCTCCAGTCGGGATCGGCTGGCGCAATGTAGTACACCGATGGCAACCCGGATTCGAATGGACCCGGGATGCTGATATAAGCGGCGTTGAAACGGCGATGCGGTGGCGCCTCATCGACAAGCGCCTCTTCATCGCTCGGAATCGAGGCAATGTCGTTGTCGATCAGAAACTGCTTCAGCGCCGGCAACTGACGGGTTGCACCGCCAACCGCGCCTTCGGGTGGTTTGCTGTTCTTCACCTTCAATACGCAATCCTGTGTGCTCTCGCCCGGCGCGAATTCCGCACATGCATCGTTCAGTGCGTCGAGATTGCGCTGCATATCTAGCTCGCCCGCGACCTTCAGTTCTTCCAAAGTGATATCGACGCCCTGGCCGGTCCTGAGCATTTTGAGGAAACGTTCCTCGCCCAGTGCGAAATCATCGGTCTCGGTCGCTTTCAACTCTTCCAGCCAGGCCGCGGCCTGTTTCACAGCCTCGGCCGCATCGGTATTTGCGGCGGCAAACTGACGTTGCAGTTGCTCATCCGAAACATCAGCAAACAAGCCCGGTACAGTTGTTTCCAGGTATTCGGCGAATCCCGAAAGAATACCGTGACTGATCCGAAGGAACGGCGCCGGCAACGGTGGCTCGAGATTTTCCCGCATCGTCGCAAGGCGCGCGGGCAGTTGCGAGATATATTGCGTATACGCGCTCAATCGCTCCTCGAGTGGTGCATATTCGCGGTCAACGTATACGCTGACGCCAAATCTTATGTAGAAATTCGGATTCTTGCTTGGATAATCAGAGTCTCGCAGCCAAAAAAGTTGCCCATTCATTTCCGTGAGCAAGTAGTCACGCTCGAACGCCTCTATGCCCTCAAGGCCCGTATACGCCGACGCCTCTGCGACGACTTGATCCAGCCATTCACCGTACGCGTGCAGGGACTCCTTGCTGTAATCGTCCATTTGACCGTCGTACTCGTGCAGCCCGGCATCGACCGCGGTTTCCGGATTGCGCTCGTAATACTCGGCTACGGTCGTCGCCGCAAACGTTTCCCATGATTTCGGCGCTTCCTCGGTTCCACAGGCAACGAACCAGAGCATTGCGATCAAAGCGATCGGTACGTTTTTATTCATTGTCGAGTCCCAATTCAGCGAGCCCCTGATTAAAGGTAATGTCGACCGGAATATTGGCCTGCGTCAGGCGATCCAGATCGGCCTGTAGTTGTTTGCCGATAACACCTTTGGTGTTGGTCAGGTCGAGCGCGCCTTCATAGTCGCCGTCGCCCTGCAATGTCAGCAATAGCCGCGACAAACCGGAGATCGCGTCCTGCATACGATCGAAATCAATACGGTATTTGCCCGTCTCGGCGTCGCGAATAAACGCTCCATGCTCCATAAAGTAGTTGAAGCGAACCATGTTTGCCCTGCCGTGGGAGTCGCTTGCACCGAATCGAACCGAGCGGAATACGCCGGCCATAAAGGTCACGTAATAGTCCTCGAGTTCGACCTCGCCCAACTCACCTGCCGCGTTCAACTCGGTAATCATGTACAGACCAAGAATATCCGCCTTGCCTTCTTCAATACTCGACGCGATTTCCAGTAGCGCTTCGCGAACCGTGCCTTTTCCTGTGATTGTGTTCTTCACGCCAAGGCCGTGGGCGACTTCGTGAAACATTGTATTCGCAAAGAACGCATCGAAGCTAACGTGATGGCGCTGTGAGTCATCGACAAGTACATCCGCGATCGGGTTGAGAATCTTTTCGTATTTGGCCCGCATCGAATTTTTGAGTTGCAGGCGGCGAGTACCCTTTTGTAATTGCACTTCTTCGTCGTTGGGCAGATTGATCGCGATCGTCTTGGCGCCGGCGTTGCTGTCGCCGGCGTAATAGATGACGTCATAGGCATTCAGGTCGGAGTCACTGCCCGGTGATTCCTGTTTGTACTCGTCAGGAACGGGCAAGTTTTCCTGCAATTCGGGCAGGAACGTTGCAAAGCGGGCAAGTTCTGCGCTCCAGTCCAGGTCCTTCAAGAGCACGTACGATTCATAGGCGTTTCGGTAGCCGAACAACTTGTCTTCATAGGACTCAATCGGACCGATGACAACATCAATCTCGTTGTCTTTGACGTCCATCCAGTACATGTCGCTCAACTGAAATTCGTCACTGATCAGAGCGACCGCCCGCAGCTTAAGGTAGTTCCCGAAGTCAGCGCTTTCAGCCAGGTCGCCGGCCTGCCGTAAAAGGCTTGCAGCAGCTTTGAGTTCATCCGCATAGGCGACGTGATACGGAATAACGACGAGTTCACCAGCATCGTTGCGGCGGATCAGCGAGTACTGACCGGCTTTGCCCGGTAGATACGCGGCATCGAACTCTTCCCTGGTCATGTCAGCCGGGTAGAAGTTTGCGCCCGGCGATTTGGCGCCGACACCCTCGATAAACGGCATATTGTTATTCAGACGATCCCAGGGACCGTAATTCTGGTCTGCGAACCTGCGCGTGTCATCGACACCGATCGAGGCCAACCAGGCTTCATAGTCGTCACCATAGGCCTGCTTCCAGAAAAGGTCGTCCATGATCTGCGAGGCTTCAATCAGCAGTCCGATCATCTCGAGCTGGTTATCGGTGTAGTAACTAAGGTCGGCCGTGAGCGTGAACTCGGCATAAATCTCGGGTCGTGGCTCAACGGTGGTGAGCGCCTCAGCCGTAGTCTCGGCCGGCTTGTCGACGCCGCACGACAGTAACGCAACGGAAACCAGCGCCCCCTGAACGGTGCGCAGTATTATTCTTCGAATCACTTCGTATTCCCCCAGGAAAATCCAGCCAATAATTATGGCACAGCTTTGAGGGCCCGCGAACGGGGTGTTCTTCATCGGAAATAAAGCGCAGCGCAGCGAGCCATTTCGATGAGGAATATCCCGTTTTCGGGCCCTACAAATCTACGAGCGAGATATCGTCGACCGAAAGATCGTGGCCGAGGAACCAGCCGCCGACGCGCGCGAAACGTGTTACTCCATCTGTCGCCAGCAATGTCAGCGAGCCCGCGGTATCCCGTTCGTTGGTCAGTGTCAGCGACTCGAGTGCATTTTTGGCAACACCGGCTGTGGTGCTCGCTGAATCAACGATCGAGACTCCGGCATCGAAAGCGGCAGCGATCGGCTGGCGCAGCAATGGAAAGTGGGTGCAGCCAAGAATAACGCTGGTCGGATCGTCGGTCTGATCATCAAGATATCGCTGCACGATGGCTGTTGCGATAGGTCCATCGCTCCAGCCTTCCTCGGCGAGCGACACGAGCATCTCGCAGGCCAGTTCCTGCACACTCGCTTTCGGGTCCAACGCAAGAATCGCGCGGCGATAGGCACCTAAGCGAACGGTCGCCTCGGTAGCGAGTACCAGGTGCCTTCCTCCAGGGCGGGCCGCCACAGCCGCGGCCGCACCCGGTTCGACGACACCGATGACAGGCAGCGGATCCATTTGCTCGCGCAGCGCGGTTAGCGCTACCGCGGACGCCGTATTGCACGCCACAACCAGCATCTTGATATTTCGCTGTTGCAGCAATCGAGTCGCCTGGGAGGCATAGCGGGAGATCGACGTCGGGCTCTTGGTCCCATACGGCAATCGCGCCGTATCACCCAGGTAAACCAGATCTTCGCTCGGAAGCTGCTCGCGCAGTGCCTTCAGGACCGTCAGGCCGCCAACGCCAGAATCGAAAACACCGATCGGCAAATCCCTGCTAGATGAAGAGTTCATATCGCCATTGTGCCCAAGCCTGCCTCTGTGTGAAATAATCTGCCCATGCAAAGACTCCTCTATTTTATTTTCGGACTGATCGTGCTGCTGATCATCATCGGTCTGGCATTGCCGCAAAGAGCCCGGGTCGTCGCAAGCATCGAGATCGACGCTCCTCTCGCAACTGTGTTTGCGCTGGCTAACGATTTTCATCGTGCCAGTCTCTGGTTGCCGTGGATCGAGACAGATCCCAATGTTCGAATTGTCTATTCTGGTCCGGATCGAGGGGTCGGGGCAACAATCACCTGGGACGGCCTGGTCGTCGGCACCGGCACGCAGGTCATCACCGAAAGCATTCCGTACGAGCACATCACAACGACAATCAACCCAGGCGGGCCCGGTGAGGCGAAGTCCTGGTTCGATTTTGTTGATACGGGCAGATCGACGTACCTGGACTGGAGCTTTGAGGTGGACTACGGCTACAACATTGTCGGCCGCTTTGCTGCGCTGCTGCTCACCGACATCATCCGCCGCGACTATGAGCACGGCTTGGCAAGCCTCAAAGACATTGCCGAATCCTTGCCACGAGCCGATTTCAGTGATCTCGACGTCGAGCAACTGGTCGTGGAGGCGCAGGAGATTGCCTATCTTCCCGCAACGTCACCGCCCAACGCTGCGTCGATTTCCGAGGCGATGGGCAGAGCCTATTTTCGTATCCTCAATTTTATCGACAAGCACGGACTGGCCAACGCCGGCGCGCCCCTTTCTATTACGCGTTCGTTCAGTGGTTCGAATCTGTTATTCGACGCCGCGATCCCGGTGCAGGGCGTAACCGACGCAACACCGCGCGGCGAAGCCGGGGTCAAAATTGGCACAACTCACGCCGGCACCGTCATTCGCGCGAAACATCTGGGCTCGTATCGCAGCCTCGGTCAAACGCATCAGAAAATCGCCGCATACCTGGCTGCTCTGGGTATAGAACGCGATGGCGTCGCGTGGGAATCGTATGTGAGCGATCCGACGAAGGTGCCGGAAGCGGAGATGCTGACCTACGTGTTCTACCCGATTAAGTAGTAGCTCAGCTCGATTTGATCAGAAATGACGGAACTGCAGCGCGATTCCCGTGATCGAGGGGCAAGTCCACCTGGGCATGATCGCTGTGGTGAATCATCTCGCGATACAACGATACGACGGACACTGCGCAATCTCCCGCCTCCTCGGCCGACATTTTGCGCACGGACGCACAGATCGGACCTTCGCCGTTGAGTGGCGTGACCCGATACATTTCGAGGCGCAGATTGGCAAACGCCTGTCGGATTGGTTCGGGCAACTCTTCCTCATCTATGTCGTCGAGGTGGTCCCCGAACGCATTCATAAGTCTTTGTTTTATATGCCCATGGGCCGCCAACACCGCAACGGCGGCGTAAAAACGATCTACGTGGTATGACATGTCCACTCCAGCGTTTAATTATTGTTAGGCCGCTTTTATTCCTCTCGGAGCGGCTTTATTACGCTTTTGAGCGACTAGCTCCTTTAGTCATCGGCCCTCACAGCCGCCTGATCCTTCAGTACTCTTGATCTTTCAATTACCTGCGTAGGGTTTTTATAGCAGATAATCGAATGGTGCCGCAAGTGGCATCCGACTACTGCTTGGTAATCTCGATTGTCCAGCTCTCGTTGTCGAGCTCGCGGTCGATCGAAAACAGCGGATCGCTTTGGCCGACCGACCACTCGGTCGCCAGAGTCTCGGTCATCAGGTAGTCACGATGCGCCAACAACGCCCTTTCAACGCCCGCTGAGCCGGCAACGCCCAGCATTATCCGGTCGGACACCTCGAGGCCCGCTTGTTTGCGAGCATCCTGCACAGAGCGCACGATTTCGCGCGCGACTCCCTCGTCGATTAGATCGTCCGTCAGCGTCGTGTTGAATTCAACCATGAACCCGCTATCTTCGGCGCACTCGAATCCCTCCTCGGCCTCCGTTTCTACGATCACTTCCGTTGGCGAAAGACTTATAGTCGCACCAGCAACAGAAATGACTGTGGATTCTCCCCGTGCAACATTTCCCGCGATTTTTGCGCCATCTTCATCCAATAGACTCTGTTTAATTTCAGGGATCTGTTTCCCCAATCCCCTTTTCCCCAGGGCGGGCAGATTCGGCTTTATTCTGTAGCTGACGTGAGCATCATCGCGCTTGATGAATTCTATCGACTTTACATTCAATTCCTCAAGAATCTGATTTTTATGATCGTCTAATGCCTTTGCTGCATCGTCACTTGGGGTACGTACGCGGACCAACGACATCGGCTGCCGTGTGCGCACGCCTGATTGCGCTCGCACCTGCCGACCCAAGCCGACGACTTTCTGCACAACGCCGACGTCAAACAGCAATTCATCGTTTTGCCAGGACGGATCGGCAACGGGCCAGTCCACCATGTGCACACTTTCGGGCGCATCCGGATCCACACTGCGCACAAGATTTTGATACACGTTCTCAGCCAGAAACGGCATAAACGGTGCCATTAACTTGTGAGCGGCAACCAGGCACTCATACAAGGTCAGATACGCGGCCCGCTTATCGTCTGTATCTGTCGATTTCCAGAAGCGACGGCGATTTCGACGAACGTACCAGTTGCTTAGCTGATCCACGAACGATTCGATCGCCTCGCCCGCTGTCTTGGCGTCGTAGTCATCAAGCGCCGCGGTCGCAGTCTCAATAGTTTTGTACGTCAAAGCGAGCGCCCAGCGATCGATCTCAGGTCGGTCTTCAACCGGGACGTGCTGGTTCAGATCGACATCATCGATGCGTGCATACAACACGAAAAAACTATAGGTATTCCAAAACGTATTGATGAACGAGCTGGCAACGTCTGCAACGATGTCCACTGAAATACGTTTCGGGATGTCCGGCGACAATCGCGCCAGGAAATACCAACGCAACGCATCAGCACCGACTGTATCGAACACGTCATACGGGTTGACGATGTTGCCGAGCGACTTTGACATCTTTTTACCGTCTTTGTCGACGATCAGATTGAGGCAGATGCAGGTCTTGTATGCGACGCTGTCCGATACCAGTGTTGCGATCGCATGCAGCGAATAAAACCAGCCGCGCGTCTGATCGATCGCCTCGCAGATGTAGTCCGCTGGAAAGTGCTTCTCGAACTCGTCTTCGTTTTCGAACGGATAATGCCACTGGGCATAGGGCATTGCGCCGGAATCAAACCAGCAATCGATAACTTCGGGCACACGCCGCCAGGTCTTCTTGTCTTTCTCGAACGTGATTTCGTCAATTGCGGGGCGGTGCAGATCGAGCTCGGTGAGGGACTGGCCGGTGAGTTCTTCGAGCTCTCCTACCGAACCAATACAGACATATTCACCTTGCCCGTTAGTCCATACGGGTAACGGAGTGCCCCAGAATCGTTCGCGTGACAGTGCCCAGTCGACGTTATTCTCGAGCCATTTACCGAAACGGCCGTCGCGAATGTGTTCGGGCACCCATTTGACCGTTCGATTGAGCTCAGTCATGCGCTCGCGAAATTTAGAGGTGCGGATATACCAGGCGTTTTTTGCGTAAAAGATGATCGGGTCGCCCGTGCGCCAACCGAACGGGTAGTTGTGCTTGTAGCGTTCGGATCGAAACATCAGTCCGCGATCTTTAAGGATTTTGATGAGTGGCTTGTCGGCATCTTTAAAAAACAGTCCGGCGACAGGCTCGACCGCATCGATAAAGTAACCGCCAAGTCCAACACCGTGTATGACAGGCAGACCATTCGCCTTACCGAGCGCAAGGTCGTCGACACCATAAGCCGGTGCGGTATGGACAATGCCCGTGCCGTCTTCAGTGCTGACGAAGTCAGCCGCGAACACCTGAAATGCGTTGTCGGACTCAACCTCGAGATAATCGAACAGCCGTTCATACCGCATGCCGACCAAGTCCTTGCCTTTGACAGTCTTGACCACGGAGTGTTCGAGATCTCGCATGACGGCTTCGCGCAACAACTCGGCAACGATCAGTACTTCACCATCGACGTGACAATAGCTGTAGTCGATATCGTTTCCAACGGCGAGCGCCAGGTTCGACGGCAACGTCCAGGGCGTCGTTGTCCAGACAAGGAACGCCGTGTTGTCCTCGCCGACGACTTTGAATCGTACCGTGATCGACGGGTCTTCGATTTCCTTGTAGCCCAACGCGAGTTCATGCGACGAGAGCGTTGCGCCGATGCGCGGATCGTACGGGACGACCTTGTAGCCACGATAGATCAGGTCCTTGTCCCAGATGTTCTTGAGCAAGCTCCAAACTGATTCGATATAGCTGTTGTCGAGCGTGTAGTAGGCTTCGTCGAGGTTCACCCAGAAGCCCATGCGTTCGGTCATCTTTTCCCAGTCACCGATATAGCGCATGACCGAGTCACGGCAACGCTTGGTGAACTCCGCGATGCCGACTTTTTCCTCAATCTCTTTCTTGTCGAAGATACCGAGTTCTTTTTCGATCTCGTGCTCGACCGGAAGACCGTGCGTATCCCAACCCGCTTTGCGCGGCGCGTAATAGCCGCGCATCGTTTTATAGCGCGGGAAAACGTCCTTGAACGCTCGAGCCAGCACGTGATGAATGCCGGGTTTGCCGTTCGCCGTTGGCGGTCCTTCGTTGAAACTGAACCGCGGCCGATCTTTTGTCTGCTCGAGCGTCTTTGCAAAAACGTCGTTGTCACGCCAATAGTCCAACACCTCTTCTTCGAGGGCTGGTCCGTTGTAACGTCCCTGTATTGCTTTGAACGAGGCGTTCTTAAATCCCAAAACATTCACTCCAAAACGACATCGCCCCGGACGCACATTGTGCGCCCGGGGCGACTGAATTCTATCGCGGTACCACCCGGCTTCACGACCACCTTGCGGCTGCCGCCTTGAGGATCTTCATGATCCGCCGCCCGTTTCGTGGGCCAATCGGCTGCGTCTACTCGATGTCTTTCGGGCAGCGACTCCGGGGTGATCTTCAGCGATTCTCAGGCCCGAGGCTCTCACCATCTCCCGGTCGCTTGCACCTGACGGAACCGCTTACTCTTCCCCATCAACGTCTTGGCAGGCACATTAGCGGTACAGTACGGCAAAGACAAGCTGGGAGGGGGTCACAGCCCGAAAGTTTGTGCAATGTTTGAGCCCCGCAATGGGTCTATATGTGCAGACGTCCTGTAAGGAACACCGATGCTGATCAAGAAACCTTCTGCTATTCGCCCGTCCGAGATTACGAGCAAGGAAAACTACCTCAATCGCCGCGAGTTCATGCGCGCGGGCAGTATTGCAGGTGGCCTGGCACTGGCGAGCCCGGCGCTCGGTGCAGTCGTGCCTGATTCAAAGCGTGCACCGCTCGCGGACGTCGGCCAAAGCGAATTCAGCACGGATGAGACACCGAACAGCTACGAGGACATCACGACCTACAACAACTACTACGAATTCGGCACGGGCAAGGCCGATCCTTACAGGAACTCCGGTGACTTCGAATCACGCCCGTGGTCGATCACCGTTGACGGGCATGCCGAGAAAACCGGCACGTTTGACTTCGACGACTTTATTAAACCGTTCAGCCTCGAAGAACGTATCTATCGAATGCGTTGCGTCGAGGCCTGGTCGATGGTGATCCCGTGGGTGGGTATTTCCCTGGCCGAAGTCGTCAAGCATTTCCAGCCGACCTCAGAGGCAAAGTTCGTCGCCTTCGAGACCCTGCACGATCCCACTCGCATGGTCGGCCAACGACGACGCTCGCTCGACTGGCCCTATCGAGAGGGTCTCACGATCGCAGAGGCCACCCATCCGCTCGCGATACTCGCGGTGGGCATTTACGGCGAGTCGCTACCCAACAGCAACGGTGCGCCGATTCGACTGATCACGCCCTGGAAATACGGATTTAAAGGAATCAAAGGCATTGTGCGGATGAGTTTCGTCGACAAGATGCCGAAGACGAGCTGGAACATGGCGCAATCGCGCGAGTACGGTTTTTACGCTAACGTGAACCCTCAAGTGGATCACCCGCGCTGGAGTCAGGCCCGCGAACGCCGCATAGGCGCAGGCCTATTTGCAAGCAAGATACCGACCCAGATGTTCAACGGCTATGGCGAGCAAGTCGCGCATCTGTATGATGGCCTCGATCTGCGCAAAAACTTCTAAACCATTTGGATACACTGCGGCAAATTCGGCTGATCTGGAAGCCGGTCATCTTCTTGTTGTGCCTGGTGCCGGCGGCGCTGGTCGTAACTGACGTATTCGAAATCACCGGCCGACTCGGCGCCAACCCGATCGAGGAAATCCAGGACCGGTTCGGCATCTGGGCGATTCGATTCATCATGATTACGTTGGCCGTCACGCCATTGCGCCACCTGACGGGATGGAACTGGCTGCTCCGCTTTCGCCGCATGTTCGGGCTTTTTACGTTTTTCTACGTGCTGACGCATTTCCTGACCTGGTTGATTCTCGATCAGAGTCTATTGCTCTCGGCCATCGCCGAAGACCTGACAGAACGCCCGTTCATCACGATCGGCTTCACGGCGCTCGTGCTGTTGACTGCGATGGCAGTGACGTCGACCAACGGAATGCGTCGCCGCATGGGCCAACGTTGGCAGAAACTGCATTACAGTGTCTACGTGATTGGTCTGCTCGGCGTCTGGCACTACTGGTGGCAGGTGAAAAAAGACGCTAGTGACGCGCAGATTTATGCGGTGATCCTTGCGGTGCTGCTGGGTTTTCGGATCTGGTGGAAATTGAGACAAAAAAAGCCCGGCTAAAGCCGGGCTTTCTTGTCTTGCTGTGGGAGGGCTTTACATCATGCCGCCCATGCCACCCATACCGCCCATGTCCGGCATTCCGCCTCCAGCAGCAGCGTCATCCTGCGGTGCGTCTGCAACCATTGCTTCGGTTGTCAGCAGCA
>SMVB01073559.1_pt1 | contig 16688 bp, 14 predicted proteins | sample 2456461 | NCBI WGS metagenome assembly SMVB01 (sample SAMN11095934, study PRJNA526329) | marine sediment metagenome | biome: Marine sediment; feature: Surficial sediment; material: Deep marine sediment; isolation source: Hadal surficial sediment | place: Pacific Ocean | collected 2014-05 | depth...
GAGAGGATCGGCTTGCTCTTGAAGGCCGCCTCCTCGCGCTTGCCGCCCGCGATGAAGTAGCGCTTCAGGATGCGCGCGGCGACGCCGGGAATCGGGAACTCGGCCAGCGCGCGACGCATGTGTCCGCCCCGGTCACCGTTCTGCAGCCGGCGCGCGAGGATGACGTCGAGGGCGGTTCCGGCGACGACGCCCAGGTTTCCCGTGCGCGAGACGGCGTTCGCGAGTTGCCAACCCGAGACGCCGGCGCCCATTCCGCCCTGGATGATCCGCGGCAGTGCGTTCATGCGGGAATCCTAGCCCGGGTCATTCATGAAGAAATGCCCAAAGTGCTTCAACTCAGCTCCTGCCCATGATCTTGCGCGCACCGGCCCCGCCGACAACCGGTGCCGGTCGTCGAGGACGCCGGTGCGTGAAGAGTGCCGGCAGGGACTGAGAGGGAGCGCTCTGGGTGCGTATTCATGGATAACCCAGGCTGGCCCGGCGCGCCCGGACCCCGCCCGGACTCGGGATCGACGTGGGAGAGGTCCGCGCGGGCTTCTGACGCTAACGCAACCTGGAGACTCGGGCCCTGGTCTCACCGGCGGAGCGTTCTCCGCGCCCACTCCGCGTCGAAGCCCGCGAGCAGGTGTTCACGGTCCCCCGCGTCGAAGGCGAGGTCCACGACGAAGCCGCGTGCCGCTTGTGGCTCGAGGGCGAAGAGAGCACCGCTGTACGGACCGACGACCATCCGCCGGCAGACGCGCGCGCCGACGCCTTCGAGGTATGCGGCTCGCGCTTCGCCGTCGACGGAATCGAGGACGCCGTGCACCTCGGCGCGGATCGCATCGGGCGTCACGGCGAAGCCCTTGCCCGTTCGCCCGAGTGCCTCGGCGAGGAGCCGGCCCGTGCCGTTCTCGATGGCATTGGTCGCAGCGAGCGCGCTGTTCAAGTCGCCCCCCGCGTGGAGCATCACGTAGCGCCCGAGCCCCCGCAGAAAGTCGCGCCAGCCAGCGCCGCCGACGCCCTCGAGCTCCCGCACGACGGCCGCGAACGGCCGCGGATCGTCGCGGTAGGCTTCCTCCGCGAGCTCGGCGAAGAGCAGCTCGCGCGAAGGCTCTTCGAACGAGACGAGCGGCGCCCAGCCCTCGGGCGTGCGCGGGCGGCGCTTCAGGAGCTTCGCCGCGAACCCGCTGTAGTCGTAGCCCTTCGTGACCGCGAGCACGTGCACGTTCTCGGGGATGGTCCGCGGACTCGCATCCATCACGATCATCACGGCTTGGAGGAGACCGAACGCCAGCAGGATCGCGACGGGGATCCGGACCCCGCGCGGAGCGCCCGCGCCGAGCGCCGCGGCGACGAGCGCGAGCGCGACGATCGTGAACGGAGCGAACCGCATGAACTGGAACCAGTGGTACACCGCGCCCTGCACGAACCCGCTCGCGACGTACACGGCGAGCCAGAACCCGAGGAAGCCGACGAGCCCCAGCGCTTTCCTACGGCGTACTCCGCGCGCCGATCCGAGCGCCCACGCCACGGCGCCGAGCGCGGCGAGCGGGTACAGCACCACTCCCAACATTGCGATCGGTCCACCCTCGCGCGCGCCCCAATCCATGTAGATGGAGCGCAGGAACTCACCGAGCGGCGCGAGTCCGCCGCCGGGCGCAGCGAGCTCCGTGCCGTGGATGTCGAAGACGGCACCCCCGACGTTCGCCGCCATCCAGACGAGCGGCAGGACGCCGACCGCGAACGCCCCGAGCCCGACCAGCGCGAGGCGGCCGAAGACGAGCTCGCGGCGGAACAGGAGGAAGAGGCCGGTCGCGTACAGGGCGACGAGCGGGACCTGGTAGCTGAAGTAGGTCCCGAAGCCCGCCGCGAGGCCCAGCACGACGACGTCGCGCCGCGTCCCAGAGCCCCGATCGAACGCGAGCGTGAACGCCCGATCGAGCACGATCAGCACGAAGAACGAGGCCTCGAAGTGGATCCCGAGCGAGAGCATCGACAGCCGCTGGAAGCTCCCCGGCCCGAAGATGAACAGGAGCCCGAAGAGGGTTGCGGCCCTGCGCCCGAAGTGCCGTTCGACGAGCGCCAGCCCCGCCCAGAACACGAGCGCGCACGTGAGGATCGCCACGAGCTTGTGCGCGAGGACGCTCTCGCCGACGAGGAGGAACGCGAGCGCCTTCAGGTGGCTGACGACGAATCCGCCGCCCTCGTATTCGTGGTAGACGAGCTCGTGGTAGGGCAGCCCGAGTCCGTCGATCAGCGCCTTCGCGACGGTACCCTTCTCGAGCTCCTCGCCGTAGAAGAAGACATCGGCGAGCACGACCACGAACAGCGACTTGACCGCGACGAGCAGCGCGAGCAGCAGGAGCCTGGTGCGCCTGGAATTGCGATCCGGTTCGACCATCGCGGTACAGGTTGGACCACCCCCGCGCTCCGGTCGAGCCCCATCCAATGAATCGCTCCGATCGAGAGCCGTGCTCGAACCGCTCTCGCTCGGCCCGCGCACACGCGAAGAGGGCGCGCCCGAGCGGCCTCGCACCACTCGCCGGGGTTGCTGCCAGGTCTCCTCCGGGCAATCGCGCGGAGAGCGAGGCGAGGGCGGGATTGCGTGACGCACGGGTCGCGGATGCCGGGGATCACCCGAGTCCCGGCGCGGCGGTTCCATGCGGAACGGCCCGCCGACCTCGCGCCACTCCTCCACGGCCGACAGCGAACTCGCGTCGCCTCGGGACGCCGCTGAGGAGCCCCGAAGTTCCCCTCCAGTCGAACAGGCCGAACGCTAAGGGCCCGTCCGGGAATAAACGTCACATTTCGGCGAGGCATCGGCGCTCGTGGCAAGGCGCGCCGACGCAGGCAACCTAGCTGGTTTCCGAGGAGGCGCAACGCAGCCACGGGCGCCGAGGGCCGGCGAAATGTAACGTTTATTTCCGGACGGGCCCTAAGCTTGTCGACCATGGACCGGCGCACTCTCGACCGCCTGGCATCGATCGTCGGCGAGGCCGGCATCGTCGCCGACCGCATGCGCCGGCTCGCCTACGAGTCCGACGGCCTGACGCTCGAGCGTGAAATGCCCGAGCTCGTGCTCCTGCCGCGGGACACCGACGAGACGGCGCGGTGCATGCGCGTCCTGCACGAGGCGGGCATCCCCGTCGTTCCGCGCGGCGCCGGCACGGGACTCTCGGGCGGGGCGACGCCGGTCCCCGGCGGCGTGACGATCGGGACGGCGCGCATGCGCGACGTGCTCGAGGTGAACGCGAGCGACCGCTATGCGATCGTCCAGGCGGGCGTCGTCAACATCGCCATCAGCCGCGCGTGCGCCAAGCACGGACTGTTCTACGCCCCGGATCCCTCGAGCCAGAAAGCGTGTACGATCGGCGGCAACGTCGCCGAGAACGCCGGCGGGCCGCACTGCTTCCGGTACGGCTCGACGACGCGCCATGTACTGGGGCTCGTGATCGTGACGGCCGAGGGCGAGGTGCTCGACCTGTCGCACCCCGTCGCCGATCCCGACGGCTACGACCTCATCGGGCTCTTCACGGGCTCGGAGGGCATGTTCGGGCTGGCGACGGAGATCACGATCCAGCTCACGCCGATGCCGGCCGCCACCCAGACCCTGCTCGCGATCTTCCCGTCGCTCGACGCCGCGTGTGAGAGCGTCACCGATATCATCGCCGCGCGCCTCGAGCCGTCGGCGATCGAGATCCTCGACAAGCTGACGATCCAGGCGGTCGAGGCGAGCGTCTTCGCCGCGGGCTATCCGACGGACGCCGAGGCCGTGCTGCTGCTCGACATCGAAGGCGGCGAGCTCGAGGTCGAGACGACCGTCAAGGGCATCGAACCGATCCTCGCGCGGCACGGGCGGCTCGAGCTGCGCAGCGCGCGCGACGCCGAGGAGCGCGAACGGCTCTGGGCCGGGCGCAAGGGCGCGTTCGGAGCGATGGGCCGCATCGCGCCGGATCTGTACGTGGCCGACGTCGTCGTGCCGCGCACGCGCCTGCGCGAGATCGTCCGGCTCGCGACGGACGAGTGCACGAAGCGCGGGCTCAAGATGTCCAACGTGTTCCACGCGGGGGACGGCAACCTGCACCCGAACATCTCCTACGACCGGCGCGATCCGGACGAGGTGGAGCGCGTGCTCGCGGCCGGCCGCGCGATCATGCAGGCCTGCGTCGACGTCGGCGGCTCGCTGACCGGCGAACACGGCGTCGGGCTCGAGAAGCAGGAGCAGATGAAGCTGCTCTTCTCGCCCGCCGACCTCGCGGCGATGGACCTCGCGCGCGTGGCGCTCGACCCGGACCGGCGCATGAATCCCGGCAAGATGCTCCCGTTGCGCGCGTGCATGGAGACGCGCACGCGGCCCATCCCCGGTGGGATGCGCGCCGAAGAGGCCAGGCCGTGACGGAGAGCGGCTCCGCGCTGGCGGAAACGCTCGCGCGGGACGGCATCGAGGTGTCGCACGAGGGCGCCTACCCCATCGCCGCGCCCGCGTCCGAAGCCGAGGTCGTCGCGATCGTCGAACGCGCGGCGCGCGACGGCCTGAAGGTGCTCCCGATCGGGCTCGGGACGAAGCTCGACTTCTGCCGGCCCGAAGCCGCGGAGGGCGCCTGCGACCTCGCGCTATCGATGCGCAAGCTGCGCGACGTCGTCGCGTACGAGCCGGGCGATGGCACACTCACCGCGCGCGCCGGCGCGCGCATGGGCGAGCTCGCGCGCACGGTCCTCGCGGGCGGCCATCGTCTCACACCGGACGTCCCGCATCCGGACGAGGCCACGCTCGGTGGCGTGCTGGGCGCGTCCCAGTCGGGCCCCGACCGCACGCGCTTCGGCCCTGTCCGCCACCACGTCCTCGGCGTGCGCGTCGTGCGCTCGGACGGCACGATCGCGAAGAGCGGCGGGCGCCTCGTCAAGAACGTGACGGGCTTCGACCTGCACCGCCTGTACTGCGGTTCACGCGGCACGCTGTGCGTCGTGCTCGAGGCGAGCCTGCGGCTCTTCGCCGAGCCCGAACGCGAGGCCGCCCTGACGGCGACCTACCCAGCCGCCCGGCCGGCCCTCGAAGCGGCGGAGGCCGTGCGCGCCCTGCCCATCGCTCCTCTGGCCGTGACGCTCGAAGGGGTGGATGAGGACTTCCGCCTGCACGTCTTCCTCGCGGGACACTCCGAACAGGTCCGCTGGGAAGCGGACGAGGTGGAGCGGGTCCTCGGCGACGCCGAGCGTCGCGACGACGAAGGGGCGCGGTGCCACCGCGCTCTCGTCCGCGATCTGGGCCGGCGCAACGGCCGCTGGCCGGCCTTTCGGATGGTGTGCCTCCCGTCGCAGCTACCGAGTGCCATCGACAGCACGCGGGACTTTGCAGGAGCGCGCGGCTTGCAACCGCGCTTCCTCGCCCAGCCGTTCGCCGGCATCGTCGACGTGTTCCTCCCCGGAGACGCGGCGACCGAGCCGGAGAGCTTCGTCGCGCTCGCCTCCGAGCTGCGCGACCTGCTCGCGCCGGCGGAGGTGCGGCTCGACCCGCTCGCCGTGCCCGCGGCCGTCCACCGCGCGCTCGCGCGAACGAACGACGAGGGCCCCGCCGCCCGGTGGATGACCCGCCTGCGCGAGAGCTTCGACCCCGCCGGCACCTTCGCGTCTCCGCTCTTCCCGTGCCGCGCGTGACGGAACCTGGTCGCATGACGATGGACTCCGAGACACTGGTCGACTACGCGAGGAGCCTCGACTGCATCCACTGCGGGCTGTGCCTCGACACCTGCCCGACGTACCAGCTCACGGGCCGCGAGTCCTCCAGCCCGCGCGGCCGCATCCACCTCATGCGCGCCGTTGCGGAGGACCGCATCGAAGCGAACGCGGACTTCGCCGAGGAGATGGACTTCTGCCTCGTCTGTCGCCACTGCGAGAGCGTCTGCCCGGCGGGCGTGGAGTTCGGCGCGATGATGGAGTTCACGCGCGACGCCCTAGCGACCCGCGCGCGCCCCGGCCCCCTCGCGCGGCTCGCGCGCTGGCTCGGGTTCCGTGTCGTGCTGCCGAGCCGGCGCTGGCTGCGTCTCACGGTGACGCTGCTCGGGCTGGCGCAGAGGACCGGCGCGCTGCGGATCGCCGCACCGCTGCTCGGGCTCCGTGGGCGCATGCTCGCGTCGTTCCCGAGGGTGCCCTCGCGCGCCGAGCGCACGCCCCTGCCCGCTTCGACGCCGGCGCAAGGACCGGCGCGGGAGTCGGCGGCCGTGCTCGAAGGCTGCGTCATGCCCGAGCTGTACGGGCGCGTGAACCGCGCGACCGTGCGCAGCCTCGCCGCCGCGGGCGTCGAGAGCCGGTGTGCCCCGGACCACGTGTGCTGCGGCGCGCTCCACGCTCACAACGGGGACCTCGCCGGAGCGCGCACGCTCGCCCGCGGGACGATCGCGGCCTTCGACGCACTCGTAGACGACAGTGGCGCGCCGCTGCCGATCGTCGTCAACAGCGCCGGCTGCGGCGCGCACATGAAGGAGTACGGGCGCCTGCTCGCGGACGACCCCGAGTGGCGCGAGCGCGCCGCCGCGTTCGGCGCGCGCACGCGCGACTTCGCGGAATTCCTCGCCGAGCCGGAACGCCGCGAACGCCTCACGGCGGCGTTGCGGGAAGCCGCGGACTCCGCCCCAACGCGGCCCACCACCTACGACGACCCGTGCCACCTCTGCCACGGTCAAGGGATCCGGAGTGAGCCCCGCGCGCTACTGGACTGCATCCCAGGCGTGGAGCTCCTCGAGCTCGAGGATGCAGAGAGCTGCTGCGGCTCCGCCGGTATCTACTCGCTCCTGCGCCCGCAGGACAGCCAGGACGTCCTCGACAGCAAGCTCGCGGCCCTGCGTGCGAGCGGCGCGGAGGTGCTCGTCACCGCGAACCCCGGCTGCCAGTTGCAGTGGGAGTCGGGCATCCGCCGCGCGGCGATGGACGTCGAGGTCGTGCACCTCGCCGAAGTCGTCGCGCGCGCGATCGACGGCAGTGGTGATTGACTCACTCGAACACGGCCAACACCGGGATGTGGTCGCTCAGAGCAAAGGAACGAGTATCCTCCGGGTTCGTCCGGAAGGCGCCTTCGAACAACACGCGGCACTCTGATACGCGCGACGCCAGGTCCGCAGAGGCCCAGATGTAGTCGATTCGTTTATTGGGCGTAGTGCTCGGGATCGTGAGCGGCTGCCCACTTCCCTTGGCCGCAAACGAATCGACGAGCCCCGCCGCGACCCATCGCGGATACTCGGGGCCATCGGGTTTGTGGTTCAGATCACCTTGAAAGAGGATCGTGCGGCCCGCGTCGCGGTCGACCTGCATGACCTTCAGCATCTCCGTGACCTCGCGTTCTCGTACCTCCACCTTGCCTGGATGGAGATGGGCGGTGAACACGACCAATTCGCCCTCTTCGCGCTGGATGACGGCTCGGCCCCAATGTCGCGTGAAGAGGTCCTTGGGGCGCGTGCCCTCCACGAGGGGACAGTTGGTCGACTCGAGGATTTCGTGCCGTGTCATGATCGTGCCGGGAAAGCTACCGCGAAAGTACGCGTAGTTCATGTCCAGCAGCGTGGCCACCTCCGCCACCCGTTTCTCTGATGGAGATTCCTGAAAGGTCACGAGGTCCGGCTGGTGCAAGGCGAGTTCGAGCGCGATGCGCCGCGCCATCTGGCTCCGCGCCCGGGCGAGCACGTGCTTGTTGTCCTCGGTCTTCTTGAATCCGTGAAACGCGAGCACGTTGTAGGTGATCGTGCGCAGGCCCGTTCGGGGCTTGGATTGTGAAGGGCTCACCGCTCGCACGACCTGGCTCAGCCCGCCCGCGGCCGCCATGCTGCTCAGTAACACGAATGATCGTCGGTCAATTCCCATCGCAGGGTCTCCTCTGTTATTGCGCGAACGGACAGATTGTAGCGTTGGCAAGAATCGGAGTGGGGAGAAGATAGTTGATCTCAACCGCTCAGTGTCGCCAACCGGGGAGCCGCGCGGCCCATCAAGCTTCCTGCCGCGTGCCTCGCGGCGAGGACCCGAGCCTCTCCCTTGCCACCTCGACAGACTGTTTGGCGTCCTCCACCCGACGCGCTGCACTGCACCGAGCGCTCTGCAGTAATTCGCGGCTCCCTTCCAGGGTGTCGCTTCCGCCAATGGGCTCGCCGCCGGCTCCTCTCAAGTACGTTGGGACGACGTGCCGTTCCAACTCGTGACCTTCCTGTGGGGCCTGACTCCATGGCCAGCCGCACCGCATCTTCCAGGTGCTCGATTCACCAGGTTCGAGGCCACCGCTAGTGTTCTCTACGAGGTCACCCTCGACCCACGGTACTGTTCTTCCCGGTGTAGAAAGCACCGCATGGAAGTGTGCGGTCGCGATAGCCTGCGCTGTGCCGTTCCAAACTTCGATCTCGATCTGTGGGTTGAGTATCACGAGTGCACTCTTGACGTAGCGAAATCGTGCGTCCACGACCTCGAAGCGTACGAGGTTGGCATTCTCCTCTTCAGCCCGTGCGAGCTCTGCGCGAAGCGGCTCGGTTGCATGCTTCATACCCTCGAGCTGGAGCTGGGCGGTGCCTGACGTATCCTCGGCGCTAGACAGGAGGTTGGAAGTAGAGTGTCGCAAGTCGCGGGTGGACGAGGTGCTCGTATCGAGAATTGTGCGCACGCCCGGGATCGAACGCTATTGTTCCTCCCGGAGACCCTACTCGACTTCTCTCGCACCAGCGCAGGCCCTCCCGAATCGGTGATTCCTGGCCCGGTGACGGGCCGAATCGGGCCCTCACTCGGGCCGCGGCGACACCCACTCCAGCACTTCCCGGATGCGCTGCTTCGAGCCCGGCATCCCGCGCGGCCAACGCATGTAGAGCACGCAGCAACGCGTCCCGAGGGTCAGGTTGACGCGCGCGGTCTCGTGGAACACCGGCCGGCCGTCGTCGCGCGCGAGTATGCGCTCGCGCACGAAGTGGGTCGTGTAGTCACCCCAGTCGAGGGGGCCCGAGTCGACGACGACCGTCCCGCCGTCCCAATCGACCTGCGAGAGATCCTTGAATTCGAGCCGGCCGAACTGCCGTTCGAGGATCTTCTCGCCCTGGCTCGGCGGATACCAGATGAAGGCCAGCTCGATCGGCGGCGTGAGCTCCGCGCCCATCGGCAGCACCCCCCAGTCGAACTTCGCGTCATCTTCACCGTCGTCGCGGTCACCCGCCGGCTGCGGCGTGGGCTCCTCGGGCGAAAGCTCGGCCAGCTTCGCGTCGAGCGCCGCTGCATCCGGCCCGCGGACAGCCTCCGGATCGCCGAGGATCACGACCTCCTCCCCCTGCGGGAGCCGGAATGCATCGAGCACCTCGAGCTCGAACGGCAGCTCCGAGAGTTCGAATCGCTCGCCGAGCAGGGCCTCGCCGTCGATACCGGTCGAGCGCAGGACGGTGAGGGCGAGCACGGCGGTCACGACGACGAGCAGCCCGAGCCCCATCGCTATGACGCCGGAGAGCTTCTCGCGCGGCTCGTCCGCCGTCCCGGTCATCGCGGTCCGTCGTCCTTCTGTTCTTCCTCTTCTCCCTCTTCTTCATCGGACATGAGCTCGTCGAGGGGCAGACGATCCGGCCCCACGTGGAATGGGGCGAGGAATCGCGCCACGTCCTGCTCGGTGACCGGGTCGCTCGATCCCTGCCGAATCAGGATGAGCATCAGGTTCTGTGACGCGCCCTCGGCCGTCAGGTCCACGAGGAGCGAGGCGCCGCCCTCGTTCTGGGGCATCCACCAAGGTCCGTGGGACTCGGAATCCCCGTCGAGTCGCACGGCTTGAAGCTCCCGACCTTGGATCGTGAGGGTGATGTCCTCGTGCTCACTCACGCTGGAAGGCTCGATCTCGACGCTCACATTCCCGTCGTCCTCGCTCACGAGCAAGAGCTGCGCGAAGAGCTCGCCGTCCCTCTCGGAGAACGTGTAGCCCTCGGTGCCGAACACCTGCCAACCGAACACGAGCTCGAACGCCTCGCTGCGCTCGTCGAACGGCAGCACCTGTTCGAGCTTTGACCACTGGCGCTCGGCGTCCTGCCCCCGCTTGACGAATCGAGCCCCGAGGGCGAGTAGCCCGATGAGCAGCAGTACGACGATCAGGCACCCCGAGCCGCAGAACCACAGCCACGGCGGGAACGCACCCTTGCGCTTCGGGACGGATTCGATGTCCCCCCAGTCTTCGGTGGTCATGAGGTCGCTCCGCTCGATATCACCATCGGTATCACCATGTGTAGAAACCCTTGCCGCTCTTCTTCCCGAGTTCGCCGCGTGCCACCATGTCGCGCAGCAGCGCGGGGGGCTCGAAGCGGTCGCCCAACTCCTGCGTGAGGTACTCGGCGATCGAGAGCCGGATATCGAGTCCGACGATATCGGTCAGCCGGAGCGGCCCCATGGGGAAGCCGTAGCCGAGCACCATCGCCTGGTCGATGTCCGCGGCGCTCGCGACGCCCGCCTCGACCATGCGGATCGCCTCCATTCCGATCGCGATCCCGAGCCGGGACGAGGCGAAGCCCGGCGCGTCCGTGACCTCGATCGGCTCCTTGCCCATGCGGCGCGCGAGGTCCACGGCGGTCTGGACAGCCTCCGTCGAGGCGCCCTCGTGCCGCACGACCTCGACGAGCTTCATGATGTGGACGGGATTGAAGAAGTGCATCCCGACGACGCGCTCGGGGTGCCGCGCCGCGTCTGCGATCGCAGCCACGGAGAGGGAGGATGTGTTCGTCGCGAGCAACACGCCGGGCCCGAGGGCATCGCCGAGCTGCGCGAAGACCTTGCGCTTCAGGTCCATGCGTTCGGGCGCTGCCTCGATCACGACCTGGACGCCGTCGATCGCGGTCATCGTGTCCGTCGTGCCCACGAGGTTCGCGAGCGCGACAGCGCGCGCGTCCTCGGTCACCTTGCCCCGTTCGACGCCCTTGTCGAGGTTCTTGCGGATGTGCCCGAGGGCGCTCTCGACCGCCGCATCGTCGACGTCGTAGAGGCGCGCCTCGACGCCGCACATGGCGAGCACCTGCGCGATGCCGTGCCCCATCGTTCCCGCGCCGATCACGGCGGCTTTGCGGATGTCGTCTGCTTTCATCGCGTGTCACTCCGATTTGTACGCATTCTTCACGCGCCGGGCTCGAGCACGATCTTGCCCACCGCCCGATTCTGCTCGAGCAGCTCGTGCGCCTCGCGCACCTTCGACAAGGGCAGCACGCGGTCCACGACGGCCCGGAAGTCGCCCTTCGCGGCGTGGTCGAGGATCGCGGGTAGCGCGCTGCGCGGTCCCATCGTCGAGCCGAGAACGGAGAGGTTCTTGATGAAGAGCTGCGGTAGGAACACGTCGACCTTCGGCCCCGTCGTGGCCCCGCAGGTGACGAGCCGGCCGTTCCGCGCCAGTGCGCCCATCGACGAACGCCAGGTCGCCGGGCCGACGTGCTCGACCACGACGTCGACGCCGCGCCCGTCCGTCGCGCGCTTCACGGCCTTGGCCCAGTCGGGATCGCCATGGTCGAACACCTCGCTCGCGCCGAGCTCGCGGGCGAGCGCGCGCTTCTCCTCGCTGCCCGCCGTGGACAGCACCGTGGCGCCCGCCACGCGCGCGATCTGGATCGCCGCCGAGCCGACACCGCTCGCGCCGGCGAGCACGAGCACCACCTCGCCGGCCTGGACCTTCGCGCGACCGTGCAGCATCGCCCACGCCGTCAGGAACACGAGCGGCATGGCGGCCGTGCCCACCGGGTCGAGCCCCTCCGGGAGGTGCAGCGCGTAGTGCGCGGGCAGCGCGACGTACTCGCGGTCGAAGCCGTCGCAGTGCTCGCCGCGGATCTTGTAGTCGGGCGCGAGGTGGTCCTCGCCCCGCTCGACGAACTCCGACGGGCCGTCCGTGTACCCGGGCTCGAGCACGACGAGCTCGCCGACGTGGTGATCGGTCACGCCCGCGCCGAGCGCGACGACCTCGCCCGTGCCGTCGCAGCCGGGGATGCGCGGCAGCGGGATCGTGACGCCCGGCATGCCCGCGCGCACGAACAGGTCGAGGTGGTTGACGGAGACGGCGCGCACCTTGACGAGCACCTCGCCGGGACCGGGCGCGGGCCGCTCGAGGTCGACGAGGGTGAGCACCGACGGATCGCCGTGGCGCGGGACGTGGACGGCCTGCATGCGCTCAGCGCCCTTCGAAGACAGCCGCGCGCTTCTCGACGTACGCCGCGATGCCCTCGCGCGCGTCGGCGGAGGCGAAGAGGCGCGCCTGCAGCTCGCGCTCGAGCGCGAGGCCCGACTCGAGCGGGACCTCGAGCCCGCTGGTCACGGCGCGCTTGATGAGCCCGACGCTCATTCCCGCGCGCTGCGGCGGACAGAACTCGCACGCGTAGGCGATGACTTCCGCGAGGAACGCGGCCTCGTCATCGGCCTCGATCTGGCGGTTGACGATGCCCAACGCCTCGGCCGCTTCGTAGTCGAAGGTCCGGCCACTCGCCATCAGCTCGATCGCGCGCGAGGCTCCGATGAGGCGGGCGAGCCGCTGCGTCCCGCCCGTCCCCGGCATGACGCCGAGCGCGACCTCGGGCAACCCGCACTTGCCGGAGCCGCGGCGCGCCACGCGGATGTCCGCGGCGAGCGCGATCTCGAGCCCGCCCCCGACGCAGTGTCCGCCGAGCGCCGCGATCACGAGCTTGGGCGTGTGCTCGAGCCGCAGCAGCGTCTCGTTCGCGTGCAGACAGAAGGCGTACTTGAAGGCCGGCGTGACGTCGTTCAGCATCGCGATGTCCGCGCCGGCGCAGAAGAACTTCTCGCCCGCCCCCGCGAGCACGATCACGTGTACGTCGTCGTCGAAGCGCGCGCGCAGCACCGCCTCGTCGAGGTCGCGCATCATCTCGTAGCTGTACCCGTTCGCGGGAGGATTCTGGAGCGTGACGAGCGCGACACCCCCGCCCGCGGCGTAGGTCGCCTTGCCGCTCGGCAGTGGCTCGGATCCACCGAGCTCTTCGAGTGCATTCATCGTGATCTCTCCGTTCACGGTCTGTCTCGGCGCCGTAAAGGGCCAGAGGTTCTACCAGAATCGCGCCGCTCGGACCCGCTTCCACAGAGCGAAGTTGCACGTCGCGCGTGCCGCCAGCGCACTCGCGCCGCCGCCGCGAGGTGCCCGCTCGCCCTCCGCGTTCGCCGCGAGCCCGGCGCAGGGGCGGCACGGCACTTGAACTCTAGAATGGCTTCCTTTCCCCCGCTCCAACACGGAGTTCCGTGTCCCATGGAACCCTCCAGACTCTCGAACCTCGTTTCCGCACTCGCCGCCGCGGCGACCGCGCTCGCGTGCCTCGCGGGATCGGCCTCGGGTCAGTACCTCGAGCAACGCCTCACCGCCTCCGATGCGGCCGCCGACGCCCAGTTCGGACTGGGGGTTGCGGTCGACGGGGACACGGCCCTCGTCGGAGCATCGCGCGACTCCGGCGTCGTCTTCTGGGGCGGTGCCGTGTACGTCCAGCAACGCGGAGTCTCCGGCTGGTCCGAGGCGTAGAAGCTCGCTCCCGCGACGCTCACGGTCGGGGACTTCTTCGGAGCGGCCGTCGCCCTCGACGGTGACTTCGCCGCGGTCGCGGCGTCGGGTGACGACGACGGCGGCCTGGATGCCGGCGCGGTGTACGTCTACGAACGGTCCGGTGGTACGTGGACCTTCGCGCAGAAGCTCATCGCGTCCCACGCCTCGGCCGGGAGCACGTTCGGGAGCGCGCTGGCCCTCGATGGCAACGTGCTCGCCGTCGGCGCTGCCTCGCAGTCGACGGCCGGCTTCGACCGCCAGGGGGCCACGTACGTCTTCGAGCGCACGGCGGGTGTGTGGCAGGAGACGGACAAGCTGCTCGCTGCGAGCCCCGCCAACCTCGAGGGCTTCGGTCGGGCGCTCGCGCTCGACGGCGACACGCTCCTCGTGGGCGCTCCGCGCAACGACGACAACTGCCCCTTCCCCGCGGATTGCAACACGGGCGCCGTGTACGTCTTCGAGCGCGGACTCGTGAGCTGGATAGGAACCGGGATCCTGTACGCGTCGGACGTGGTGCCGGAACCGGCCTTCTTCGATCAACGCTTCGGCCGGAGCGTCGCGATCTCGGGCGAGCGCGCGCTCGTGGGCGCCTACGGCGACGACGAGCTGGGCATGGACGCGGGCGCGGTCTACGCCTTCGAGCACGGATTCGCGGGTTGGAGCCCCACCCAGAAGATCTTCTCGCCTTCGCCCACTCCCCTGCAGGACCGGTTCGGTCTCGCGGTCGCGATCGACGCCGGGCGGGCGGCCGTGGGGGCGCCCTTCGACGACGGGGACGTCCCGCTCTCGGGCGCCGTGTTCGTTCTCGACCTCGCGCCGGGCGGCGCTTGGATCGTGGGCGCGGAGCTCCGTCCGAGCGACGGCGCCGCCTTCGACGACTTCGGCTCCGGTGTGGACGTCGCGGGCGGGACCGTCCTCGCCGGCGCCCATTACCACGACGCGGGCGCGGGCGCGTGGTCCGGCGCCGCGTACGTCTACGACCTGGAGCGTCTCGGGACGAGCTACTGCGTCCACACTGCGAGCTCGCTGGGCGTACCCGCGACGCTCGGTGCGTTCGGGAGCGACAGTGTGGGCACGAATGCACTCACTCTGCGCGCGGAACCCGTCCCGGACCAGCCGGGCCTCTTCTTCTTCGGCCAGGTGCAAGCGCAGCTGCCGTTCGGCAACGGGTTCCTGTGCATCGGCCCGCCCCAGGTCCGGATCGAGCCCCCGCTCGTGCCCGTCTCGGGTGTGGCGACGCGCAGCGTCGACCTCGCTTTCTTCGGGATCGTCCCGGGGACATACGACTTCCAGTACTGGTTCCGCGATCCCGCCGCGGGCGGCGCATTCTTCAACCTGGCCGACGCGGTCGAGGTCGTGTTCGGGCCGTGAGTACGGTCCCTCCGCTCCTTTCCGCAGCGGTCGGCTGTGGGAAGGATCGAGGGTGAATCCACCGCAAGGCGCAGGTCACAGCTCCGCCGACCGCGCCTGGCCGCCGGACGCCTCGCACATCGCCTTCCAGAGCTCGGTGATGTGCGGCCGCGTGCGCACCAGCACGGCGTCGAGCACGACGGATCGGTAGCGGTTCTCGTGCGCGAACAGGTCCCCGATGAGCGCGAGGTTCCAGTGCAACCCTCCGCTCGGCGATCCGTCGGTGAGGACGACGATCGTGTCGACGTCCGCGTCCCCCAGCGCGAAGAGGAGCGCTGCCCACAGATCGCCCTTGCCGTACGCGCCGCAGCCTTGGAAGAAATCGAGGGCCTTCCTGACGTTCGCGCGCGTGGCGGGTACGAGCGCCTTCTTCCACGGGACCGGCGCATCCGCGTAGGGCACGACGTTGAACCGCGCCTCGCCGTCGAGAGCTTCGAGCGCCAGGCGCAAGGCGCGCGCCACCTGCTCCTTGCCCGAGCTGCCGTCCGCCTGCATCTCCCACACCGACCCCGAGAAGTCGACCAGGAACACGATGCGGTCCGAGAGCAGGGGCAGGCCGGCGAGGGCGACGGACCGTCCGGCGAGGTCCGCCGGCGACCGTGAGTCCGCGGGCTGCCAGTCCGCGGAGAGCGTCTCGTACCAGCGCTCCCACGCCTCCGCGTCGAGGCCGATCTTCCGGTCCGTCAGCTCCTGCAGCGCCCCCACGATCGTGAAGGCGAGCCGCGATTCGGACTCACCTCCGAGGCGCGCGACGAGCGCCCGCACGGCCTCGCGGCCGCCATGCCGTGCGACGTACCGGACCGCCATCGTCCGCACAGCGGGTGCCGGGTCCTCCAGCATCTCGACCGAGATCGCGAGCGACTCGCCTGACGCGCTGCCACCCAGCACTTCGAGCGCCGCGGCACGCAGGGGTGCGGCGCGATGCCCCAGGGCCTCCCGCGCGTGCGCGAGCACCGCCTCGGGGCTCGCCGCAGCCAGCGCGGAGAGCGCCGACGCGCTGACGATCTCCTCCCGGTCGCGCAGGTGGACGCGCTCGAGCGCGGGCCCGAGCTTCCCGTCGACGTCCCCGGCGAGCCTGCCCGCGCGGGCCAGCCGCTCCACGCTCCAGAGGACGACGCAACGCGTCTCCGGCTCCCGCGCCTTGAGCGGCTTCAGGAAGAGCTCCGCGTCCACGGGAATCGATACGCGCCCGATCGCCTCGCAGGCCCGCAGCCGCACGATCGAGTTCCGCGCGAGCATGCCGCGCTTGCCCGCGATGAGCCGCAGGCCCCTCTCGCTCGTCACGCCACCGAGCGCGAGCTGCGCCTCGTCGGCCACACCGGGCTCGGCGTCGCCGAGCACCGCCAGCACGAGCTCGAGCGCCGGCTCCGTTCCCAGCCGCACGAGCCCCCGCACCGCTTCTCGCCGCTGCGCGAAGTCGTCGCCCCGAAGCTCCGCGGCGAGGCGCTCCAGCTCGTCCGCCGGCGCGAAGTGCCGCGCACCGGCGCCGATGCTCACGATCGGCGCGAGCGCCAGGGCGAAGGCGAGGAGGAGCGCGGGCGCTGCGGGCCGTGGTCTCATGGCACGCGTAGGTATCGGCTACCCGGGGCGGGGGTCACAGTCCCCTGCTCGCGAAAGATCCGCTCCAGCATCTCGCGCAGGAGAATTGGATCGACTTCGCGCCCGGCGACGCCCGCGAGCAGGTCGTAGCCGTCGCCCCCACCCGCCATGAAGGAATTCGTCACGACCCGATAGCGCGCCTGCTCGTCCAGCGGGCGCCCACCGACGAGGATGCGCGCCACGACGAGCGCAC
>SMVB01061242.1_pt1 | contig 16681 bp, 12 predicted proteins | sample 2456461 | NCBI WGS metagenome assembly SMVB01 (sample SAMN11095934, study PRJNA526329) | marine sediment metagenome | biome: Marine sediment; feature: Surficial sediment; material: Deep marine sediment; isolation source: Hadal surficial sediment | place: Pacific Ocean | collected 2014-05 | depth...
CTCTTCGTACGGGTCTCCGTTTCTCCCTTGCGACCCTTCTCGCCTGCTCATCCGTCGGGCTGACGCAGGCGCAGCAACTCGGACCCGACTTCGTCAATGACTTCACGCTCACCAACCTCCTGCAAGTCCCGGGGGTGCCTTCTCCGTATGGAGGTCTGGAGTTCAAGGCCGGCGACCCCAACAAGCTGCTCATCACCGGGTTTTCGGAAGACCCGCTGAGCGCCATCTACGAGATCGATGTGACCCGCGACGCACAAGGACACGTCGACGGCTTCACTGGCATTGCATCGGTCTTTGCGAATGCTCCGCAGGCCACTGGCGGACTCAAGTACGGACCGGGGGGGGTGCTCTTTTTCACGACCTACCCCGACAACACGCTCAGGCAATTCCTACCCGGCAGCACCACGGTGGACAAGGTCGTCGACCTCGGGTTGCTCGGAGCTGCTCCCTCCACGGGAGGACTGGCCATCACGCCAAGCGGCTTCCCGGGTGCCGGCGAATTGAAGATCACGTCCTACAACGCTGGCTTCTGGTACAGCGCCGATCTCGTTCCCGACGGCATGGGCACATTCGACGTGGCAAACATGACCTTGCAACTTCCACCCTTGGGCAATGGCATCGGTCCCGAGTCCTTCGAATTCGTCGATTCGACGTACCCCGCTTTCGCGAACCAGAGTGTTCTCATTTGCGAGTGGACCGCGGAGAGAGTGAGCGCCTACGAAATCGATGCAAACGGCGACCCAATCAACAACACTCGACGGGACTTCGTGCTCACGGGCCCGGTGGGTGACTTCTGGCCGCAGGGCTCTACGCTCGACCCGATGACGGGAGACTTCTTGTTCTCGGACTGGGGGAGCGGCGATTCGGTGATCGTCATCCAGCCGGTCGTTACACCCATCGGCACGAACTACTGCCTCAGCACGATCAACTCGTCGGGCTTTGCGGCGACGATTGCGGCCTCGGGCTCGGCTAGCATCTCCGCGAACGACCTCGTCCTCGGGGCCACCGGTCTCCCCATCAATAATGATCAGCCCGGGACCTTCCTCGCCGGGCCGACTCAGGCCACGATTCCGTTCTTCGACGGATTCCTTTGCGTCGCCCCTAACGGCCTTCAGCGCTTCGCGGTGATCAACGTCTCCACGAACGGCACCATCACGGAGCCGATCGACTACAATACGTCCGCAGCGGGCGGATTGAACGTAGTCGCCGGCATGACCTACAACTACCAGCGCTGGAACCGCGATCCCGCGGCAATGGGATTGAACGCCAACTTCTCGGACGGCCTCGCGATCGTCCACACGCCCTGATTCTCCCAGACCGGCCGTCGCTGGTCGTCACTCGAACGGCCTCGACATCATCTTCGTCCCCTGAGGCCCGGATTCGACGAGTCGAGGAGGAGCAGCGCACGGTTGCTCCTCCTTGATCGTCTCTCGGGCTACACTGCGGCTCCGCATTCATGCACCCGCTCCCGTCCCTGCTCGCCGCCGTTCTAGGCTTCCCGCTTCTCGGCATCTCCTGCGGCGACTCGCCTCCGCCCGCGCCGCCCACGGTGCAGGGGCTGGGCCAGGAAGACCGCGATCCCCGTGCCCGGCGCATGTTCACGACGCTCTCGGGACGGGCGGAACGCGAGCCGCAAGACGTGGAGGCGTGGCTCGACCTAGGCATGGCGCTCGAGGCCAACGGCTACGTGGAGAAGGCGTGTCAGGTGTACGCGTACGCGGTCCGTCTCACAGGCGCGCATGCGAAGCTCTGGTACCGGCTCGCCCAGGCCTCGATGGAGAGCGACAGGAGCGAGGAGGCCCTGAGCGCATTCCGTCGAGCGCGCGCGGCGGACGGGAAGTACGCCCCGATCGCCTGGCGACACGGATTCCTGCTCCTGAAGCTCGGTCGGCTCGCGGAGGCGGAGCAGGAATTCCGTCGCGCGCTCGAGCTCGAGACGCGAGAGGCGCCCGCGTGGGTCGGGCTCGCGCGGGTTCAGCTACAGCTTGGCGAGCCGGCCGCGGCCATCGCCTCGCTCGAGACACTCCTCGAGCACTTTCCTTATGACTCCTACGGCAAGCACCTGCTCAGCGCCGCCTATCGCGACGCAGGACGGATGGCGGACGTGCGGCGCCAGCTCGAAAGCGGCAAGGGTTCCCGAGCGTTCGTCCTTCCGCCCCCCTGGAGCGACTCCTGGAACAACGAGCTCAGGCGATACCAGATCGGCTTCAAGCACCGCCTCAGGATGGCCCAGAACGCCCTCAGGCAGCGGCGCAACGATGTCGCCCTGCCGATCTTCGAGGAGCTCCACGCCGAACACGAGGACTCGGTCAACGTGACGGTCGGACTCGCCAGCGCCTACATCAACGGCCAGCGAACCGCTGACGCCCTGGCCCTGCTCGAGCAGGCCCGCGCAGTGCGCCCGAACGAAGTCGAGCTGCTCATCAGCCTGGCGCAGGTGTGCCTGGTCACGGGCGAGCTCGAGCGGGGGCTCTTCCGCGTGGAGGACGCGCTGCAGATCCACCCACAGGGACAGAAGGCCCAGGCCCTGCGCACCTCCCTGCAGCAGGGACTCGCTCTCGAACGACGGCGGTGAGACCCACCACGAGATTCCCGACCCTCCTGTCCATCGCCGTGGCGGCTTGCTCGTGCAGCGATTCGACTTCGAGCCCGCCACCGGGGCCGCCCTGGTTCGAGGAGTGCGCGGTCTCGGCGGGCCTCGAGTTCACCCACGTCTCCGGACATGACGCGCACTTCTACATGCCCGAGATCATGGGCGGAGGAGCGGCTCTGTTCGACATGGACGGAGACGGAGACCTCGACGCCTACCTCGTCCAGAGCGGATCCCTCGACCGGCCGGGATCACCGGACGGGGCGAACCGCCTGTACCGCAACGACGGGCAGGGCAGCTTCACGGACGTCACGGAGGGCAGCGGCGCGGACGACACGGGCTACGGGATGGGAGTCGCTGCGGGTGACTTCGACGGCGACGGCAACGTCGACCTGTACGTCACGAACGTAGGCCCCAATCGCCTGCTGCAGGGCGACGGAACCGGCCACTTCGAGGACGTGACGGACGCGGCGGGCGTGGGCGACCCCGGCTGGGGAACCAGCGCGGCCTTCTTCGACGCGGACCGGGACGGCGACCTCGACATCTTCGTCGTCAACTACCTGATCTGGTCCAGGGCGTCGGAACGCGAGTGCCTCGACGACGAGAACGGCGCCGACTACTGCAGCCCTCAGATCTACAACGCACCTGCTCCGGACGTGCTCTTCGTCAACGAGGGCAACGGGAAGTTCAGTAACGCGAGTGTTCGGTCGGGCATCGCTTCCGAGCGCGGCACGGGCCTCGGACTCGTGTGTGCGGATTACGACGGCGACGGATTCGTGGACGTCTTCGTGGCCAACGACGGCATGCCCGATCGGCTATGGGTCCACCGGGACGGGGCACAGGACGCTCTCGCGTTCGAGGACATCGGACTGTTGGCCGGATGCGCGCTCGACAACGACGGGCGTGCCAAGGCGGGCATGGGCGTCACCACCGCCGACATTGACGATGACGGTGACCTCGACCTCCTCGTGGGCAACCTCAACCGCCAGTCGGATTCGGTGTTCGAGAACAAGAGCGGCCTGTTCTCGGACAGGACGGCCAGGCTGGGGCTCGGGATGGTCAGCCGACCGTTCACGCGCTTCGGTCTGGGCTGGGTCGACTTCGACAACGATGGCTACCTCGATCTCTTCGAGGCGAACGGGCGCGTCAGGAAGCAAGCCTCGACCTACGCGTCAGACCGCTTCGCTGAGCCCAACCTCTTGCTGCGCGGCCGCGCCGGTCCCCTGTTCACCGAGGTCCTGCCGCGCGGCGGGACGGCGCAGCTCCTGATCGCGACGAGCCGCGGCGTAGCCTTCGGTGACATCGACAACGACGGACGCTGCGACGTACTCGTCGTCAACCGCGACGGTCCCGCACACCTCCTGCGCAACGTGGTCGAGAACACCAACGGCTGGGTGACCTTTCGCCTGGTCGAGGCGCCGGGCCGCTCGGCGCTTGGGGCGACGGTCACGGCTCGCGTCGGCGACCGCACCCTGCGACGCGACGCTCGCAGCGCGACCAGCTACCTCTCAGCCAGCGATCCGCGCGTCCACTTCGGCCTCGGCTCGGCGTCGGTGGCGCGCGACGTCCGCGTGCGGTGGAACGACGGAACCGAGCAGCTGTTCGGCGATCACGAGGCGGGTGCCATGCGGGAGTTGAAGCGGGAGTGACGTGCGCCGTCTCCGGTGCCACGGAATGCAGGCCGGTTCTCGGGATCGGTTGCTGCGCTGACACTCTACCAACGGAGTTACGCCCGCCCGCCCTTGATGCGCCCCACGCTCATCGCTCGCGCCGCGGCTGAGTCCTTCATCGGCAGGGTGAAACGGCGTACGCCGTCGTAGGCAGCGAGCGCGCCGGCGACCGCGCCGGCGGTGGGGACGAGGCCGATCTCGCCCACGCCCTTCGCGCCGAACGGGCCCTCGGGCTCGGGGTCCTCGATGAGGATCACCTCGACCTCCGGCATGTCGCGCGCGCGCAGGACGCCGAGCTCGCGTAGCTTCGTCGTCACGGGCCAGCCGTCTTCGCAGGGGAGCTCCTCGGTGAGTGCGTAGCCGAGGCCCATGTGCACCGAACCCTCGATCTGGCCCTCGCAGAGGGCGGGGTTCACGGCGCGGCCGACGTCGTGGGCGGCGATGAACCGGTCGACGCGGCCCGTCTGGTCGAGGATGCACACCTGCGTTGCGAGGCCGAAGGACGTGTGCGTCTTGATCTTGCCCTTCGCGCCGAGGGCGTTCGTGTCGTCGACGACCACGTCGGCGGCGTACACGTTGCCCGCCAGATGCTCCAGTTGTTGTCCGTCGCGCAGGTCGGCCGCGAGCTTCTCCGCCGCGCTCTTCACGGCCCGGCCGCCGAAGAGCGTCGCGCGCGAGCCCGTCGTCTGGCCGCAGCCGAGGGCGTAGGTGGAGTCGACCTTCGGGCGGAACACGTGCGCGGGCAGGCCGGTTACCTCGACCGCGCACTGGACGAGCACCGTGAGCAGCCCCTGGCCCATCTCCGTGTAGCCGTTGTAGAGCGACACGGTGCCGCCCGGCTCGACGACGAGCCGCGCCTTGCCGAACTCGACGGCGCCGTTGCCGATGCCGCTGTTCTTGATGCCGCAGCCGATGCCGACGGCGCGGCCCGCGGCCCGCGCGCTGTAGTAGGCGTCCTTGACGGCGAGCAGGGTCTGCTTCAGGCCGATCGACTTCTCGAGCACCTGGCCCGTCGTGAACGTGTCGCCGACGGCGAGCGCGTTGCGCCAGCGCATCTCCCAGCCGTCGATCCCGACCTGCTCCGCGAGCAGGTCCATGCAGCCGTCCATGGCGAAGTGCGCCTGATTGGCGCCGAAGCCGCGCATCGCGCCGCACGGCGGGTTGTTCGTGTACGCGGCGATTGCCTCGATGTCGACGACCGGCACCTGGTACGCGCCGCAGGCGTGGCCGGCCGCGCGCTCGAGCACCTTCGCGCCCACCGAGGCGTAGGCGCCCGAGTCGCCGAGCATGCGCGCGCGGACCGCGGTCAACTTGCCTTCACTGTCGCAGCCGACCTCGTACTCCATGGTGATCGGATGGCGCTTGGGGTGGACGCGGATCGACTCCTCGCGGTTGAGGGTGAGCCTGACCGGGCGGCCGGTCATCCGCGCGAGGAGCGCGGCGTGCGGCTGGATCGACATGTCCTCCTTGCCGCCGAAGGCACCGCCGTTCGGGACGAGCTCGGCGAAGATGTCGTCCTCCTCCACTCCGAGGAACGCGGCCACCTGGCGCCGGTCGTCGAACAGCCCCTGGCCCTGCGACCACAGGTGCAACCGTCCGTCGTCGCGCGGCGCGGCCAGCGCGCTCTCGGGCTCGAGGTAGAGGTGCTCGATGCGCTGCGTGCGCCACGTGCCGCGGACGACGTGCGCGCTCTCCGCGAGCGCGCGGGCCGCGTCACCGCGGCGGATGACCGTGTGGCCCAGGCGGTTCTCGTGTACCGGGTTGACCTGCGGCGCGCCCGCGGCGAGCGCGGCTTCGGGCGTGAGCACCGGTGCGCGCACCTCGTACTCGACCTCGATCAGGCGCGCCGCTGCGCGCGCCGTGTGCTGGTCCACCGCCGCGACGGCCGCGATGAAGTCGCCGACGCAGCGCACCTCCTCGCCCTCCGCCACGAAGCCGGGCCAGTCCGCGTGGATCAGGCCGTACCAGCGGTCACCGGGCACGTCGGCGGCGGTCGCCACGGCTGCGACGCCGGGGTGCGCGCGCGCCTTCGAGACGTCGATGCGGACGACTCTCGCGCGCGCGTGCTCCGACAGCCGGACGGCCCCGTGCAGCATCTCGGGCCGCACGAGGTCGGCGACGTAGGGCCGGCACCCGAGCGTGAGGTCGGCGCCCTCGTACTTCGCGAGGCGCGCGCCGACCCGGCCGTCGGTGCACGGCTCGGGCTGCGCTTCGCCGCGGCGGGCGCGCGCGAGGAGCTCGATCGAGTCGATGATCTTGGTGTACCCCGTGCAGCGGCAGAGGTGGACGTCGAGCGCCTTCGCGATCGCCGCGCGCGAGGGGTCCGGGGTACGGTCGAGCAGGTGCTTCGCGCGCAGGGCGATGCCGGGGATGCAGAACCCGCACTGGATCCCGGCGGCGGCGACGAAGGAGCGCGCGATGAGCTCGCGCTCCTCTTCCGGCAGGCCCTCGAGTGTCACGACCGAGCGCCCCTCCGCTTTGATGGCGGGGATCGCACAGGTCACGAGCGGGCGACCGTCGATGATGGCGAGGCAGCAGCCGCACTGGCCCTGGGGCTCGCAGCCGTCCTTGGTGGACAGGATTCCGCAACGCTCGCGCAGGGTCGTGAGCAGCGACTCGTCCGGTCGCGGCGAGACCTCGACCTCGCGGTCATTCAGCTTGAAACGCATCGTGCTCGAGTGGGGCCGCGGGCGCGGGACGCTCGAGTATAGCCATGAACAGGCGCGCCCTTCCTCAATATAGAAACAGGGCGCTCAGGTCTCGTCGAGCAGGAGCTCCGCGAGCAGGGTGCGCAGGATCCGGCGCAGAACCTCGCGCCGGTAGCGCGCGGTCGAGCGCACGTCGTCGATCGGGGCGCAGTCCGCGGTAGCGGCGCGGCGGGCGGCGCGGTCGAGCGCGGCGGCATCCGGTGCCTTTCCGGCGAGCTCGCGCTCGAGGGACGGCAGCAGGATCGTCCGCTCGGCGACGGAACCGGCGCTCGCGCGCAGCGTGCGGATGACACCGTCGAGGGCCGTGACGGCGACCGCGACGACGACCTTCGAGATCGACTGGGCGCGCCGTGTGCCCACTTTGCGGAAGCCGCGGCGTTCGCCTGGCGCCCGCGTGGGGACGAGGATCGACTCGATCAGCTCCTCGGGGCGTCTCGCCGTCTTCCGGTAGCCCGTGAGGAACTCGGTGACGGGGAGCGAGCGCGCGCCCGCCTTCGACACGAGGCGGACCTCGGCCTCGAGCGCGAAGAGCACGGGCGTGAGGTCGGCGGCGGGGGAGGCCGTGCCGAGGTTGCCGCCGATCGTGGCGCGGGCCTGGATCTGCTCGGCGCCGACCTCGTCCGCGGCGATGACGAGGATGTCCGCATGCTCCTGGGCGAGAGCGGAGGCGCGCAGCTCGGTGCAGGTCGTGAGCGCGCCGATGCGCAGGCCCGCCGGCTCGGCGCGGATGCCGCGCAGCTCGTCGACGCGCCACACGTCGACCACGTGGCCGGGGCGTGTGCGGCCCGTCTGGAACTCGACCATGAGGTCGGTGCCGCCGGCGAGGATGAGCGTCGCCTCCGTCGCGCCCACCAGGGCGTCCAGAGCGCCCGCGAGGGTGCGCGGCGAGCTCACCGTGGCGGCTGGGCTCATCGCGACTCCCCGCGCGCCGCGGCGACCGCCGAGGCGATGATCTTGCCGTAGCCCGTGCACCGGCAGAGGTTGCCGGCGAGCGCCTTGCGCGCGCCCTCCGCCGTCGGCGCGCGCCCCGCGCGCTCGCACTCGTCCATCCACGCCTTCGTCATGACGATCATGCCCGGCGTGCAGATCCCGCACTGCGCGCCGCCCTCTGCGAGGAACGCCTCGCGCACCGCCTCGAGGCCGGGGCCCTCGACGGTGGCGACCGCCGCGCCGTCCACCTGACAGACCGGGACGAGGCACGAATTCACGGCCACGCCGTCGACGAGCACCGTGCACGCGCCGCACTCGCCTTCGCCGCAGCCCTCCTTGCTGCCGGTGAGGCGCAGGTCCTCGCGCAGGACGTCGAGCAGGCGCGCGAGGGGCGCGCAACGGGCCGTGCGCGACTCGCCGTTCACGGTGAAGGTGAACGAGGTGTCCGGTGCTCCGTTCACAGCGCGTCCTCGGGATGCGCGCGCCGCCACGCGTCCAGACTGCCGGTGAGGCGCAGGTCCTCGCGCAGGACGCCGAGCAGGCGCGCGAGGGGCGCGCAACGGGCCGTGCGCGACTCGCCGTTCACGGTGCAGGTGAACGAGGTGTCCGGTGCTCTGCTCACAGCGCTTCCTCGGGGTGCGCGCGCAACCACGCGTCCAGCAGCCGCTCGGGCGTCGCGGGGATGTGGTCGACGTGGATGCCGAGCGCGTCCTCGATCGCCGACGCGACCGCCGGTGCGCCGCCGTCCATGGGCAGCTCGCCGACGCCCTTCGCGCCGGCGGGTCCGTGGGGGAAGGGCACCTCGACGAGCTCGACCTCGATCGGCGGCGTGTCGAGCGTGCCCGGGATGATGCAGGTTGCCATGCGGTCCTGCAGGAACCGCCCGCCCTCCGTCGTGACCACTTCCAGGTGCGCGAAGCCGATCGCCTGCAGGCTGCCGCCCTCGATCTGGCCCTCGACGAGCTGCGGCTGGATCGCCTTGCCGACGTCGACGGTGCTGAGGAAGCGTGTGACTCGGACCTCGAAGGTGTCGAGATCGACCTCGACCTCCGCCACGTCCGCGGCCCAGCCGTAGGCCGGGTAGGCGTCGCCGCGGTAGTGCTCCTCGTCCCACACGAGGCCCGGGGGCGAGGCGTACACGACCTCCGCAAGACCGTCGCCGCCGCCGGCGAGGAAGGCGCGGGCGCGGTCCGCGAACGGACCACTCTCGTCTCCGGACGCGGCCGACATTCTCGCGCGCAACTCCGCGCACGCCTTCATGACGCAGCCGCCCACGACCATGCACGTGCGCGAGGCGACCGTCGGGCCCGAGTTCGGGACCCGGCTCGTGTCCGCCGCCGCGATCCGGATGTCCTCCGGCGCCGCGCCGAGCGCATCGGCCGCGAGCGCCGTGAACATCGCGATCGTGCCCTGGCCGAACTCGGTCGAAGCGGTCTCGACGACCGCGCGGCCGCCCTGGTCCAACTCGACGCGCACGCGCGCCTTCAGGAGCTCCTCGCCCGAGCCCGTGAAGCCCGCGCCGTGGAAGAAGAACGAGAAGCCGACGCCCGTGCGCTTGCGCGCGCCCTGCGAGTCGTGCGGCTCGCGCGCCACGCCCGCCGAGCGCCACGCGTGGCGATCGAAGCGCGAGCGCGCGAGCACGCGCTCCATGACTTCGACGGACCCGACGCTCGTCTCGAGCCGCTGCCCGGTCGCCGTCGTATCGCCCACGCGCAGCATGTTCTTCCGGCGCAGCTCCGCGGGGTGGAGCGCGAGCGCGCCCGCGATCCGGTCCATCTGGCGCTCGACCGCGAAGCACACCTGCGGCGCGCCGAAGCCGCGGAAGGCGCCATAGGGCACGTGGTCCGTGCGCACGACGCGCCCCCGGATCCGGACGTGGTCGCAGCGGTACGCCCCGGCGGCGTGGATGCACGCGCGCGACAGCACCACGGGCGAGAGCGTCGTGTACGCGCCGCCGTCGAGCAGGACGTCGATGTCCATGGCGAGCAGCGTCCCGTCGTCGGCCACGCTCGTCCGGTGCCGCACGCGCGAAGGGTGGCGCTTGGGCGTCACCGCGAGGTCCTCGTGGCGGTCGTAGATCATGCGCACGGGCACCCCCGCCGCGCGCGCGAGGAGCACCGCGTGGCACGCGAGCACGGAGGGGTAGTCCTCCTTGCCGCCGAAGCCGCCGCCCGTCTCCACCTGGATGACGCGCACGGCGTCCGCGCGGGTGCCGAGCATGGTGACGAGCGACTTGTGCACGTAGAAGGGACACTGCATCGAGCCGCGCACGACGGTGCAGCCGGACGCGTCGGGGGGCCAGGCGATGACGCCCTGGGGCTCGATGTACATCTGCTCCTGGGTGTCCGTGCGGTACGTGCCCTCGATGATCCGTGCCGCGCGCGCGAGGGCCGACGGCGCATCGCCCTTCTCGATCAGGATCTCGTGGAGCACGTCCGGCGCGTCCTCCATGTCGAGCACCGCGGGCAGCGGCGCGATGCGCGGGCGCGCGGCGGCGAGTGCGGCGCCGAGCGTCTCCGCGTCGGGCGCCGCGACGAGCAGGAGCGGCTGACCGACGTGCCGGACCTCGCGCTCCGCGAGCACGGGCATGTCCTCGTTGATCATCGCGACGACGTTCGCGCCCGGCACTTCAGCGGGCCCGGCGAGGCGCACGCGATCCCAGTCGAAGGCGGGGTCGAGGTCGACACCGAGGAGCTCGCCCCGGGGGACGTCCGAGCGCACGGTGCCGCCGAACCAGGCGCCGGGGGTGGCGAGATCGGCGACGAACACCGCGCGGCCGGAGACCTTGTCGGGGCCTTCGGGGCGGCGGATGTCGGTGCCGACGGTGCGCTCCATGGGGTAAGAGTACGGAGTCGGGACAGGATCCAACGCCTCGCGCCGGGTCCTGTCCCGACTCCGTACTCTTACCCCATGGAGCGCTCGCGATCGTCCGCCGGGCATCGCAGGAGTGGGGGGACACCGGAGGCGGGTGTCCGAGGATCCCGGGGCGGACGAGCCCTGAGGGCTACGGGGCCGGTTTGAGGATCTGGGGCGAACTCGCTTAGGATCTCTGGCCGCAATCCGCCCGGACCTTGTCGAACCAGAGCACCCCCAGCCCTCGAATCGCGATGAAACGTACCCTCCCCCAGTGGTCCCTGCCCGCCTTCTTCGTGGCGCTCGCCGCCTCGTCCGTCGTCTTCGGCGGCGCCGGTCGGCAGGGACCGGAGTTCAAGATCCACGCGGTCGCCGGCTCCGTCTCCTACATCGAAGGCGCCGGCGGCAACATCGGGGTCTCGGCCGGTGAGGACGGCTTGCTCGTCGTCGACGACCAGCTCGCGAACGCCGAAGCCGAGGTCGTGCGCGCGATCGCGAGCCTCTCCGACCAGCCCGTGCGCTATCTCCTCAATACGCACTGGCACGGCGACCACGTCGGGAACAACGCGGCCGTGGCGCAGGGCGCTCCGATCATCGCCCACGCCAACGTGCGGCGGCGCATGGCCGGCGACCCCGGGATCGAGGGCAAGAAGGACGAGGGCACGCCGCGCGCTGCGCTCCCTTCGATCACCTTCGACGACGGCCTCACGCTCCACGTGAACGGCGAGGAGGTCGTCGTGCTGCACTTCGCGAAGGCCCACACGGACGGCGACAGCGTCGTGTTGTTCACGGGCTCCAACGTGCTGCACATGGGCGACCTGTTCTTCAGCGGGCGCTTCCCGTACATCGACCTGGACAGCGGCGGCACCGTCCAGGGCTACATCGACGCCCAGGCGGCGATCATGGAGAGCCTCCCGGACGACGTGAAGATCATCCCGGGGCACGGTCCGCTCAGCACTCTCGAGGATCTGCAACGGACGCACGCCATGATCGTCGATTGCGCGGACCTCGTCCGCACGGCCCTCGCCGCGGGCAAGACGGCCGAGGACATGAAGGGGGAGGGCCTCCTCGGCGCCTACGGGGACTCGTGGTCGTGGAGCTTCATCGACGCCGACAGCTTCATCGACACCCTCGCCAGGAGCCTGGGCGGGGATTGACGGGGCCCGCGGCACGGATCGGGCTCGGGACTGGCGGTCCGCGGGCTGCGGCCCTAGACTCTTCCGCCCTAATCCCGACGCTCCCCGAGCCTCCAGCCGCCATGAAGACCAAGATCCGGAACAGCAAGATCAAGAAGGCCCGCATGGTCGGCTTCCGCGCCCGGCAAAAGACCGCCGGCGGCCGGAAGGTGAACAAGCGCCGGCGCGCGCGCCACGGCGCTATCTAGCGCCTCGGGGTCTCGGCCGGGGGCTGTCGCGCCTGGCGGACGCTCTCCGCCCATCGTAGTGAAATGATCGCCCAGCCAGATCCCGCACCGTTCCTGCCGCGCACCCGGTCCGAGATGACCGCGCGGGGCTGGGACCAGCTCGACATCCTGCTCGTCACCGGCGACGGCTACATCGACCACCCCTCGTTCGGGGTCGCGGTGATCGGCCGCGTGCTCGAGGCGGAGGGCTACCGCGTCGGCGTGCTCGACGTGCCCGAGCTCGAGGAGGACGGGTCGGGCTGGACCCGCCTGCCCGCGCCGCGCCTCTTCGTCGGTGTCACCGCGGGCACGATCGACTCGATGGTGACGAACTACACGGCGGCGAAGCGCAAGCGCCGCCTCGACGTGTATCGCCCCGGCGGCGTGCCGGGTCGCCCGAACCGCGCCACGATCGGGTACACCGCCGCATCGCGGCACCACTTCCCCGGCGTTCCGGTCGTCGTGGGTGGGCTCGAAGCGGGGCCGCGGCGGCTCGCCTACTGGGACTACTGGGACGACAAGACGCGGCGCTCGATCCTCGTCGACGCGAAGGCCGACCTGCTCGTGTGGGGGATGGGCGAACGTCAGGTGCTCGAGATCGCGCGCCGCTTGTCCAGCGGCGAGACGCTCGCGGGCATCCGCGGCACGTGCGAGCTCGTGCGCAAGGAAGCGCTGCCCGAAGGGGTGCGCATCGTGCCCTCGTTCGAGCGCCTGGTCGAGGTGCCCGAGCTGCACATCGATCTGTTCAACGCCGTGCGCGAGGAGAACAGCCCGAGCTCGCGCCCCCTCGCCCAGGAACATGCGGGGCGCTGGCTCCTGCAGCACCCACCCGGCCCGCCCGCGTCGCAAAAAGAAATCGATCACTGGTTCGATCTGCCGTACCGGCGCGAGAGCCACCCCGACCACGACGCCGCGGGCGGCATCGCCGCGCTCGAGCCCGTGCGTTGGAGCATCAACACGCACCGCGGCTGCATGGCGGACTGCTCCTTCTGCTCGATCACGTTCCACCAGGGCCGCGGCATCCAATCGCGCTCGGAGGAGTCGATTCTGAGGGAGGCGGCCGCGCTCGCCGAGCACCACGACTTCCGCGGCACGATCACGGACGTCGGCGGCCCGACGGCGAACATGTACGGGCTGGGCTGCAAGCTGCTCGAGGCCGGTGAGGCCTGCCTGGGCCGGGACTGCCTCACGCCCGAGCCGTGCCCGGCGTTGCGGCTCGACAAGACCACCGAGGGCTACCGGAGGCTGCTCGCGCTCGTCAAGGGCACGAAGGGCGTCAAGCACACGTTCGTCAGCTCTGGCATCCGCTACGACATGCTGCGCAAGAAGAACGGCGAGCTGCTGCCGCTGCACCACGACCTCGTGAAGAACCACGTACCCGGCCGGATGAAGCTCGCGCCGGAGCACGCTTCGGAGCGGGTGCTCAAGGCCATGAACAAGCCGACGTTCGAGGTCTACGAGGAGTACGAGGCCGACTACAAGTCGGAGTGCAAGGAGCTCGGGCGTGACCAGCACCTCATCAACTACTTCATCGTCGGCCACCCGGGGACGACGATCGAGGACGCCGTCCTCTTGTTCGAGAAGCTGTTCGCGCGCAACTACTCGCCCGAGCAGGTCCAGGAATTCCTGCCCCTGCCCATGACGCGCGCCAACGTGCAGTACCTCCTCGGCCGCGACCCGCTCACGGGCGACGAGCTGTACGTGCCGCGCACGATGCACGAGCGGAAGGTCCAGAAGGCGCTCGTGCGCTGGAAGGCGCCCGAGAGCCGGCCGCACGTGATCGAGGGCCTGACGGCGGCGGGGCGCGAGGACCTCTTGAAGCGCTACCTGCGCCACCCCGCCGTGCGCGCGGGGCAGCGCGGGGTGAAGGGCTCCAAGCGGGGTGCGAGGAAGGGCGCGAAGAGCGGCGCCCGCGCGGCGGGGATGGACCTCGACACCTGCGGCTGACCGCCCGCCGCGCTCACCTGAAGACGCGCGCCAGGGTCAGGTCCTGGTCGCGGTACGAGTCGCCGGCGCGGCCCTCCGCGTACAGGCGATCGGGGCGGCCGGACGTGCGGAAGAATCGGAGCCGGAAGAACACCTGGCCGTCCTCGACGAGGAAGGGGACGTCGTGCGCGCGCACCTCGAGCACCGCGGGCGTGCCATTTCCGGAGGGGCGGCCCGCGCTGTCCTCGCGCCAGCCGAAGCCGTTGTCGAAGAAGCCCGCGTAGTTGTTGCGCAGCTCGCCGATGCCGACGTCGACGGGTAGCATCTCGGCCGCGAGGTGCGGCGGTACGCGGATGCGCTCGCGGCTCGCGAAGATGTAGAAGCTGCCGGGGGCGAGGATGCAGCCGCCGCCTGACGCACGCACGGGTTCCCAATAGTCGTCGCGCGCGTGGGCGCGCTCGCCCGAGAAATCGAGCACGTCGGTGTGCGCCGAGGCGCGCCAGCCCGCGGGGTCGCGGCCGGCGAGCCCGACGGAGAGCTCGAGGCCGCCGTCGTCATCGAAGCGCGCCTCGTCGAGGGGCAGCGGACGATCGCCGATGAAGAGGAGCGGCGCCTCGGCGTAGACCGCGCGCAGCTCGTCCGTCGTGAGCCCCGCGCGGCCGCGCTGGAGGCGGATCTGGCACAGGCGGTCGCCGCGGCGCAGACGCACGGGGAAGGAGAGGGGCGCGATCTCGAGCCAGAGCTTGCCGCGGTAGCCGGCGGGGACTTCGTCGAACCGCGGATGTCCGGGGCAGAGGACGCGCGTGAACACGTCGCAGCGACCCGTCGAGCTGCGCGGATTGAAGCGCCCGCGGACGCCCTCGGGGAGCTCGAGCTCCTCCTCGAGCTGGACGAGGTACACGAGCCCGCGCTCGAGCACGGCGCCCTCGCCCGCGAGCGAGAGCGATGAGGTGGCGAGCGCACGCAGGCGCTCCTCGACGGGCGTCGTGCCGGGCAGGAAGCCGGCGCGGATCCTGACCGCCGTGGGGCCGAGGCGCAGGTCGACGCTCGCGGGTTGGACCTGGTCGCGGCCGATGGGGGGGGCGCCGGGGGTCGCGCGCAGGGCCGTGCCCAGCGCCGCCGCGAGCTCGCGGTCGACGAGGATGCTGCCGCGCGCTTCATCCTTGTCGTCCGCAGAGTCGCGCGGCGCCGCGCGGGCCGTGTCGTCGGCGGGGTGCATATCGGCACATCCTGACTCGAGATCGGGGCTGCGCAAGCTGCGCCTCCCCGCCCGTCGCGGGCGAGCGGCAGCGCCGCTATACTCCTCCGCCCCGAACTCGGCCCGACGCCCGACGATCGCCCTCAGAAACCCATGAAGATCCACGAATTCCAGGCCAAGCAGCTGCTAGCGCGCTACGGCCTCGCCGTACCGGAAGGCCGCGAATGCACGACCGCCCGCGAGGTGGCGGAGGCCTACGAGACGTTTCCGACCGAGCTCTGTGTCGTCAAGGCCCAGATCCACGCCGGCGGTCGCGGCAAGGGCGGGGGAGTGAAGCTCGTGCGGAGCCGCGACGAGGCTCGCGCGGCAGCCGAGGCGATGCTCGGGAAGCCCCTGATCACGCACCAGACCGGGCCGGAGGGGCAGCTCGTCCGCCGGCTGTGGATCGAGGAGGGCTCCGACATCGCCGCGGAGTACTACATCGGCATCGCCATCGACCGCGAACGGCAGTGCCCGGTGATGATGGCCTCGTCGGAGGGCGGGATGGAGATCGAGGAGGTCGCGGCGAACACGCCCGAGAAGATCCTGAAGGCCGCCTTCTCGCCCACGACGGGGCTCGAGGTGGCGGAGGCCCGACGCTTGGCGACGGGCATCGGCATCCCCTCGGACCTGGTGGAACCCGCCTCGGCGTTCCTGACTTCGCTCGCCAGCCTGTTCTGCGAGCTCGACTGCTCGCTCGCCGAGATCAACCCGCTCGTCAGGACGAAGGACGGCGCTGTGCTCGCGCTCGACGCGAAGATCAACTTCGACGACAGCGGGCTCTTCCGGCACCCCGAGCTCGCGGAGCTCCGCGACCGGGACGAGGAGGACCCGCGCGAGGTCGAGGCGTCGAAGTTCGACCTCTCCTACATCACCCTCGACGGCAACATCGGCTGCATGGTGAACGGCGCCGGGCTCGCGATGGCGACGATGGACGTCATCAAGCTCTACGGCGGAGAGCCGGCCAACTTCCTGGACGTCGGCGGAGGCGCGTCGACGGAGAACGTCACCGCCGCTTTCCGAATCCTGCTGTCCGACGAGCAGGTGGAGGGTGTCCTCATCAACATCTTCGGCGGGATCATGAAGTGCGACGTGCTCGCGAACGGCGTCGTCGAAGCCGTGAAGCAGATCGAGCTCGAGGTGCCGCTCGTCGTGCGGCTCGAGGGCACGAACGTCGAGCAGGGGCGCGAGATCCTCCAGGACTCGGGCCTGCCGATCATCTCTGCCGCAGACCTGGACGAGGCCGCCAAGAAAATCTGCGCGGCCGTGAAAGGAGCCTGACATGGGCATCTTCGTCGACAAGCACACCAAGGTCATCTGCCAGGGCTTCACGGGCAAGACGGGCACGTTCCACAGCAAACAGGC
>SMVB01061219.1_pt1 | contig 16679 bp, 11 predicted proteins | sample 2456461 | NCBI WGS metagenome assembly SMVB01 (sample SAMN11095934, study PRJNA526329) | marine sediment metagenome | biome: Marine sediment; feature: Surficial sediment; material: Deep marine sediment; isolation source: Hadal surficial sediment | place: Pacific Ocean | collected 2014-05 | depth...
CCGTATTGAACACCAGCAGGGGGTTCACGACGATCGTCGGGTGACCCAGCGATTGGGCATAGGGTTCGTTGAAATACAGGGGACAAAAGGACAGGGTCTGGGTGGTGAAGGCCGCATTGTCCCCGGCGCTCAGGGTTCGGCCCCAGTGATGCTCGAACACGCGTCCTTCGGTCATGTCCTCGTACTGATTGCCTTTGCGCAGCAGAACGGCTCGCTCTCGAAAATCGTCTTCGGCCATCAGAGCGATCTCGTAGCCATCAGTTGCGTTCCAATCATGAAGCTGAGTCTACAGCGTTGCGCGGAATGCCGTCGAAGTGCGCGCAGCACTGCCTGGGTTGCCTGAAGCAGGTAAGATCAGCTGATGGACAACTACTGCATCAAGCCCGAATACCAACACGGAACGATCGCCCATACTCTGGTCGAGGAAATCAGCAGTTACTGGAACGCGAGCCGCGTCAGCGCGTCGGGTTCGTATCAGTGGGATGTTTATCTTGCGGCCGCTGCGTACCTGTCGGAGCATCCGGGTACACGATTCGCAGACGTAGGGTGCGGCTATCCGACGAAGGTGCGGCACCTGATCCAGTCGGTGGCCGCTGAAATCAAGCTGTATGATCAGCCATCAATGGCCTCGGCAATCGCGAAGGACTTTCCGGAATTTTCGTTCGTACCGATGAATCTGGAGTGCCCGCCCGATCACGGGGATCGTTTCGGCTGCGTAGTGTGTGCGGACGTGATCGAACACCTCTTGAACCCGGATCCGCTTCTGAAATTCCTTCAGCAGGTGCTCGGTACCGGGGGATTGCTGTTTCTGTCGACTCCAGAGCGCGATGCCCTCAGAGGAGAAAATTGCGTCGCGAGCCCGAAGCGTGATCATGTCCGCGAGTGGAATTTCGGTGAGTTTCGCGCGTATCTGGAATCGCGTGGCCTTCAGGTGCTTGATCATTTGCGATTGCCGCCGAAGAAGCTCAACCGCCTGCAGAACCTGCTTCCGAAGGCGTTGCGAAGAGCTTTTCCAGCACAGTTCGGTAGCTGCCAAATTGCCGTCTGCCGCGTCTGATGGCCTCTGGCCAGCTTCCCTCTGGATGTTACCCAACGCACAATATCGGGAGAGGCTAAATTGTAGGCTCGCGTTTCCCACATTGGCATACCACATCCGGTGAGCGATCCACACCGCCCCGATACGTTGGGGCCGCCTGCGCAAAACCGATCGGAAATCGCCGAGCTGCAGTCCCGGCTGATCGCGAATGCGGCCCGACTGTTCTCCAGCACGACCATCGCGAGTCTCATTGGTATCGTGTCCTTCGTCCTGACCGCTCGTACGCTGGGCCCGACCGAGTTCGGCATGCTGGTACTGGTATTCACCTTTGCCAGCGCCGTGATCCGGCTGTGCGGCTTTCAGTCATGGCAGGCAATCATCAAGTTCGCCTCGGAACATCGGGAGGCGGGCGCGGCGGATCGCGTGGCGGCGATCTTTCGCTTCGGCTTTCTGCTCGATTTCGGCGCGTGCCTGATCGGGGCCGCAGTTGCCTATACCGGGTCAGCCGCCGCCGCCGAGCTGTTCGCATGGGATCCGAAAGTGGAAGCAGCGGCTCGACTGTATGCCATTGCCGTGTTGTTCAGTCTGACGGGGACCCCCACAGCCGCGCTGCGCCTGTACAACCGGTTCGATCTGATCGCCTGGCAGCAGGTTCTGGCGGCAGTGCTCAAGCTCGCGTTGGTCGTGCTCGTTATGATCTATGCGCCGACTTTCGAAGGCTTCGTATATGCGTGGATCGTTTCGCATATATTGACCCACCTGCTCCTGATCGGCCTTTCGCTGGGTACCTTGTACGCCAACAACTCGTTCGACCCCGCGATCCGGCGCGGCGCGCGCATGAAAGACGTCGTATCGGGCGCAGTGTGGCGCTTCGTCCTGATCACCAACGTAGATGGCATGGTGCGCACGGTGCGTGAACTGGATGCGCAAATCGTCGCGCTGATCGTCGACGAAGCGGCCGCCGGGCTGCTGCGCATCGCACGCCAGATTGCGACATTCGTAGGGCGGTTTGTCGACGCATTCTTCGTAGCCATCTACCCTGATCTCGCGCGCATCGCCAGCGAGAAGCGATGGCCCGTGTTCACGCGATTCGTGCGTCGCTCGGCAGTGCAGGTGGGCGTTTTCGCAAGCGTGTTCCTGCTTGCGTTCATTGCGATTGGCGAGCCCGCCTTGAGGTACCTGTTTGGTGCAGAATACGCGGATGCCTACGAAGCTACCTGCATCTTCATCGGCGCGATGGTGGTGTGGGGTTTCACGCAGCCGTTCTCACCGGGGTTGATGGCGCTCGGCGCCGTCGGTCGCATGCTGCTCAACCACGTCGTAGCGGCCGGATGCTACGTCGCCCTGTTGCTGGTACTCATTCCCCAGATGTCCTATGTCGGGGCGGCGTGGGCGATGGTGGGATTGTATTGCGTGTGGGGCGCGCTGACCCTGGTGACGTACACAGCCTGTGTTTCGAGGTCGATGGTGGCCGCGCGCTGATGTGCGGCTTGTTCGGTGTTGCCAGCGTCGCTCCGTTGGAGATCCCAGCGACATTGAGCGCGCTGCGCGCAGCCCGGGACACACTTATCCACCGGGGCCCGGACTCCCAGGGCGACTGGTTTGATGCGCACGTATACGTGGGTCACACGAGGCTCAGCATCCTCGATTTGTCGACGAGTGGCGCCCAGCCGATGCTGGCCGGTGGTGTCGCCATGGCCGCAAACGGTGAGATCTACAATTTTCGTCAGCTCCGTGACGAACTCGCGTCCGACTGCAGGTTTGTCAGTGGCAGCGACTCGGAAGTGCTGTTGCACGGTTACCGTGTGTGGGGCATCGACGGGTTGGTCGCGCGGATCGAAGGAATGTATGCGTTCGTCATCTACGATTCTAAAGCGGGCCGGGTGCATCTCGTGCGCGACCGTGTGGGCATCAAACCGCTCTACTATGCGCACCTTGATGGAACGCTGGTGTGGGCTTCAGAGCTCAAGGCGATCGAGGCGTATGCCGAGCCGCTCGATGTCGACTACACAGCCTTGTACGACTTTCTGACGTATCGGTACATACCGGCGCCGAAGAGCCTCTATCGGCAGGTCCGCAAGCTCGAGCCGGGTTGTCTGCTGAGCTTCGACTGCCGCTCCGGGCGGCTCGACCGTTCACGTTACTGGACCTTGCGTGCCGCGGAGTTGGAACTCGACAACGGTGATCCGACCGCGCGGATTCGTGCGCTGCTCGAAGAATCCGTTCGCTCACAGCAGGTGTCGGATGCGCCGCTTGGTTTTTTCCTAAGTGGCGGCATCGACTCCTCGACTGTTGTTGGAATGGCGGCTGCCGATCACTCGAACCCACACACGTTTTCCATTGGATTCGACGTGCCTGAACACAGCGAGCTGCATTACGCCTCGCTGGTCGCCAAGCATGCGAATACGCGGCATTCCAGCGCCACGCTCCACGAAACGGACGCCGTTGGCCTGGTCGCGTTCATGCGAAAGTGGTTCGACGAGCCGTATGCGGACACCTCGGCGCTGCCGACGTTTCTGGTCTCTCGGCTTGCGTCCCAGGCCGTGAAAGTCGTGCTCACCGGCGATGGCGGAGATGAACTGTTTGCCGGTTATGACTGGTACGCTGCGCATGCCAAGCGCGGCCAAGTTGCGGGCAGCGGATGGGTGCTTGGCGCCACGGGGCGCCTGAAGCGACGGGGCGGCATGGTGCGCCGCGCCGCGCGCGGGCTGGAGCGATACCTGTTTTTGTCTGGCCTGCCTTACTACACGCGCCTGTTGGGTGGGATGATCGCTAACGAAAAGACCGACTATCGGGAACGCTGGGAGGTCCCCGACGACTATGACGACTACTGGTACTTCCGCCAGCACTACCACACGGCCCTGCCTTTGCCGAAGCGCCTTCAGGTCCTGGATTTCCACACCTATCTTCCGGATGACGTCCTGACCAAGGTCGATCGGGTGAGCATGGCCAACTCGCTGGAGGCACGCGTCCCGTTTCTCGCCACGCCGCTGATCGAGGCGCTGTTCGCGCTGCCGGCGAGCTCGCTCGGTCGCGATAAGAGGCTCCTCCAGGAGGTTGCGAGGCCGCTGTTGCCGCCAGCGATACTCGATCGGCGCAAGCAGGGCTTCGGTGTACCTGCGGCGGTCTGGAACGACGGGGTGTTCGACCGAACTCGAACCCGTCAGGAGAATCTGCTGGCTCACCTGTATCCTGAGTTTATGACTTGAAGCTGATATACGCTGCGGGATCGAAAATACCTTCCAACACGGCGAACAGCGTGCACGTCATGCGCATGTGCGAGGCGCTCGCCGGCCATGGGCACGATGTCACGCTGCTGGCAAAGCAAGGCGATGCGGCGGTCGGGGACGTCTTCGGTCATTACGGCATCAGGGTGCGGTTCGGTATCGAAACCGTTCCGTTCGCGAATCGATCGGGACTACTTGGCTATCTGCGACGGCTCGACGGGCTCCTCGATGCGGATCTGATCATCGGGCGTTACCTCTACCCGCTGGTTCTGGCCCAGGTGCGTGGACGGCGCACCGTCTATGAAAGTCACGTGCTGCCGACCGGCCGCCAACGGTTGTTGGAACGATGGTACTTCTCACGACCCGGGGTGTTGCGGCACGTCGTGATCACCGAGGCGCTGAAGCGCCGGTACGATGCCACTGGGCTGCCAGAGCCGGTGGCAGGGCGGGTGGTGATTCCAGATGCAGCCGTGGACCCGGGCCCGTCAGCAGGAACTGGCGAGCAAGAAAACCTCGTCATCGGCTATGCCGGCGGATGGTACGCCGGCCGCGGGATCGAACTCATTGCCGACCTCGCGACGCGATTTCCTCAGCACCGGTTTCGAATCGCGGGTGGCGATGCGGCAGGCCTGGGACGGCTTGGCTTGCAGGTCACATCGAATATGTCCTGTGCGGGATATCTACCCCATGGTCAGGTGGCGGAGTTTCTGAAGCCTTGCGACATCCTGGTCGCTCCTTATCGATGTCGCGTTTCGGCCTACGGTGACGCCGGCGATATTTCGGAATTCTTTTCGCCGATGAAACTCTTCGAGTACATGGCGCTGGGCAAGGCGATCGTCTGCTCTGATCTTCCGGTGCTACACGAGATCCTGGACGAAACCACCGGCGTATTGGTGGATGCCGGCGACGTCGAGGCCTGGGTGCGCGCGCTAGAGCGGCTCGATGCAGACCGCGACGAGCTGCGCCGTCTGGGACACGCGGCGCGCGATCGGTTCGTCGCGCGGCACACCTGGGAGCAGCGGTCGCGGAGGTTGCTAGCCGGGCTGTAACCGCGATCGTCGCATCGGTGTCGCCGGTAGGCGGCGGCTACTCTATTCGCTGCACCCGGACCATGCGCGAACCGGTGCTCTTTTCGAGCAGAAAGGAGCCAAAGATAGCGCTGCTGATTCGTACCGCGTCCCCTGGTTGCAGCCGTAGCCTCTGAAGGCGACCATCGTGAACACCAGCAGGTACACGTCGATCAACTCGCTGACGCCTTAGCGGTAAGCGATGGCGATCTCGCGAGCGGCGCCTACGCCGCGGCTGAACAGCTCGAACGCGTTAATCCAGAGCATCCCCTGACCAATGCCGACGTGCAGCGGGGATATCGCGCGTAATCGGGTCAGAAGTCGACGAGCGATCACCGGGTTAGCGCGGAAACGTTGGCGGGCATGTCGGGAGTCTACCGGCGTGTACGCATCGGCACCATTTGAGGGCTTCAATTCGGAGCGGATGTGCGGGAGGATCTACCGATGAATCGGTTCTGGGTACCGCTTCTCTGCTGCCAGGCGCTGCTGTGGGGATGCACGAGCGCGCCTGCCGAACCGGCGTACGTCGAAGTCGCTTCGGGGCAACTGTTGGACGGCCAGGTGTTCTTCGGCGAGAAACCGCTGCCGCAGCTCGCCGAGGTCGACATCCTGGCGCTCGACGACGACATGCGGGAATTCCTCGCGCAGCATGTCCAGGAGCGTCGCAATGATTATCTGCAGCTGCACCAGCTGCTTTACGCGATGATCGATGAGGGGATTTTCGGTCTCGAATACGACGGCGCTACCCGCACCGCCCGGCAGACGTTTCATGCGCAGGCGGGCAATTGTCTTTCGTTTACCAACATGTTTGTGGCCATGGCCCGGGATGTCGGACTGAACGTCAGTTATCAGCAGGTTGCGATTCCGCCGGACTGGTCCCAATCGGGCGACACGTTTGTGCTCAACCGCCACATCAACGTCTACATCGACCTGGGAACCCGGGGAGGGCACGTGGTCGATTTCAACATCGATGACATGAAGGCGAACTACGATCGTACGGTTGTTTCCGACGCGCGCGCGCAAGCGCACTACTACAACAACATCGGCGTGGAAAAGATGCAGCAGCGCGACGGGCGTTCTGCGTTCCTGAATTTCAAACGCGGGATCGAAGCCGACCAGCGCTTCGCACCCTTGTGGACCAATCTCGGGACCCTGTACCGGCGTCATCAGGAGGTGGCGTTCGCCGAGGCGAGTTATCGGATGGCGTTGAAGATCGATGCCCGGGACATGCTGGCGATGAGCAATCTGTCCCGCCTGTACGAGCAGCAGGGCGACGCGGAACGGGCCGCATATTATCGGGAGCGGGTGACAGTGTACCGATTGCGCAATCCGTACTACCGCTACCACCTGGCCAAAGAGGCGTTCCAGAGCGCGGATTACAATACCTCGATCGAGCACCTTGAACGCGCCATTGGCAAAAAACCCGAAGAGGATTCGTTTTACTTTCTGTTGGGTCTGAACTATCTGCAGGAGGGAGATTCAAAACGCGCCCGCCGATATTTCGACAAGGCTGAATCCCTGGCTGCCGGCAAATCCCTCAAGCAGAACTACCGGAACAAGATCGATGAGTTGCTCTCGGGGCAGTCGTGACGTCGGGGTTGCGACATCAGTCGATGCGAAAGAAGCGCTCTTTGCGGTTGGAGCGGGTCGAACTGAAGAAGAACGAATTCAGCGCGCCACGGGTAATGATGATCTCATCGCCCTGCTTCAGCGGATACCGCTTGTAGCCCCTCTGTTGCCAGGTCTGGCCGTTGTCGAGGTGGATGACGAGGTTTCCGTAAACGGTCTTGTCGATGCTGGAAATGTGGGCCGAAATACTGTCCGCAGTCGTTCGCTGGCTCTCATGATGTTCAATTCCGAACCGATCGTCCGGGTCTGGTTGGGCCGTCTGCGTGGCGACTCGTGGCGGTGCGGGTTCGGGCTCGACGATTGGTGTGGATTGGACGCCGGTTGCTGGCGAGTTCGGGGTCTCGGCAACTGGAGCGGCCGCGGGCTGAGGCGGCGCCGGCGCTGGGCGGTCTTGCTGCTCGTCCGGCAGGCCGGCGGCAAGCTCGTCGTAGCACTGAATGCGCTCGGCTTGCGAGCTGAGTGCTGCACAGACGCGCAGCTGTGGTGTCAAGTCGGACGCGGCGGTGGGTACCGCCGCAAGCAAGGCGGCGGCGAACACGATCCGTCTCATAGTGCTGCCTCGTGGTTGGTAACCCATCGGGATCACAGCAGTTTGGGTCAAAGCTGAACAAAAAAAAGCCGGCAGGCGAACCTGCCGGCTCATCTATCAAACGTCAGCAGGCTATAGAACCATCTGGACTCGGAACCACCACTTCCGTCCGATCACGTCATAGGTGCCCGGATAGGTGTTGGCGTTGAACGCCGTGTGAGTCCGCGACGGCTCTTCGTCACCGATGTTGTCCACACCGAGGTAGGCAGTGAAGTTGCCGTAGACATAGGTACCAATGAGGTCGTGGTACAGGATGTCATCACCCTTGTAGGCGTCCGTCAGATTCTCCGGACGCCACAGGTCGGTGACCTCGTCGTAGTAGCGCATGGTCCAGCCGACGCTCCAGCTTTCGCCACCGACCGTTGCGTTGGTGTTCCAGCGCCACTCCGGGTACACCCGAGCGCCGCTGTCGGCCCCCGCGGTACCCACGAGATCCTGGCTCCCCGAGTTCGGGAAGGTCTGCTTGAACTCGTCGACGTAGGTGCCGGTGATGCCCAGATCCAGGGTGCTGATGAAGCCCCAGTCGACCTCGGTGCCGTAGGCGATGTCGAAGTCCAGACCGCTGGTTTCCAGTTTGCCGAGGTTGGCAAGGCTCACCTCGGCATCGTCCGGGAACAGGCCGGCGAAGACACCGGTGCCGTCCGAGTTACCCGCTATCCCGTCGTCGCCAAGGAAGAAGGAGCATGACTCCGCCGCAGACTGATCTGCAGCGCTCAGGCAGTTTAAGAGCAGGCCGTTGAAGTCCGGCAGACCGATCAGGTCGTCGATTTCAATGTCGAACCAGTCGAGGCTGATCTGCAGGCCTTGCGACCAGTCCCACCACTGTGGAGTCAAAACCACACCGAGGGTGAAGGTCTTGGACTCCTCGGGATCGAGGGACTCCGGCGCCGTCTGAACGTAGAACGACTGCCAGGCAAACCCGAGCTCGAAGTCATCACCGGGGATGCCGGCGGCCGCACAGTTGGTTGCGACGTTCGGTGACAGGCCGGCACGGTCGCCATAGAACTCACACGGGAACTCGACCACCGGGAACGTAGTGGCCTGGCCGCCCACCAGTTCGACGATGTTCGGCGCGCGGAAGCCCGTGGCGTAGCCACCCCGGAAACCGACCGAATCGTTGACTTGCCACTTAGCACCAATACGGTAGTTGGTATCGTCGTCAGCAGGAGTGTTGTAATTTGAGTACCGTATCGACAGTTCCAGATCCAAGGCTTGGGCATAAGCCATATCCGCCAGGATCGGAACCGCGAATTCTGCGTACAACTCGTCAACGTAGAAGCTGCCCTTCAGCGGATCGAGGGCACCGCCCGTCGTCAGGCCCTGGGCAGAGAACTCGTCGGGGCTGATCTCGGCGCTTTCGTCGCGATGCTCATACCCGGCCGCCCAGCCGATAGTGCCGGCAGGCATTTCCCAGGGCAGATCGCCGTTGAAGCTCAGGGTGTAGGAGCTCATCTGGTTGCGGTAGATGTCCTTCAGCGAGTTGGTCATCAGGTAGCCGATTTCCGCATCGCTCAATTCGCCCAGATCCGAGAACGGGTTCAGCGCGTTGCTGGCATCCGTTGCCGCCACGCAGGCCGGGTCGTCGGCACACAGGATCGGATCGACAATCGTCTGCCAGTTGTCGAAGTTGTGATAGAAGTTGGTTTCGTACGACTCGTCGTTCTCGGCCCAGATGTAGCTGAAGTCCCAGTTCACACCCATGAAGGTGCCGTCAAGACCCGCAACGAAGCGGTAGGTATCGACATCCTGCGAGAACAGCCGTCCGCCCGATTCCTCGAAGCGGCGATTGACCCGCACGCCTTCACCGGAGATGCCCCACGGGTTGTTCGGGGTGTCGCCAAACGGGTTGTGGGGGTTGTTGGCCGGGACCCAGTCGTTGTCTTGTATGCCATCTATGCGGGTCGGGTTGGAGAAAGGGCCGAGGTTGAACGATGCGTCGGGCGCCAGGCGCTGGTGCGAGGTCCGGTTGGTGTAGCTCAGCTCGGCGTGGGCGCGGACAACGCCGTCGGCGAAGTCGAACAGATCGTACTCACCCAGCGCGCTGATCTGGAACCGCTCGTTCGGCGTGATCAGCGCGTTCACCGGCGCGAAGTTGTACGAGTCGGTCAGCGGGTTGTATGGTTGAGGCACACCATTGGTGTCCACGCGCCAGCTCCCCTGGTCGGCGGGACCACCTGCAAGTTCGATCGCGTCGCGAACGGCCAGGTCGTCGAGGCGGAGGGTCTGGCGGTTCGAGGAACCGACCGACTGGGACGTGAACGAGCCGTCCGGGTTCTGCAGCGGATACAGCGCATTTTGCGCCCACGAGCGCTCGCCCTGCTTCATCTCACCTTGCTTGGAGTACTCGATACCCAGGGTCACACCGCCGCGATCGCTTGCGGCACCCATGACCAAGGAGAGGCTTTCATGCTTGGTATCCCAATCCTCTTCACCCCAGCTGGAATCACCGGTAATTTCAAAGCCTTCGAAGCGGGACTTCAGGATGATGTTGACCACGCCGCCCAGGGCGTCGGTGCCGTAGATCGAAGATGCACCGTCCTTGAGAACCTCGACGCGCTCGACCATCGACAGCGGTATCGCGTTCAGGTCGACGGCGCCGACTTCCAGCGGACCACCGATGAAGCTACCGACCGTGCGCCGGCCGTTGATCAGCACCAGCGTGCGCTTGGTGCCGAGGCCGCGCATGTCGACCATTTTTACACCATTGTTGCCGTTGTTGGTCGAGGTGCCGTACTGAAAGCCCGAGAAGGTCGGCGTCTTCATCAGGAACTCATCGATGCTGGTCGCACTCGATTTTGCGATGTCTTCGGCGGTGTATATGTCGACCGGAGCCGCATAGTCGAACCCGGAGCGCGCGATTCGTGACCCGGTTACGTACACTTCCTCGACAATGCCTTCCTGCGCCACGACCGGTGGTGCGAGGAAAGCCGCCAAGCAAGCGGCTGACAGCAACGTTGCTGCCCTCACTTTGTTGAACATTTGATATCCCCTAGTGTCGGTTATTCGATTGCCGGATTATCGAGTCCTGCCATTTACCGGCGGGAGTGTAACGTTTTGGAAACATTTTCCTCACTTTTTTTTCACTTTATTCGATGTTTTTCGGAATTTATGATCATTTATGGCCGTTTTGGCCGTTAATGATCATTACTGGATAGAATTTGTATCTCAATGGTGAGGAAGCGTAGTGAATACACCAACCGAGAACCGGGTTGGATAATCTGGTTCAATGCCCGCTGAACTGGTCCAGGACCCTCGGAATGGACGCAACTCGCTACTGTTCCCGACTCGCGTCCCACGAGCAGATGCCCGGAACGGCGGAGCCCGTGGATGTCTGGTTGCTGCTGGAATATCGCCCACCGTGGCGGGCGAAGGCTGTGTCCAACAACGACTTGGCAGTGGAGATTGCAAACTGGTTCAGCGGGCTGCCTGACCTGCTGGCGACCGAGGGGCTCAAGGCGCGTCTGCAATTCATTCGTCAACCGGAGCTCGAACCGACGCAGGTGCGTTTGCTGGTCGGCTGCGCGGACTCAGTGTTCGAGTTTCCCGCGGACGGATACCACGAATTGCTTCGGGTGGATGTCTTGGACGTCGTCGCCAACCCGAACGGCTATGCCAAGCGACGGGTCGACGAGCCGCGATATTTCGTCTGCACCAACGGCCAGCGGGATTTGTGCTGTGCCCGGTTCGGGCTGCCGCTCTACCACGCGCTTCGTGAGCGGTTCGGCGCGCGGGTGTGGCAGACGACGCACCTTGGCGGTCACCGCTTCGCGCCGAACGTACTGGTGCTTCCCCAGTCGACCCTTTATGGGCGCGTCACCGAGGCAGACCTGGACGATTTCCTGGAGGATACCGAAGCCGGGCTGCTGCATCTGCCGTTGCTGCGCGGTAGGCACGGCTACCCTCAGCCAGCCCAGGCGGCGGAGGCCTACCTGTTGGATCAGGTCGGCGGATCCTGGTCGCTGCGCGACGTTGCGGAGTCGAACAACGGGTGGCACGTATCCTTCACCTGCGGGTCCGAGACTGCGCGTCTGCGGGTTGAGCAGCCGGCGGAACCCGAGATGATTCTCAAGAGCTGTGCAGACGACCAGGCAAAGCCCGTGCGCGCCTATCAGGTCGAGAGCTGCAGCATTCGGACCTCGCTGCAGGACTAGTCCTTTACCTGTCGCGTTACGAACGCCTCGACCGCCGCGTTGAAGGCGTCGGCCGCTTCGATGTTTACGGCATGGCCTGCGTCCAGATCAACAATCTCGAGCGACGGCATGTGTGTTGCTGCGAAGTCGCGATGCGGCTGAAAGCGCCGCTCGTTGCGCCCACAGGCCAGCAGTGCGGGAACCGAATTTTCGAACACGCGATCGCGCACCGAGACCTGCGGGTTGGTATGCAACAGCGTATTGGCGAGGCCGCGGGGATCGATTTTTGCGGCATCTTCGACGAGCGGGCTCTTCACGGCGTCGGGCAAACGGCGGGCAAACCGCGGATGCACGGGTATGCGCTCGATTGCGTCCAGGCCATGCTCGATGATGTTCTGTGATGACTGCTCGGCGCTGGCCTGCCAGGTGGCGAGCTGCTCGGCGTCGGCGAACCCCGAGGTCGAGTTGGTGAAGACCTGCGCGATGATTCGCTCGGGGTGGGTGAGGGCGTAGCCAATCGTGAGGCCGGCGCCAAGGGAGTACCCGCAAATCAACCACCGCTCGACACCCAGGGCCGTACGGATCGCTTCGAAGGCGTCGATGTAACCGGCCGGCGTGTAAGGGTGTGCATCCTCCGGGCTCGGCGAGCGGCCATGGCCCCACAGTTCGACGACCACCGGCGTGCAGACGTGGCCCAGCGCTTCGAGATTCAGCAGCCATTGGGCGCGGCTCGACAGAAATCCATGCACCAGCAACATGGGTGGTCCAAGACCAGGATGGACCTCCCAGTACAGGTCCGTCATGGGTTCCTCATTGGAAAAAGTGCCGGCTTGCGCTCGGGGCGCGACGGGCCAATGCTAACGATTCCGCCGCGCAGGCGCAGCGCCTCCGCAATCGGACTTATCTTGGCCTTCGTCTTCGTGATGCGCTCAATCCCGCACGGTTCGCTGCCACCGACCTGGCGACCACTTGGACGCTCTATTGCGGCGCGGCGGCGTGCTAAACTCGACTGAATAACATGCGCGCGGAGGGGGAACCGATGGCGTACGACCTGGTCATCAAGAACGGCACCGTAATAGACGGTTCGGGCGCGCCCCGGATGCGCGCGGATGTGGCGGTGCGGGACGGTCGGATCGTGTCGATCGGACGCGTGGATGGCAAAGCGAAACGGACGATCGACGCCGCAGGGCATGTGGTCACGCCCGGATTTGTCGACGGCCACACGCACATGGACGCCCAGGTGTTCTGGGATCCGATCGGTTCGTGTTCGTGCTATCACGGGGTTACGACCGCGGTAATGGGCAACTGCGGTTTCACGCTGGCGCCGTGTAAGGCCGACGAGGCGGACTTCGTATTCCGTAATCTCGAGCGGGCGGAAGACATCTCACGGGAATCGATGCTGGCCGGCATCGATTGGTCGTGGGAGAGCTTCCCGGAGTTCCTCGATACCGTCGATGCGCTGCCCAAGGGCATCAACTACGCCGGTTACATCGGACATTCCGCCGTGCGCACGCACATCATGGGCGAGCGAGCCTTTACCGATGCCGCCACTGAGGATGATCTCGAGCGGATGTGCGATGTGGTGCAGGATGCGCTGCGCGCCGGCGCGATCGGGTTCTCGACGTCGCGCACCCCCAACCACGTCACCGCAGACGACCGACCCGTGGCCAGTCGCGTGGCGGAATGGTCTGAGGTTCGAGCGATCGTCAACGCCATGGGTGACGTCAACGCTGGGGTGTTCGAGATCGCCGGTGAGACGACGGGACGTGACCCGGAGCGGATTCGCGACTACCTCGACCGGCTCCGGGATCTCGCAGTGGAATCCAGAGTGCCGATGACCTTTGGCATGTTCAGCGTCCGCGCCGCACCGGACTTCTGGCGCCCGTACTTCGACCTGGCGGATGAAACGGCAAAAGCAGGTGGCCGGATGCACATCCAGAGTCACTCACGGGCACTGAACGTGCTGCTCTCGTTCGAGGCGCACATGCCGTTCGACAAATGGGATCTCTGGAAGGATATCCGCGCGCTTCCGCTGGAGGAGCAGAAAGCGAAGCTGCGCGACCCTGACGTCAAACGCGCGCTCGTGGAAATCGCCAGCGCGCCATACAGCGGCCCCCGGATCGTCGGCGCGGAAGCACGGCCCCCGGATTGGAACTGGGTGTTCCCGATGGACTCCATGGCAGACGAACCATGCAGCATGGCGGAACTCGCCCAGCAGCGGGGCATTCACCCGGCCGAACTGATGATCGATCTCGCGCTGGAACACGACTTCAAGATCTTCTTCCGCCAGCCAATCGCCAATGAAAATCAGGATCACGTGCTGGAGATGATGCGGCATCCGCGCTCGGTGGTGACTTTCTCGGATTCGGGTGCCCACGTGGCGCAGATCATGGACAGTTCGCTGCAGACCCATCTGCTCAGCCACTGGGTGCGGGACAAGCAGGAATTTTCGCTGGAACAAGCGGTACGCTTCATTACCTATGACACCGCGTCCGTGTGGGGGTTGCATGACCGCGGCCTGTTGCGCGAAGGGTTGGCGGCGGACATCGCGATCTTCGATCCGGATACCGTAGGCGCGCGAATGCCAGTGGTGGTCAATGATCTGCCAGCCGGCGCTATGCGTCTGAAGCAGACCGCCGATGGAATTCTCGCAACCGTCGTCAACGGTGAAGTGCTCCTGGAAGCCAACGAGCACACAGGCGCACAATCGGGGCAGCTGCTGCGTGGACCACTCTCACGCCAACGGACACGCTAACGGACCACGCGCACAGACGCGTTGAACCCTGGACGCCGGTGGTTGAGACGTTAGGGCGTGTACCAGATCGGCGCTGAATAGGCGCGCTCCTGCGTGGCGGTGGGCGCGCCGTCTGGAATCGGCACCCCGAACCTGAAAGCATCGTAGGTGGACCAGCGCGGCGTTGGAATTTCGATCACGCGGGTGTAGTAGAACGCGCGTTGATCCGGGTCGAAGGCCGGGTCGGTCCAGACGGTGCCGAGTTCCGCCGCGCCGATAGTGTTCGTCCAGGTGGCGTTGGCAGTATCCACGGTGTTGCCAACGGCAGCCAGCTTGCCGTTGCTGTCGATGGTTCGGTCCCCCGACCAGGCAACGTCATAAACCTGCTCGTGGGTCGAGTTGCCGTCGAGCCAGCCCTTGACGATCTGGATGCGGTCGAGATTGGCTCCAATCGGATCGCGCAGCGCGTACACCATGAATGACGGCGCCTTACCTTGCGGCGAACCTTCCGGCGAACCTTGCGGGGCTGCCGAGAGATCGCCACCCATGGGGACGCCCTTCGCATAGCCGGCGAAGGCCGGCTGGCGGCTGTTGATATCCTGTTCGGTGTACTCCCAGCCGCCGAAGAACCGCACCATCATGCGGCTGCCGGTGGTGGCATAGACCTCTTTGCGTGACATCGCGTCGAACAGGGCTTCGCGGGTGTTGTTCCGCGCCCAGACGGCGGCCAGGCCCGACGCGACCTGCTGCCAGCCCATGATCGTACCGTTCTCGTTGGTCATGAACGGATGGCTCATGCGCGTTGGCCCTGGCTCGGCCCCGGTGTGCTTACCGAAAAAATTGTCTTCCTGGGCGGTCGCCAGTGAGGTGTGGCTGTCGGTGGAACCGATCAGCCCGAATTTGTACGGGTTCGTGCCGAGTCGAGCCTCCAGCGCCAGGCCGCGCTTCAGCGCCTCACGCGCGTATTCGCCGGGCAGCATGTCGTCGGTTTTGACTTCGGAGACGTCCAGATTGCCGATGTCCCAGGTCTCGTAGTCGGCAAACTCATCGTTGGGCGACATGAACGGGTGGGCTTCGCCGTCGCCCTTGATCTGGGTTGCCTCGTAGAGCGGTTCCCATTTGGCGCGTTGCTGAGCGTAGTTCTCATCGAGCCGCTTGTTATCGTACTGCGCCCGAATCGGAAACATGATGCCGTTCGACAGGTTGCCGTTGTGGGCAATGGCGAGCACGTCGCCGCCGGTTCGGGCCTCGTAGTTGGCAAGCCACTTCCACAGCTCGCGAGGATTCTCGCTGCCTAGCGGTGGGTAGGTGGTGAAAGGCACCATCTGGCCGGCTTTGTCGCCATCGTCGCGGTAAATCACCACCCGGTGCATGTTGGCGCCGCGCACCAGCGACGTCCATTCGTAGCCGATTAACGCGGTGAAGTGTCCCGGATCGTTATAGCGTTCGGCGGCCGCTACCGTATGCGCCCAGGCGCTCTTGTAGGGCGCGGAATCCGGCGCGTAGATAAGCCCCTCTGGAAATTTCTGTTGGGAAAACAGGCCGATCAGTTCGATCGCCACGCCGACTCCTTCGCCTCTCTGGATACGGTCGTACCAGTCGCGCCCGGTGGGATCGGAGAGGATGTGCGGGGCACCCGCGAGCAGATCGGGGAACATGCCCATGTTGTCTGAGTGGTCGGCGATCACCAGCCAATCGAGAGGTCGGGAAAGGCGCGCCGGCGTGCCGTTCGAGGAGACCACCTCCTCGCCACGGGCAAATCGATACGCGTCATCCAGGCCGAGCCGATTGCCGAATGCGCCTGCGTCCATCGAGAGGTCGGTGTGCAGGTGGCTATCGCCCCATAACGGAAAAGTTGGGAAACTTCGGCCGGCGTAAGGGGAATACGACCTGCCGGTGTAGGCGTCTGAGAGTACCGCCGCGGCGTCGGAGGGTGGTGGAACCTGGGCCAGCGCCACGACTGACGACGCTGTCAACATCAAGGCCAGTGGCACTTGAATGAATGCTCGGTCCATGAGAATTTTTTCTCCCTTCGTGTGCCCGGAGCATAGCAGACGAGCCATGTTCAGCGCGGCGAGGCAATCTCTTCGTGGATCTGCAGCAAGCCGCTGACCGTTTCGGGAGGACGACGGCCGAAACCGCATTCGGTAGCAGAAGTGGTCCCTGGATTTTGAACAACGACGTAAGGTGTGGTCGATGAGCCTGAGGAGGCAATCGACATGGCGAAGAGGAAACAGTATTCAGCTGAGTTCAAAGCGAAGGTCGCG
>SMVB01092495.1_pt1 | contig 16678 bp, 9 predicted proteins | sample 2456461 | NCBI WGS metagenome assembly SMVB01 (sample SAMN11095934, study PRJNA526329) | marine sediment metagenome | biome: Marine sediment; feature: Surficial sediment; material: Deep marine sediment; isolation source: Hadal surficial sediment | place: Pacific Ocean | collected 2014-05 | depth 0-1...
CGATTCCCTGAAGCCCCGGGACTTTGCACGGCAGCAGGTCTTTCTGCACTTTCGAAACCAGTTCAATTTCGCTTTCAAGATTGCGTAACTGCGCTTTGGAATAATGCTCAAGGCATAGACATTGGGTGAAGTTGGCCGTCAAGCGTTCTGTTTCAACCTCACCGTCACACTCCTGGCATTTTCCAAACTCGCCTGATTCAACTCGACCTAACGCATTTTTAAGCTCGAAGATGAGTTGCTCTACATCGTCATCCGGACATCCGGCTAAATGCTTTTCTTTCTGGGGTAAATCTGAGTCAAGCCATTCTAACAGTGTGTCGCGGTGGTTTTGCAAAGTGCTGCGAAAACGCTCTAGTTCTTTAGTATCCATTCAGCCTCATAATTCTCAATGACGAAATAAAAATAGCCTTAAAACTTGTACTAAGTAAGTTAATTTACGAGAGGGCAAGTAAAAAATTTGGCAGGAACCTTTAGAAAACCTTTTTTCAAATTTTCCGGCGATAATTAATTTGAGCTCTGAACAGGTTTCTTTGTTAGCAGAACTTTCATGTGCAAATATAATCAGTAATAAGCGATTTTTTGAAGATACTTTAAACCAGTCGGGCAAAGGGTGACTTCAAAGGCGGTGATGACGAGTTCATTTGCTCAAGCGTGGACATCTGAGGTGCAAACGCCTGCCTCTTACCACACGATTGCATTTTTATAGTCGAATAGGCGAGGCTTTTCAGTCGCGAATGGCTCTTTTACCTGCAAAATGTGAAGTTCTGAAGTCTCAAACTTGCAGATGCTAGGCGGGCAAAATAGAAATAGATTGGCTACCGCTTGGCTCGGCATGCTCAAAAGCCGGTGGATTTTGAAGCGGCCGCCGCTGGAGGTTTGCGAGCGGAAGGTTAAAATGGTGCAGGGAACGGTTACGACCGTTCCCTGCACCATTTACAGCTATTCGGAAGAACGTTTTAGAGAGTATTTCTATACTCGTTGTACAATTCCAAAACGCTCGGCACATATTTTCTGGTCTCGGGCCAGAGAACACTGTCCAGCTTGTTTTGGGCAAGCCACATTCCGACTCTTTTTTCGCCGCCGTTATATGCCGCCAGGCCACCATCTAAATCGTACGTTTCAATCAAAGCTGAAAGATATCGCGAACCCAATCGAATGTTGTACACCGGGTTAACTAAGGTTTTCTCAGCAGATTGCCATTCGAAATCTTCATATTTGGCGAGCCACTTTCCGGTAGCCGGCATAATTTGCATGAGTCCAATGGCCCCCGCTTTTGAGACCACTGCCGGATTCCAGGTGCGGGCGCTTTCATGAGTAATTGTGGCACAAATGAGTTCGATATCCAGATTCGGATATTTGATACTCATGTTATATATTTCCGTCGTAATCGCCTGTTTCAGATCTGTGGCCATCTTCGGATTGAAGTTGTCAATTATACCGGTCACTTTTTTTACTTTAAGCAGACGTTCATTATCTGCTTTTGCAAAGGATTGTACTGATTTCAGGGATGCTTCGAATTCAAGAAGTTCGTCCTCCGCAGAAAATTGCCGTCCCAGCAAAGCGCCTAAAAAAATTACCGTAAAAAATATTTGAAAACTCAAAACTCTCATATTGCCTCATTATTCGTGAAACCACTCATTGTTCGATGAATCTTACGCAAAGTTAGCAAAGAAGTTTCTTAATGTCAAGAAGAACTACAAAATATAGTATGTCATACAAACACTATCCACTACTTATGGAATATTAATTGAAAGATCAAAGTGAGGAGAAATGCTTGGATTAAATGAATTGGCTGGGTTTAAGTCGGATTTTGGCGCCGCTTCCTGACCAAATCGGCAATCCAGAACGGACTGTAATAAAGGAAAAAGAAAAAAAGTGCAACCGGGATCAGGCTCAATAAATACCAGGGCCAGGGGCCAAGATAATCATAAAGGGATCGCACCTTGGGTTTACCAAACAGATACATATAATTGGTACCTAAAATCCAATTTATGGGTGCAACCAGCGCAGCGTAAAAGCCAAGCGTCACAAAAGCCCGCCACATAGATTTCACAACCGGACGATATTTGAACAGAACGGTCGCATAAATCACACCTATGATTATCAAGCCGTGGCCAATAAAATAGTAGAAAAAGTCGATATGGGGAAAGCCATTTGTAATTGACGGTGTTATCATCGCTTGCAAAGCCCCGCCAAATCCCCAGAAATAGGTGAGTTCGTAAAAAAAGTAACTACGGTTAATCAGCATGATGCCGGTAAGAATGGCGGCAAGATCGCATAAATGCAGCGGCAACTCATTTTGCCAATTCTGCAAATCCCCTCTAACAAAGGGTTCACTTATTTTGATGAATAGTAAGAAAATGCCCATGCTGACAGCAATGGTTTGGGTTGTTTTTTCATAAACTATTTTTTTAATCAGGAGAGGCAAGCCCACAGTTAGCGCCATGATGACGAGCATGACACTCAGGTGCTCGCTGCTAAACATTGTAAAAGGAGAGCTTTGGTTGGGAATCATAGAAGTTTAGTTATAAAGCCTTACTGTCGAGAAAAATCCACTTTGCTACAGTTGCAGCATCGTCTGAAGATCATGGCACTCAGCCTGACTTTACGGCACTTTCTGTGCTGTGGAATGTTCTGTATGATTGGAAGTTTTCTTTGAAAGAATTAAATAAAAATCTCTTTTCTTTGCAAGAGAAAATCTTCGTCTCTAGGTAGAATCTACTTCTTCAATGGCTGATTTTGTAGCGGCAAAGAGACTATCGGACTTTCAAGTTTCTTTTGAAATAGTAAATTCAATAGGGGGCTGTGCCGTTCGCCATGGTAACCTGCATAAACGATCAGCCAGATCGGGCCCAACTATAAATGGACTTGAGGATGTTTAGACCGAATAAATATCGGCAAAAATTACCTAAAACTATTGTTTTTTTGTACACTTCAAAAAGTGGTTACGTTAAAGTTTCGTTGTTTTAGGGGTTGCGATAAAAAATGGCTCCCTATGGGAGCCCGCCCAAAGAGCAAATCTTTTTTCTTTATGGGCTACCCTTTGTCGACAGTTTTTGAGTAAGAACATGTGCCTGGCACAATAATATTAGAGCAATGTACTGGCCTATATTTAATATCATCTCAAATTAACATTAGACATCGTTGAAGCGTGTCCTGTGACTAGCGGAAACGTATGTTTCAGATAATATCATTTGTGTAAGCCCAATATCCCTTCCTGGTGTTTTAAATAAAGCGTTGATTATAATGGAGCTTAAGATAAAATATTACTCGCGGATCATTTTTTGGCAAAGAAGTTGCTCTGGAGTCGAACCAATATCAGAGACGAGATACTGATATGAACAAGATTCCATAGGATTTTCATGAAATATAAGTTTACCGCAACACTATTTATCTTCTGGTCATTATTTTTCACACAGCATGTGTTTTGTATTCCATCCACAGAGAAAAAAAATATATCAGAACTCAAACGAGCCAATCGTGAATATCAGATAAAGCTGGAACTGATTAAAGAGGGCTTTAAGAATGTTGCGATTCTTTTGGACGATAAACAGGCAATTATAACCTATGAGAACATGCACTATCGGTACGAACTCACAGCCGTCAAGAAGGTGCTAAGACTAGCCATTCCTTTCTTGCAAGAAAAAGAAAGCATTTTGCTAATCCCACAAAATCGAAAGATCCCATTGGTTCTCATCACCGTACCTGTAAAAAAATATCTTGATTTTTATCAAGAGAGAATATCAAGCAACGATTTGGCAAACCTAATTGATATTTCTTTCAAATTTGATTCAACTTGGAAAAAAATCCGGAAAATTCCTAGAGAAAATAATTCCAGTTACACGTTTGATTTTACCCTTCATCCTCAGCTAAAAGCCCAGTTCGGTAATTATGGTGATCCGGTTGAATCCCAGCTAAATCTGGTTCCAGAGCTTGGCACCACTCTATGGCCGGGAATGCGTCTATCAGCCCAATTGATTATTCCTGTTCATAATGAGCTTAATGAGGAGGATAATTATTTCAGACCAGGTATCCTGACGCTAAATCAAACATTTCGCTTACCCAGGAATACTTTCTTATCGACATCAGTGGGATATTTTACACATAATCGTTACGGTGCAGATCTGCAACTTATAAAGTACTTTAGCAACGGTTTATGGTCAATCGGCGCTAAAATTGGATATACTGGCACTGCTTCCTACACAAAAGGAGTTTGGTTATATACTCCACTGAATGATTATACCACACTTTTAAATGCAGAATACCGCCTCCCTCAATATGACTTAAGCTTAAAAATAACTGTTGGGCAATATCTCTTTCGAGATAAGGGATTAAGATTTGACGTGATGCGTGAGTTTGGAGAGGTTAAAATTGGTTTCTTTGCATTGAAAACTGAGCAAGGTCGGAATGGTGGTTTCAAGTTTTCCGTTCCTCTTTTTCCAAATAAATATCCGTCAAAAAAGTGGATTCGCATACATCCGGCTAAGGAATTTGCCTGGGAGTATCGGTATCGAGGTTTACAACAAGGCGGCATTGAATATAATACAGGAAACGAAATAGAAGAGTTTATTGAACTCCTCAATCCCGCTTTTGTCAAAAGCCAATTTTCTAAACGGCTGAATCTAAAAAATGTCAACTAATAATTAATTCACATTTATTAACTAATCCCAACATAGGAGTGAAACATGAACCCTAAAAACCTAGTTTCTTTCGCAATTTTGCTGACCATTGCCTGTTTTCAATGGATGTGTAGTACGGAAATGATTGGACCGCAAGAGCCCTCGAAAATTCCGACCACCGAAATTGTGGATGAGCTTGCGAACGCTAGAACACAAGCAGAAGCCGAATTGGCAATAACGCATTTACTCCAAAAAACCGGTGTCGGCATGCCAATCGCTGGAAGTAAATATCAAAATTATACTTTGTCAGATGAACGGCTCTCCATATTGGCTGATTCGCACTTGGAGTTTCTTGGAGGCTCAAATTCTATTTCCCTCCACGAAGCCTTTAATACTCTAATGGGCATGACAGATATCTTGCAGTTCAATGTGGACTCAGACCAAGTTTTCACCAGGCTAGACTTACAGGCTTCCAACGCACTTCTTGACAAAGAGCAACCCAATAACGCCCTTTTGCTCACCATCGTGGCTGATGAGTCTGGCATTCCCAATACGATACCAGGCGATACACGAACTGTTTTCAAGTCACCCTTACAGGCCTTTTTGTTTGGGGTTTGGGTAGATACCGAATTCGAGAATGTGAGTGCGAATAAGGGAAATCTCTCGCCAAAAGAATGCTTGAAAGGTTGTAAGGCCGAGTTCTTTGCATGCTTTTTTAGTGGCGGAAATCGAAAGTCATGTCTGGCTGAGTTCAAAGAATGTCGGCAGAATTGCACCCCGCCCCATGATCAAGGTGGCGGTAACTAAATCCGTTCTTCTTTGAAGGTTACCCAGGGTTATGTATTGTTGCTGATGTTATACCAAACAAAGATTTAACGATTGTTTTTAATGACGGAGACGAGATAAGTATGAAAATCAACAAGAATGGAACAATGTTTTTGGCGATACTCCTTGCGGTTATAATGGTCGGTCCTGCATCATCTCAAATTACTGGTGTAAACGGTCTCATGACTATACCAACCGCAAAGTTTGCTGAAGATGGCGAGTTTCAGTTTGGTTTCGGATACTTACCCGCTAAATATTCTATCCTTCGTCAAAATGATTTTGGTGATCAGTTTTATTACATAACCCTAGGGTATCTACCTTTTTTGGAGACTTCGTTCGTTATTGTCCGCTCAGACAAAGTCGGGAAGGCATGGGGCATTGGAGATCGCGTTATCTATCTTAGATTTAAGATTATGTCGGAATCCAAGAAATTTCCAGCCATTGTTTTAGGTTTACATGATCCAATGGGATTTATAGGTGAAGCACATGCCCAGCAATTTAATGCTTCTTACCTGGTCGCCACAAAGCGCCTTAACCTGTTTAATTCTCTGAATGTCGATCTCCATTTGGGCTACGGGGTAGATTGGGTCGCCTCTGCCCAACACCAATTTGTGGGTTTTTTTGGCGGTGCAGAATTGTTTGCACCGTCATTTTTTTCCTTGATACTTGAATACGATGCCGAAAAAGTTAATGGGGGTATCCGGTTAAATTTGTTCAAACATTTCAAATGTATGATAGCCCTGCTAGAAATGGACAAATTGTATCGTTATCGAGGCGCCTTGGGTTTAGGAATCCAATACTCCTTTAGGCTCTAACTGAAGCACTAAATTCATTCAGCTTTAGATTTCTCGGTTTATGATCAACCATTTCGTGAAAGTTGCATTAATAATTTGAGAATTCTACAAATAAAAGGTCTTCCCAAAAAGCTTTCTTGTTTTTTGTTTTTAATGGTTAACGCGTACTATCTTTGCGATACTTTCCAATTAGCCTCCTGATTGTGTAGATCCCCTCGTCAATATCTATTCCGGATGATGTCTTGTATTTGGCCGCTGCCATAAAATTTCTTGCTTAAAGTTGTTAGCCCGTTGAGGTAAATTCGTCCTAAATTGAGCGGTTAGCTTTTGGCTGTTAGCTCTTAGCTAAGAAAAGTCAATTAGTTAAAATGGTTAGTATAAATCACCTAATAGGTGATCCCGAATAAGTAAGAAGTCGGGACAGGGCGTAAATTCTAAAAAATTAACAGCCAAAAGCCAAAAACTAACGGCCAAACGCGTATCTTAGGTTCGTATTAGCGACAGCCCACAGACGTAGTCACGTCTTAGGCTTACTATCCATTTTTGCTTATCCTTAACTCATCGTCAAAATCCTTGAAAAAGTTCAATATTAAACCCAATCGGCAGAAGGCAAGACAGGAAACTCTCCCTTACTTCTGCACAGGTTGCCGGTAATCGTCTGCGCGTTCGGGCTTGCCCCAATTTTCATAAAGCAGAATCAAGTCTTCCGCCGTCTCCTGGATAGCTTGATTGCGCTCGGGATACTTCTCGCGGAGTGTTTGGTAACTGGTCAAGAGGAGTTTCTCTGCCTCGGGAAAGTTTTTCATCTCGACCAGGCAGCGCCCCAAGGTATGCTGAACTTCCGAAGTAAGCCAGTGGGTTTCGCCGAGCGCCTTCAGATTCAAATCGAGCGCCTCGTGCAGGAGCGGTTCCGCGCCGGATGCATCGCCTGCCTTCAGAAGCACCTGCGCCAGGCCATGCAGGGGCCGCGCCAGGTTGACGTGACCAGCTGGAAGCACCTTCCGGTGTAGGGCCAGGGACCGGCGGTACATCTCTTCGCTTTTCGGCAAATCGCCATTTGCCAGCAGCATGGCGGCGACACTGGAAAGTGCAGCGGCAACGTACGGGTGCTCGTCTCCGACCAGCTTGCGCAGCGTCATGAGGTTCCATCGGTACAATAGCTCGGCTTCGCCGAGATTTCCCTTCGCCTTGAGAATGCCGGCCAGATTGCCGCTGCTGGCCACCACAGCAACATTCTCTTCGCCATACACCTGTTTTCGTATCTGCAGGGCGCGGCGCGCGATGGGCTCGGCAGCATCATAATCGCTCTTCTGGGAGAGCAATCGGGCCAAATGGTTGAGGGTCTCTCCAATATCCGGATGGACTTCCCCGAACAGTTTTTCCCGCATGTCCAACGCCTGGCGGTAAAACGGTTCTGCGACTTCCAGTTCTCCCTGTTTTCTAAGCGCATCTCCCAGATTGTGCAGATCGAAGGCCACTTCCGGGTGCAAGGCGCCATATAATTTCCGGTCGAGTGCGAGCGCTTTTCGGTAGAGTTCTTCGGCTTTTTGGTAATTTCCCAGCTCGCGTTGCAACACCCCGTAGTCGCGTAGGATGGCCGTAGAATTCTCCAAAGTGACTGCATTTAGAATAGTCTGATACAGCGAATCCGCGGTTTGGTATTCTCCCTTAAGATAATGAATTTGCGCCAGCAGGTGCAAGCTTTCCGCCATCTCCGGCGAGGAGATGCCAAACTTTTGACGTTGAATTTCAAGCGCTCTTGCAAGTGCTTTTTCTGCCTTTTCGTGGTTGAAGTTGTCGTGGTACAAAAGCGCCAAAGAAATCAAAGCCCCGGCGGTTTCCGGGCTGTCCGCTCCGTAGATGTTTTCTTGAATGTGCAAAGCTGCTTTGAGTTGGCCCTCGGCCTCGCCGTAAAGTCCGAGAGAACGGTACACATGCCCAATAACATCCATCATGGCAGTTTGCACTTCCGGCTGGTCGGCAAGTTCATTTTGAACCCGCCTGGCGCCTTTTTCGAGAATTTCTCGCGCAGTAATGATCTCGCCTTTCGATTGCCCCGGATCCGATACTTTGAACAGCCCTGTCAGGAAGTCAGAAACGCGTTCGGCTTTCCGGGCTTCCAAACGGGCCGTGTCTCGTTCCTGCGCCAGCTTCTGGGTATAGAAGACGACCAGACTTGCAATCACGGCAACAACAGCCAGCGCTGCGGCCAGGCTGCCCTTGTGCCGGTGCATGAACTTCTGTGCCCGGTAACCGAAGGTGTCCGGCCGGGCTTGCACCGGTAGTCCGGTGAGATAGCGTTTAATATCTTCCAGAAACTGTTCGGCTGAAGCATAGCGACGTTCAGGTTCTTTTTTTAACGCTTTCAAACTAATGTTATCCAGGTCGCCGGCAAGCTGTCGCTTTAAACGCTTCGGGTGCGTAGCGCGAAGGGCGCTGACGTCATCCTTACCCGCCTCCGATTCGCTTTGGGTTCTCTGGGTGGTGGTTTTGGCCTTACTGATAGCAGTGCTCGGTTTTTCCGGTTCGGTCGTGCAAATAACCCGCTCGATTTCAGAGGGAGCCTGAGTAGTGAAATGAAAAGGCCGCCGGCCTGTGAGCAGTTCATAAAGGATAACGCCCAGGGCGTATATATCCGTGGCGGTGGTAACCGGTTCGCCGCGCATCTGTTCCGGAGCCGCGTATTCCGGAGTCATGACGCGCATGCCGGGTTGCGTCAGAGTTCGGATTTCAGGACGGGCTTCATCATCGTCCGAGACCAGTACTTTCGCGATGCCGAAATCGAGCAGTTTGACCGTCCCGTCTTCGCTGACGAGAATGTTGCCGGGTTTGAGATCGCGATGCACGACTAAGTTCCGGTGGGCATAGTGTACGGCTGCACAGATGGTTTGAAATAACTCAAGGCGCTTTTCGATGGAGAGCTTATGTTTGTCGCAATAGTCGCCTATGGGCTCTCCCTCTAAATACTCCATGGCAAAGTAGGGCAGACCATCTTTGTTGACGCCTCCGTCCAAAAGCCGGGCAATGTTGGGGTGCATGAGCCGCGCCAGTATTTGCCGCTCGCTTTGGAAGCGCTCGAGGATTTGGCGCGAGTCCATGCCGGGTTTGATCAGCTTGACGGCGACCTGTTGCTCGAAGTCTCCTTCGGCGCGTTCCGCAAGGTAAACCGCCCCCATGCCGCCGCGGCCGATTTCACGTACGATCTTGTAGGGGCCAATGTGGTGTCCTTCCAGGTTAAAATACTTCGCAAAATCCACTGCGTCCAGGGCCAGGCCGTCGAGAAGGCTGTGTGTGTTGGCATCGGCTTCCAGCAAGGAGATGACTTCTTTGTATAGCTCACGGTCGTCTGCGCAAGCCTGTTTTAAAAAGGCGTTCCGTTTGTCAGACACTAATTCCAGCGTCTGCTCGAAAAGAGATTGAATTTTTTGCCAGCGTTCTGGGTTCATCTGAAACTTGACGGTGACTTTTTTTAAAAAATAGCCTGTCCTGAACTTGCCGGGAGTACCGGCTTCTCTCATTTATTACTTACTATAAACAAAATAAAACATAAACAAAACGCTTGTTCAAAGCAATTTATTTTTTAGTTCTATGTTGATCGGAGTGGGTAAATTATGCACCATTCCGGCCTCCTCCCTTTGTGGGCAGATATGAAAAAAAAGCCGGTCGGGGGTCCTCCATGGGCTCCGGGCGCCTCCGTCCCGGCTTCATTATCATAAAAAGATGGATGGAAAGCCGAGCCGGGGTCGCCCTCCGCTACATTTTTTGTAGCAGAACTCTCCGGAGTTCTGGAGCTACCACGAAACCAGATTACACCAGAGATTAGCAGAGCGGTCTCTGGAACATGCACAGCACGAGGCCACGTTACGGAAACCGCTGCGCTAATTTCCGTAAAGATCGGATTTTACCGACTCAAAACAACCTGGAAACTGTTTTTTTTCTCAACTTTTTTTACGTACTATTTACTTCCGAAAGTGCGTGGCAGATTCAGATAGTAAAAAAAGTCGCGACCAGATGATCACTTTTGTCCCGTTTTCTTGCGTTTAGAAATAAAGACGCTGTGAAATCTAAATTCAGATAAAAATCACTTAGGAGGAAACCCCATGAAATTGACACGACTAATCTCTATTTTTACCCTGCTCATTATCCAGACCAGGGCAACCGCCCAGGACAGGGAGCAGGACCCGCTGCTCGGTAATTACCGGCTGGGCAACTCGGCCGAGATCGTTTTGCTGTGGGCCGAAAGATCCAGCAGTAGCAGCGCAAGCGACCAACGTATTTATGACTTTCTGAATTTGAACAATCCTGACCCCAACGTGCCCGATGAACTGCTGCCGCAGGACTTGCAGGGCGAAACCGGCAGCAATGGCATCTACGGCGACCGCCAGATGGACGTCATCACCGGCGATTTCAATGGCGACTCGGCAGATGATCTGATCGGAGTCTGGGAAGGACCCGATCAATCCATCAATATAATCATTCCAAGTATCGACAAGGGACAGCTCAATTGGAGCACCTCAAACGTTATGACCGTGCCAGGCGTCAAGCTGATGGCGAACCCGGGTTTCACCACCAAGGGATGGTTACGCCTCGCTGCCGGCCATCTTGATGACGACCCGGAGGAAGAATTTGTGCTCGCTTACTGGGCAGAAGACAGCTCCGTCACCATCAAGGCGTTTGACACGAATGGCACGCTGTCTCCCGTTGAGATCGCATCCATCTCCGACGTTTTTCTTCCCACTGACGGCAGCGGCATGGAACGTCGTTCCGCACGCTTCGCCATCACAACCGGCGATCTGGACGGGGATTTCACCGATGAGATCATTCTGGTGGCCGGCCAACTCATCCCGCCGAGCACCGGCGGCTGCGATTCTGACGGCGGCTGCTGGAAAGTCGTGGTCTTTATTTATGACTACGACGCTGCTACCAGGAAAATCACTCGACTTAATTTGCCGGAAGAGGAGTTGACTCTGTTTGAAAAAACCAGCCGCAGCAGCCAATGGCTGGGTCGCGTCGGTGTGGCAGCCGGGGATTTTGACGGTGACACTTTTGACGAGATCGCGGTGGGCATCCATCGTGCCGACAATAGCTCTGCCAGCCGCTGGTACTTATCGACCATTGACATCGCTGAGGACTTGAGCCGCATCAATTCCGTGTCAAGCGCAGACCAGATCGACCAAACTAACGGCAGCAACGGCTATCCCATGTGTCTTGTGACAGGCGACCTGGACCAGGACGGCGACGACGAGCTGCTCTATGCCGCCAGACAGTTGAAAATATACGACTGGGACAGCGAGCTTAATAGACAACAGATTTCGGGTGGCGGACTCGGCACGCAGCCGGGCAACGACAGTCACCGCGTGCTCGTTCTCGCGGATCTGGACGCCGAAAACAGCGTGGCGCAGGGCGATTCGGTCTGGAGCCCGGAGATTGTTGTTGTGCAGAATGTAGAAATCAACTCCGGCATCAACCCGGACGGCGAGATTCTCATGCGGGTGCTTAAATATACCCCGGGGCAGTTCAATCTCGAGGAAATGGCGAGCTATCAGGGCGAATTCAGCGAGAGCTCATCCGCGCGCGGCATCTATCTGGCTGCCGGGGATTTCGGCAATAACGGCGTGCGGGTGGGCAAGCCACAGCGCTTCACCAAAACCGACATCGTGGAGCCAATCGTCATTTTGAATGCGCCGCCGACCCACTTCGACGTCTTCGACGGCACGGCGTACGACGTCACTAAGTGTTACGGCAGCAACAGTTGTGAGTTTAAAGCGACCTACCAAACCCAGACGGAACGTACCATCGAGATGGACACCGAGTTCCATAGCGATTGGTCCGTGGGCGCCAAAGTCAGCGGCGGTTTCGAGATTCCGATTCTCGAGATCGGCGTCAAAGCCGAGTTGAAAACCCGCTACGGGCAGGCCTTCTCCAGATACCAGCGCCGGCGCCAGACCTTCAAAGTCAACAAAACAATCGATGCCAGCGCGGACGACTGGATTTACGCGGTTATCACCGACTATGACATCTGGGAGTACCCCCTCTATCTCAACGGCAAGCTTGAAGGCTATATTTCTGTGGTGGTGCCCAGCACGCGTGAGCGCGCCTGGTTCGACAGCAAGAGCTTCAGCGCCCTGTCCTACATTCCATCGCACGAGGTCGGCAACATTCTCTCCTACCAGGAAATCGCGCAACCGTCCGACAACAGCGCGGTGGCGTTGGCCGTGCGCTGGGATACTGGCGATCGCATCACGCTCAACAACAACTCCAACGCCACCTGGGCCCTGACCGCGGAAACCGAAACTGAGACCACGACGAGCCACTCGGAATCCAAGTTTATCGGCGGCAAGGTCTCCTTTTCTGTCCCTTTCAAGTTCATTCCCGACGTCGAGATTTCAGGCGACTACAGTGAGGAAAGCGTTTCCACCTACACTTCGAAAGTCCGCGACCGCAAAGGTCTGTCCGTGCACTTTGAAAGTATTGACCTGAGCTTTGGCAACACCCGCTACGCAGTCACGCCCTACGCCTACTGGGCCAGGAACGGCGCGCTGGTACTGGACTATGCGGTCAAGCCCGAGCTGCCGCCGAATCCCGCCGATCCGGCAACCTGGTGGTCTGAGCGTTACACTCAGCAACCGGACCCCGCCTTCATTCTGCCCTGGCGCTACGACCCGGAAAAAGGGCTGGGCCTGGCCGAGGAAGCGCAGAGGTTTCGCACCCGCGACATCATTTTCGATCCGGCCCTGCCGAGCACTGGAGACGTGGTCACAACGCAGATCAGGGTGCAGAATTTCAGCCTGGTGCCAACCACCGGCCCGGTGAAGGTGCGTTTCTTCATCGGCGACCCGGACGAGGGCGGCGTGCCGATCGTCAACACCAGCGGTCAAACCGAAGCTTTCACGGAAACTATCCAGGACCGAGGCAACAGTATCGTCGAGTTCGAATGGCGCGTGCCGCAGACCATCGGCCGCTTCTCGCGCATCTATGCCGTGCTCGACCCGGACGGCACGATGGCGGAAATCCACGAAGCCAACAACAAAGGCTGGACTGTGCTCGAGGTAGAAGGCGGCCTGCCCACCAGCGTTGACGAATCGAGAGACGAGACCACACCGACGACGTTCAACCTGGCCCAGAACTATCCGAACCCGTTCAACCCGGCTACCACAATTTCATTTGCCCTGGCAAAAGACGGTCATGTCAAGCTCACGGTATTCGATATTCTTGGAAGAACGGTGGTGGAACTCATTGACGGTGTGAAAGCTGCTGGCAAACACAAAGTTATTTTTGACGCCAACGATCTGTCCAGCGGCCTTTATCTCTACCGGCTGGAGACGGAGCAGTACAAGCAGGTACGAAAGATGTTGCTGGTTAGATGAGGATATTACAAACCACTTTTCAATTCCCGGCTCAACCAGGCCCGTGCCAACCGCCAATCCCGCCTGACGGTTGGCACGGAAACGTGGAGGACTTCGGCGATCTCCTCGTGAGTCAAACCTCCGAAGAACCGGAATTCAACCACTTTGCCTTGGCGTTCGCTTAATTCTTCTAAATCCGACAACGCATCGTCGAGGGCGAGGAGTTCTTGAGGACGGGTTTCGCGCATCATAGCTCCTTCGTCGAACGTCACGAGCGGTTCGCCGCCGCCGCGTTTTTCCGCGTTGCGTTTGTGAGCATAGTTGATCAAAATTCGACGCATGGCCTGGGCGGCGATAGCAAAGAAATGCGCCCGGTTTTGCCAATTTACGCGGGTTTGATCGACAAGCTTCAGATAGGCCTCATGAGCGAGTGCCGTAGCATTCAACGTATGATGTGCTCGTTCGCCCCGTAGCTGACGTTGCGCAATGGCGCGCAGTTGATCGTAGACCAGCGGTGCCAATTGATCCACCACCTGACGATCACCGCCGCTCAACTCGGTCAGAAGCTCGGTGATCTTTTCCGGATCGGCAAACATCGTTGATTGTCCATGAATAGTTAGTTACTTAGTGCTTCATTTCAAAAATCTTTGAAGGAATTGAATGTTTGGAGAAATGACATATTGAGTTGTTTTGCAGAAGCTATTGAGAAATGTTCACCGCAATTCCCTTAAAATACTTAGCAAGCGGCTGATATCCCGCTCATCATTATATAAGTGTGGCGAAATCCGCATCGCATCGCCGCGCAGGCTGACGAAGATATTTTTCTCCGCCAAACTTTGGAGTATTCCATCGGGTAAACCTTTTGGGAATCGTATGCCCAAAAGGTGCCCCGCTCTCTTCTCAGCCGGCGCCACGTTTAGACCCAACTCAAGGGCGCCGGAGGCCAGTTTCCCCGTCAGCACCGACAGCGATGCTTGAATCTGCGGTACTCCCCATTCGTGAATCTGCCTCAAGGCCGCCACGACCATTGGCATCAATGCAAAGTTGCTGCGTTCGCCAACATCGAAGCGGCGCGCGCCGGTTTGAAATTCATCCCGGTAATTGACCAGCCCGCCAAAATCCTCACTGTTTTTCCGATTGATCCAGTTGTGTTCAAGAGGAATTTTGTTCTGGAGATCCGGGCGTACGTATAAAAATCCAAAGCTATAGGGACCGAGAAGCCATTTGTAAGCCGCGGTCACCAGAAAACTCGGCTTCATCTCTTTCACTGAAATCGGCAGCGCACCAAGGGATTGGGTCACATCCAGTACCAGCTCCGTACCTGTCTCCCGGCATTTTTCGGCGATTTTTTCCAAATGGATAATGCTGCCGTCTGTCCAGTGAACATTCGGCAGAGCAACCACTGCGGTTTTTTGATTGATGTGTTCAAGCAGAGCGGCCGTCCAATCCCAGTCCCTGGGTCGAGGCAGAGTAACCAACCGCGCATTTCTTGCCCGCGCCAGTTCCAACCAGGGATAATAATTTGACGGGAACTGATCCTCGAGCACTACAATTTCGTCGCCTTCTTTGACAGCCACTAACCCGGCAGCTACGGCAATGCCGTAACTTACTGCCGGAATAATTGCCACGTCGTCGGCGTTTGCACCAATGAATTGAGAGAACAATTCACGCGCATGCTCGGATTCGGTAAAAAAATCTTCCGGCCCCACTTTCCATGGGTGGCTTTTTCGTTTTACCCCCGCATAACCGGCGTCACGAATTTTATTCAGTTGCGGCGAGAAATAAGCGCAATTAAGGTAGGTAATTTCGTCGGGAATATCGAAAAGATGTTTTTGGCAAGGAATCATAGTTATAAAATTGGACACGGAGATCACAAAGAGACACGGCGTGCACTGAGATTTTTTAAAAAAAATTAAGAAAGAATTTTCAAACCATAAATTTGTATTGGCCTAATTTTTTTATCTTTTCTTCGTGGTCTTTATGCTTCTCAGCTCTCTACGTCTCAAAATTATTTTATTGGCAAAACAATCGAGAACGTCGTTCCTTTTCCGACCTCACTGTCAACTTTAATTTCGCCATGATGTTTTTGAACGATATTATACGCAGTCGATAACCCGGAACTCATTTTAACCCGTGAATCACCAGTTGAAAAACCAAAGTCGAATATTTTACCTAATTTCCTGCGGGGAATGCCTTTGCCGGTATCAGAAATTTCAACTCGCACGTGACCGTTTTCCGTCGTTGTTTTGATGCTGATTCTTCCTGAACCTTCAATTGCATTAGTAGCGTTTTTTAGCAAGCTTAAGAAAACTTGATTTAGCTGGCCGGGATAGCATACAATCTCCGGAATGTCGTGATAATCTCTAACCACGGAAATTCTGTTCTGGAATTCGTTTTCCATCAAAATGAGACTGCTTTCTATTCCTTCATGTATATCCGTTTTCTGATACTCCGATTCATCCAGCCGCGCAAAATTCTTTAGACTTTTTACGATGGCAGCGATGCGATTCCCGGCAGTTAAAATAACGCCAGCACTTTCTTTAAGGATCTTAGTGGTTTTCTGAAGCTGCTGATTTTTTCTAGCCTCTGATTCAATTTTATCGGCACATCGGCGCACGACGTCGGCGGAAGCATTTACGGCGCCAATCGGATTGTTAATTTCGTGAGCGACTCCCGCGACCAGATCACCCAGGGACGCCATTTTTTCTTTCATTAACAGCTGTTCCTGGGTTTCTCTAAGTTCGCGCATCGCTTTTTCCAGCTGCTTGTTTTGCGCTCTGAGCGTTTGGGCCTGCCTTTGCATTTTCTGTTTAGCATTTCGCAGAGAAATCGTCATTTGATTGAACGACCGAGCAAGCCTGCCAATTTCATCTTTGCTGTTAATATGCAATTGAACCTCGAGATCTCCTTTGGCAACCTCTCCGGCCGCCTGCTCGAGCTGACGAACTGGTACCGTGATAAACCGTACGAGCCCTAAAGCGATGAATATCGACAAAAGTATTGTACCGCCAAAAACAATGGTCATAATTGTATAGGTTGAATTGAAAGTAATTTCAGCCCGGGCAGCCGCCTCGAAGGAATCTCTTTGGTTCAC